>Ga0315900_10002246_pt1 | contig 29975 bp, 41 predicted proteins | sample LakEriMetagenome_FD_203521 | JGI IMG/M metagenome (GOLD analysis project Ga0315900, IMG submission 203521) | Freshwater fungal communities from buoy surface, Lake Erie, Ohio, United States - Buoy 12 MA114 | ecosystem: Environmental > Aquatic > Freshwater > Lake > Lake biofilm | place: USA: Lake...
GTTGTGCAGAGTGTCGCCATGGAAGATCTCGAACTCCGTGTCCTTCACCCCATGCAGCAGCATGTTCATGCGCGCCAGGTTGTAGGTGGTGATGTTCTTCTCCTGCCCGTAGATCCTGCCGATCGTTCCCCCGGCCTTGGCCACCTGCTTGCGCACATTGAGCAGCAGCGAACCCGAACCGCAGGCGAAATCCATCACGCTCTCCAGCCGCTGCCTGGTGCCGCTGCTCGGCTCCTGGCTGTCGAGGGTGACGATGCCGGAGAGGATGTCTGAGACCTGCTGCGGAGTGTAGAACTCGCCAGCCTTCTTGCCCGAGCCGGCTGCGAACTGACCGATCAGGTATTCGTAAGCATCACCCAGCGCGTCGCTGTCTGTGGAGAACTTCGCCAGCCCATCGGCGATCTTCTGGATGATGGTGCAGAGCTTGCCATTGCGATCGGCGTAGCTGCGGCCCAGCTTCTCGGAAGCCAGGTTGATCTCGGAGAACAGGCCCTGAAAAGTGCTCTCAAACGATTCGGTTTCAATGTATTTGAAGCCGGCCTGGAGCATGTTGAGCAGCTCATCGCTTTGGGTGCGGGCCAGATGCGCAATGCTGGCCCAGAGGTAGGAGGGTTTGATCACATAATGGATCTTGCGGCGCATCTGCTTTTCAAAGGCCTCCACATCGCGTGGATTGAGTTCATACCAGATGCTGAGCGGTACCAGGTAGCTGTCGGCCTCGAGTTCCGGGTAATCGCTGCCCAGCTCCTTTCGGGCGGCGATCTCGTAGTTATCGGAGAGGTAGCGCAGGAACAGGAAGGCGAGCATGTAGTCGCGGAAGTCGTCCGCGTTCATCGCGCCGCGCAGTTGATCGGCGATGGCCCAGAGGGTGTTGCCGAGTAGTTGTTTGGTGGAGTCGCTCATGGCTGCGGTCGTCTCTTGAGTTTGGCTTCCAGGGCCTGAAGGTCGGCTTCGTCCTGCTGATCGGCTTGAAGCGCTTCCTGCTTTCGGCGTTGTTGGTCGAATTGCTGGTAGAGCTCAGCCGTGCGGGCTTCCATCTGCTGGTGGCTGATGGTTCCGGCGTTGCTCAGCAGCGGGAAGCCATTGCTGGTGATGATCTGATCGACATTCTGTTTCCAGAAGGCCATGCGGGTTTCCTGTTTGCTCTTGGCACGCAGTTCGGCCGTTTCCAGGAAGATCACGACCAGCCTGTTCAGAGTGTCGATTTCATCTTCGCCTAGGTAGTTCTTGGCCACAACGATATCCGTCTTGCGCACTTTATCGCCTTTCCAGGTGAGCAGACCAAAATGGGGATCAGCAGGATTGGCGCGGGCCATGATCAGTTCAGCTGCGGTTTTCCCGGTGACGGCGAAAAGCAGAAGATTCTGCACCGTGGCGAAAAACTGCTGCGTGGCTTTATCCGTCTTGTCGTAGTCGCTGGAGAGGGCAAAGAGATCACGGACTTTCTGATAGAAGCGCTTCTCGGAGGCCCGAATGTCACGGATGCGCGCCAGCATCTCGTCGAAATAATCCGGCCGGCCGTCCGGATTCTTCAGCCGCTCATCGTCGAGAACAAATCCCTTGATCAGATAGTCCTTGAGGACGGTCGATGCCCAACGGCGGAACTGCACGCCGCGCGGTGAGCGCACCCGGTAGCCCACGGCCAGAATGGCGTCGAGGTTGTAGAGGTTGACGGGGCGCTGCACCTCGCGGCTCCCTTCGATTTGAACTACCGAGGAATCCTCGGTCGTTGACTCGCGGGTCAGTTCCCCATCCGCAAAGATATTCTTGAGATGCAGTCCCACGTTGTCCGTACTCACGTCAAACAGCTGAGCCATCTCGCGTTGCGTCAGCCAGACAGTCTGGTCCTTGGCTCGCAGCTTGATCTGGCTGCGCCCATCGTCTGTGGTGTAAAGGATCAGGTCGTTCATGGCGTCAGACTGTTGAAGGCGGGTTCTCGCCAATCTCTGGCAAGGCAAATTGGAATGCCGTCACAAAGTCTCGGAGAATGCGGCGAAACAGCTCTTGGTTATCCTCGCCCATTTCTACCGGATCGTGGATCGCATACTGGCCATGGCTGAGGAGGTTGAGAGCTCGGCTGTAAAGAGCCTGATCATTCTCGCTGTTCAGTGCCTTCAAGCAGAATGAAATGTCAGGATGCCCAAAGAAGGATGCTGTCTTCTCCATCACGCTTCGCAAAGCATTAAAGTGAAAGGTGTAGAGCTTGCCGGTTTTCGGATCAGCTGCTCGGTGAAGTTCGGCAAGCGTGGCGACGTGATGAAAGTAGGGCGTGTCCTCCGTAGCTCGAAGCGTGTAGAAGCCCTCGGCATTTGGGCGGTGGAGGAAGTAGCGCTTCAGATTGATCTTCGGGCCTCCATCTTTGGCTCTGCCTAGTTCATTGCACATCACGTTGAAGAACAGGGCATGATGAGAGGAAAACACAATCTTGATGGGTGAAGCATCACCATGCTCTGCCTTCCAGCTCGCAGCGCGACGCAGCATGTCGGCGAGGTCGCAGGCGACAGAAATCGCATTGTTGTCATCCAGCGAGGAGATGGGGTCATCGATGTAGAGATATTTGTACGCTTGGTAGGACACGTGGCCATCAAGCATCCGCTCGCAGATGGCCATGAAGAGGCACCAGATGAAGATGTTCTGCTCGCCACGGGAGATCTTGATATTCGCCGACTCACCCTTGCGGAAAGAGACCCTCCATTCGGTGTAGTCAATATCGAAGTCGAAATCGGCATAGCGATCGAGGTAGCCGGCAATCGTTTCGTCCAGCGAAAGATCTTTGAGGCCATTGAAGAAACTGGAGTCCGGGTTGATCTGGAGATGCCGGACGGCATCGCCATCCAGATCGTTATCCCAGGTGAACAAGTCCTCGGTGTAGGCATTGAAATAGAGCGTATCGGCGTTGCCGTTGTTTTGGCGCTTGCCCGCATCCTTGAACTCCATGGAAAGCCTTGTCTTGCCCGTGCGGTTGTAGGCGTAGAGCAGGACGAGGTGCGTGGGCTTCGTTGGGTTGTTCAGGTCATCACGCAGCCTCGTTACGAGCCTTCGCAGACTTCTATAGGTGTGGATACCTCTCATATCTCATCACCACCCATGGATGGAAATAACTGCTGCATCATGCCTTTCTTGTGGGTCTTGAAGGCTTCGAGCTTCTGGGTTTCGGTGGTGATCAGGGAGTCGAGACTGCTCAGGCAGGAGGCGATATGTTGTTGTTCGGCTGGTGAGGGCAGAGCAATGGGAAATTTGGCAACGTCTCCGCCCGTGATATTCGGATCTTTACGGCTGCTGCTCGCAATCCGTTTCCAGTCCTCAACTTTCGCATTTAGCCATGCAAGCACATAGACCGGCAACGCTCGGTTCTGATTTAATACCAAGACCGAGAGTGCTTGGTTGGTGGCGGCCGGAACTCTCAAACATCCGGTACGCCCAATCTGCTTGAAACCACCGTACATCGCCACCAAAATAGACCAAGCTGGATTGATTCGTGCCCGCGCTTTAGGGGTAATGTATTCCTCGGTCTCAGTAATAAATGAATTGTTGAGATCAGTGGTTTTCACCCAGGGAATCGTGCCCCCGGCAAAAAATTCTAAGTTTGTCCTAAGCGGTGTTGTTCCAGAACTGATTTGCGCAACATCTGCAAGCGTCTGGCATTCCCACTCCCCAGTATCCTGAAACTCAGGGAAACGAAGTCGAGGCCGAGACTCACCTTGGCGGGGGAACAGATGCTGCATCAGCCCTTTTTTGTGGGTCTTGAGCTCCTCCACTTTCTGCGCTTGCGCAGCGATCAGCTCGTCCAGTGAACTCAGGCAATCGGCGATTTTTTGTTGTTCGGCTATTTGAGGCCGAAATGCGATTGTGGAGAGGAATTGGGAAATCGAAATGTTGAAGCGACCTGCTCTGGCGCCTTCGTTTACAAGACTGCGGAGCGTAGCATCATGATTACCCGACTCAAAATACCATTCCCAGAACACCGAGTTCTCGCGAGCTTTAAAACGGAAGCACTTGTAGATAGGTGACACAATGCCGCTCTCGTACTTCGAGAGTCGCTTGATTGTGCCGTAGGTGGACGTCTTGGTGGTCCTATCATTATAGACGAAATCATTACAGGCTATCTTCAGATACCTCTCAGTATTGTCACCAGCCACCTTCTTCCCAAAGAAATCGCCTTGGAGAACAAGGCCATGTTCGGCCGACAGGCTGAGAACTTCATCCTTTTCACTCTGAACGGCTCTTTCCCTCACGGGATCAGCAATAGAGCTGAGGGTTACACGCTGCCATCCTTCCGCCTCCCGAAACTCAGGAAACCGCAACTTCGGGAGCAGCGTGGTCGTTCCTTCTTCGTTCATCGTGCTGGCCATCTTCTCACTGCTCATACGCACTCAACCCTGAAATCTCGCGCCCACCAGCGCGTCTGGTGAGCAGAGGAACCAGCTCAGCCATCAGGGCCAGTTCAGCCTGGCTGCGCGCTTTCCAGCCGAGCTCAAGCGGGGCCATCAGGTCACTGAGCTGCTCGCCATCGAAGATCATGCGGGCCAGGATGCCATCCACAAAGGCTTGCAGGGCGGCGGTGGCAAGGCCGTGCTTGGTGGCGATGGCGTCGAGTTCCCTGGAGCTCTGTTCGGCCTTGAAGCGCGTGTATCCCTCGCGGATGGCGGCTTCGCTGAGGCCCTCGCCCGCTTTCAGGGTGTTGATGTAAGCGGCGATGGCATCGCGCTCATCCATGAACTTGGCATCGGCGCTGATCAGGCCGATCAGTTCCTCGCGGGTCATGGTGGCCTTGCCCGGTTCCTTTTGCGAATACCGGGCGAGCAGGCCCATGATGTAGTCGTAATCAATCACGGCAGAGGCAAACAGCACAAACTCGAAATCGAGCTGATCCCCAGGCACATCCATGGCCTGGTCCTTTCCACCCGTGTCGCCGCGCTGCTGCCTCAGCTTCCTGGCTGTGTCCAGGTACTGCCCCCTGAACCCCCGCAACTGGTCTTCCGGCAGCACCTGCTCGATGCTGGCCTTGTCGTCCTCGCTGAGGTCGGTGTATTGATCGAGCTGGGTCTTGAGGCGCTGCACTTCCTTGAAGTGGCTGATGAAGGCCACCTTGGCGGCATCCCCCTTGAGATTGGCAACGTCGGAGGGTGTGCAAGCGAGGCCCTGGGAGGCCATGAACTCCGCGAGCTTCTGGGATGCGCTACGTAGCTTTTCGATCACCACCGGCGCCTGGTCCACCAGCCAGATCTCGCGCGCCTGCTTGCCGGTTTTCTCACCCGAGAACAGCGCAATGGCGGCATCCACGGCTTCCTGCTGCTGACGGAAATCAAGGATGTTGCCGTACGGCTTGCTGCCGTTCAAGACGCGGTTGGTGCGGGAAAAGGCCTGGATCAGGCCGTGGTGCCGGAGGTTCTTATCCACATACAGCGTGTTCAGATACTTGGAGTCGAAACCGGTGAGCAGCATGTCCACCACAATCGTGATGTCGATCTTGTGGTGGGCCGCCTGCGGATTGTCCTTGCGCAGATCCTGCTCGGGCCACTGCTGATCCTTGATGCGCGTCTGCACATCCTGGTAGTAGAGATCAAAGTCGCTGAGGCGGTGATTGGTGCCGTAGCGGCTGTTGTAATCGGTGAGAATCGCCTTGAGGGCTGCCTTCTTGCCCTCGGGGTCGTCCTGATTGTCGAGCTGCTCCTGCGGCAGATCCTCCTGGATCTGCTTCACATCAGCATTGCCCTCAGCAGGAGGGGAGAACACACAGGCAATGTTCAGTGGCTTGAAGGTGGGATCAGCCACGAGCTTCTCCGCCTGGATGGCCTTGAACAGCGAGACGTATTCGATCGCGTCATTGATCGACGCCGTGGCGAGGATCGCATTGAACCGTCGGGCGGCGGTGGCGGCATCGTGCTTTTTGAGGATGGCTTCAATCACGGCACGTTTGGCCAGCGCCTCGCCGGGTTTGGGCGGGTTGGCTCCCTCAGGTTTGTAGTAGTCGATGTGGAAGCGCAACACATTGCCATCCTCAATGGCATGGGTGATGGTGTAGGCGTGGAGCTGCTTCTCGAACAGATCCGCCGTGGTGAGCATCGAAGCCTGCCTTTCTTCGATCTTCTGTGAGGACGCATTCGCCTCGAAGATGGGCGTGCCGGTGAAGCCGAACAGCTGCGCCCTGGGGAAAAAGGCCTTGATGGCCTTGTGATTGTCGCCGAACTGGGAGCGGTGGCACTCATCGAAGATGAAGACGATGCGTTTATCTTTCAAGGCTGCGAGCTGCGCCTTGTAGGTGGCCTGGCCGTTCCTGGTCCGTTGCTGATTGCGCTTGCTGTTCTCATCCAGCGCCAGCCCCAGCTTCTGGATGGTGGTGACGATCACCTTGTCGGCGTAGTCCTCCGACAGCAAGCGCCGCACCAAGGCAGCGGTGTTGGTATTTTCCTCCACACAGCCTGCCTGGAACCTGTTGAATTCCTCGCGGGTCTGGCGATCGAGATCCTTGCGATCCACCACGAACACGCACTTGTGAATGTGCGGGTTCTCCTTGAGCAGGGTGGAGGCCTTGAAGGAGGTGAGCGTCTTGCCGCTGCCAGTGGTGTGCCAGATGAAGCCATTGCCGTTGTCTTCATCGATGCAGCGCACGAGATGCTGCACGGCATACACCTGATAGGGCCGCATCATCATCAGCTTCTGCTCAGCTGCCAGCAGCACCATAGAACGGCTGATCGTGCGCCCCAGATCGCATTTCGGTAGGAAGCGCTTGGCGAAGTCGTCGAGATGGGTGATCTTCTTGTTGTCTTCGCCGGCAAATTCGTAAATCGGCAGGAAACGCTCTTCGGCGTTGAAGGCGAAGTGGCGGGCGTTATTATTGGCGAAATAATAGGTGCGGTCGCGATTGCTCACGGCGAACAGCTGCATGAAGCACAGCAGCGTGCGGGTGTAGCCATTGCCGGGATCATTCTTGTACTCGACAATCTGCTCCATGGCCCGGCGTGGATTGATGCCCAGACTCTTGAGCTCGATCTGCATCATGGGCACGCCATTGATCAACAGAATCACGTCGTAGCGGTGGTGGCTGTATTCCGTATTGATGCGAAGCTGATTGATCACCTCAAAGTCGTTCTTGCACCAATCCTTGAGATTGACCAGCGAATAGTTCAGCGGCGTGCCGTCGTCACGCGTGAAGGCGTTGAGATGGCGAAGGATCTTGGCGGCAGTGAAGACATCAGGCGTGATGATCTCGTCGAGCAGCCGGGTAAACTCACCGTCCGTCAGCTTGACCCGATTAAGCGCTTCGAACTTCTCCCGAAAATTGAGCTCAAGCGCTGCGCGGCTGTTGATATCTGCACGATAGGTGTATTTCAGCTCAGTCAGGCTGGCAATCAAGTTGGCTTCGATTTCCTGTTCAGTCATGAACGGCGGCCAGGCTTGTACTTGCTGGGAGTCTAGAGTAACCCGTCCAACCCATACAGGCCAAGCTGCATGGGTGCGACTTTGGTCGCATCTTTCCGGCTATTGGTTGCCTTTGCGTGAACCGCCGAACAGGAATTTGGCGTGCGCTTGTTGCGGAGGCCTCGTACACCACCAGGGCTGCCTGCGGTCGCTCCTGATGGTTCCGGCGCTGCGCAGCCGGTTCGCCAGCTTCCGCAGCAGACACTCCTCACTGCTCTTGCGCAATCACTGTCATGCTGATCTGCGAATCAGATTTTCAAGAGCCAGAATCATGAACGTGAACGCCGAGCTTTCAGACCCGGAGATGGCCGAAATCCTGAAGCTGACCGGCGAGCGCAACAAGGGCCCCACCATCCGACGCCTGATCGAGGAGGCCCTGCAGCAGCCGGAGGCGGGCTCAGATCGCCCAGCGCTTCCTCAGCGGCGAATGGGGCATGGCGCTGGAAACCCTTGAGGCCGACCGGAAACGCGAGCGGCCCATCTGGCGGAACCGGTGCGCTTCGAGGTGCGGCGTACGGCCCGGCCAGAAGAAGCTCGCCTGCTGGACGCCCAGTTCGCCACGCTGCCCTTGCTGCCCACGCCAGCGGATCTCCGGCGGCAGGCGATCGAGCTGGGCCAGGCCTGCCGCCGGATGGGCAGCACCGTCCTGAGCCCTGATCTGCTGATTGCCGCCGTAGCCCTGCACCACAAGGCCGAACCGGTGAGCTTCGACGCCGACTTCGACGCCATTGTGTCGGTGAGTGCTCTGCGCCTCAACCGCCCCAACCGCCCTGGCTGATGCCGCCTCGGCCCGGCTCGTTCGCGGTGAGCCGCCCGGCCTGCGGCGCCTCCTGCGGGAGCTGGGGCCACAGCCTGCAGGCCCCAGACGACCGGATCGGCCGGATCCAGGGCAGCGTCCTGGCTCTGGTGGTGGCTGATCGGGAGGCCGCCACCTGGGCCTGGCTGCGGCGCTGGCCCACACCGCCCGGGAGCTGAGCCGGATGGGCGGCCCGCAACAGCTGGAGGGCTGAACGGTTGCGCCCCGTGCATCGATCCCACGCTTGCGGCTCCATGGATGTGGAGCAGGTGCGCGAGGTCCCTGAGCGCGTGGTGGAGCAACGGCGCGAGGATGCCGCAGGCAAGCACGGCAAGCGCGCTGAGGAGGAAGCCACCCGCTGCAGCAGGGTGCTGGAGGAGCAGCGCCAGCGCATCCTCCGCAGCCGTGGCCGCGTGAAGGAGAACCCCGATCAGCTGCTGCACGAGCTGGGCGAGATCGCCGCTGCCGAAGCGATGAACGCCGTGCGCCGCCAGGTGGCCGACAACTGGCGCTGCTGGGAGCGGCGGCTGGCGTCGATCGACTCCGACCTGGAGCGGGAGCCCGAGCGCATCCGCCGCACCGTCGCGCTGCAGAACCAGCGGGTGGAGACGGCCGGGGCGATCTACCGGTGGCCGCAGGGCCCTCGACAGTACTGCTTTCAGTACCCAACCGTGAACACCCCCCGTAGGATGGCTCCACCGACCGCTGCGCGCGTCCATGGCCGACCAGCCGCTGAATGTGCTCCGCTCGGCCGAGCTGAAGCGGCGCGGCATTGCAGCGGTGGAGGAGGCCCTGCGTGCCGGCCCGGTGCATCTCCTCAAGCGCAACAGTCCAGCTGCCGTGGTGCTCAGCGAAGCGGAGTACAACCGCCTCAGGCGCCAGGCCGGGCGACCGACCGCTGCAGGGCAGAGCTGCCTGGACTGGTTGCTGTCCTTGCCCCCCGTCGCGGAGGGACGCAGCAAGGAGGAGATCGACGCCGATCTCCAGCGGGAACGCGACTGGTGATTGCCTTTCTCGACGCCAGTGCCGTGATCTACGCCGTGGAAGGATCAGCGGCGTGGGCCGAGGCCCTGAAGCACCAGCTGCGGCAGCTCGCCCGTTCGGAGGAAGCGTCCATAGGCGGCCTGCAGCTGGCCGTCAGCCGCCTGAGCTGGCTGGAGTGCCGCGTGGGGCCGCTGCGCCGCCGGGATGCGGGGGCCCTGGCCCGGTTCGACGCCTTCTTCCTGCATCCGGATCTGGAGTGGGTGGAGCTCAACGCGGCCGTGGTGGAGCAGGCCACGCACTTGCGGGCCGAGCACAACCTGCGCACACCCGATGCCCTGCAGGCCGCCAGCTGTCTGCGGTTCGCTGCCGACGCCGTGATGGTCACGGGTGATGCAGGGTTCCAGAGGGTGCCGTCCCTCCGCCTGGCGCTCGTGAACGGAGGTGAAGGATGTGACTGATCCCCCATCCCCCACCCCTCCTGACCCGTGGAGCCCTGGAGGCGTTCACCCAGCGGCTGGTGCAGCACGTTGCCCCGGAGCGGGTGATCCTGTTTGGCTCGATGGCCCGCGGGGAGGCCCGCTGCGATTCCGATGCCGACATCCTGGTGGTGATGCCGTTTGAGGGGCCATCACGAGACACGCTGAAGGCGATGCTCGACAGAGCCGAACCAGAGTTTCCCCTGGATCTGCACCGGCGACGGCCGGAAGAGATCGCCCCGCGCTACCGCTGGGGTGATCCGTGCATCCGTGAGGCGCTGGATCACGGCGAATGGCTGCATGGCGAGGTGAGCCCTTGCGCCAGCGGCCCCAGCCACAACCCTGCGAAGCCAGCCACGCCGGCCCGCAATCCGGTGGTGGACGAATGGATCGAGCGCGCCGAACGCCACTGGCGGATGGCGACGCTGTTGCCTGATCTGCCGCCTGGGTATCTGAGTGGCCTGTTTCAGGTGCAGAGATGCCTGGAGACCTACCTGCGGGAGGCCCTGATTGCCCAGGGTGTGCCCTGCCGCAAGTGCCCGGGATCTGCAGAAGCTGAGCGAGAGATTGCGCGACCCGATCCCGGGCTGGCGGCCTGAACCTGCAACGCTGAACAGCCTCACCCAGGCGGCCCGGGCCTACCTCGATCCAGGCGCGGGCGATCCCGAACCCAGCCAGGATGGCGCCTGGGCCATCGCCCAGGCCGGCCCGCTGCGCGACGGCCTGCGCCGTTGGTCTGACAGCCTGGAGGCCGTGCCCCAGTGCCCGGCCACGAATTCACAGTCGTAGGAACAGCAGCGGCGGCGGCTCACCAGCAGCAGCACGTGTTCAGAAGCCACCGCCTCCTCATGGGCAGAAAGGATGCGCTCTGCTCTCTGCAGCAAAGCCATGGCATCCGGACGTTGCAGCAGATCCTGCCTGAGCTGTTCACTGCCTGTCCGGGAAAACGGAGAGGGTGTCCTCTGAACCGCTTTTGAGAAAGCTGGCCAGCACTGGCTTCTGGGTGAGTGGACTCGGCAAATACACCACCATTTGCACCACCACTTTGCCGGGCTTGTGGGGGATGCGCTGGGATCTCGGGGGACGACAAGCCGGATCAATCTTCCCGACCTTGTTCAACGCATGGGACCCGTAAAGCCAGGAATCTGGAGATCATTCAGCCCGGTTGACGGTCCGACGGGGCCCCAGTCAATCCGCACCGGATTGCTTGCAACGGACGCTTGAGGGGGGCTCGACACTCCGCAAGGCGCTGCGGCCGGCTGGGTCGTGTCCTCCCTTGCCAGAGGTCGTCCCCTCAGCCGGCGTCGAGCTCGCGCTGCAGGCTCTCCCAGTCCTCCGGCAGCTCGCCGCGCTGCACCAGGCGCGAGAACACGGCGTAGCAGTCGTTGTGGTCGCCGTCCTTGCGGGGGAAGCCCAGCCAGAGGATCAACAGCAGGCGCCGGCCCTCCGCTTCAAAGGGGCGGAAGAACAGGCGGTAGCGATCCGGCAGGCCCAGGCCCTTGAGCCGGCCATAGCGGCGCAGCGGGCCCGTGAGAGCAAAGCGGCTGGCGTAGGGATCGGCAGCGATCCGCTCCTTGATCCCCTCCATCACTGCCGCCAGCAGCTTCACCTGGGGGTGCTGAACGAAGGACTGGGGATCGAGCTCCTGCTTGAGCAGTTTCACCTCGGCCTTGAGTTCGGCGTACTGCCGCGCGAAGAGCTGAGGCTGGAAGGCGATTGTCCAGCCATGGCGCACCAGCGGCGCACTCATGCCCCGAGCTGCTCGCCTGCGGCGTCAACCGTTACGCCGGCCAGCAACTCGTCGTCATCTGCCGCCATGGCTTCCGTGTAGAGCACAGGGCCCTGATCGCTTGTGAGTGCCTGTCGGCTGAGGAAATCGAGGAACAGCCCGAGCATCAGGGTGTCTTCTTCTGCTTCGCCCTGCTGCTGCTCTTCTGGCTCCAGGCGCAGCAACAGCGTGCTGTCGTCCAGCACCTCCACTTGGCCGGCGGCTCCAGCGAACTGGGGATGGTCCCGGTAGAAGGCTGCCGGCAGCCGCAGCCCTGAGGAGTTGCCGATCCGAGCCGGCGTGACGCGGTAAGGACTGACAGCCATGACAAGCGCCGCCACACGGCAGGACTTACGTGATGTTAGTCCGTTTCGCACTGGTTCTGGCCGCCGCCTTGTCATCGAGCCCCTGCTGCTGGCGCTGCTCGGCGCCGTCGATCACCCCCCGCTCATGCAGCACCAGCGACTCCTGCACCGAGGACTGGGGTTTGCGTGGTGGCTGCGGCGGCACCAGCGGGCCGATCTCCACGTCGCAGACCACTGTGGGACCTGCTTGAGACCCAGACCGGAGGCTTCAGGGGAGACGGCTGAGCCGGTACTGGCTGGGGCTGAGAGCTGATCCGCAGCCAGACTGACGAGCACCATCGCTGGATTGACCCATGCGGCGTGATCACGCGACAGGAAGGGGCTGAGGAGAACCCTTTCATGGGCGACCGATTGATCATCTCTGACAACCGTGAGGACCCGGGCAACCCGCTGGTGCTCGACGGTGAGGCCATTGACGCAGCGGCACGGGACCCACTGGCGATCGGGAAGCTGATGGTGGATCAGGTCTGGGCAGAGGGCACCGACCCCACCGGTGGAGGCCTGTACTACGAGCGCAACGGCAACCAGCACCGCCGGCTGCAGGTCTTTGAAACAGGCAGCGAGGACTTCATGACCGGCGGCTGGGTGCGGGTGCTGGCCACCGCGGAACAGGTCCGCAAGGAGCGTCCTGGCATGGAGCGTGCTGCCAAGGCGGGCCTGGTGAAGATCCACGGCACCCACCGGGGCGTTCTGCTGGTGGAGTTCCTGGACGTTCCCTGGGGCTGAGCAGCCGCCGCAGGGCTCCGGTCGGATTCGTTGAGCGCACCTCCCGGTGCGACAGCGGCCGTCCTCCGCTCCGGGGCCGGTGTGAGGGTGGCGGGCATGGCGGCCCTCCCGCGGCTGCGGTGGCCGGGCATTCGCCCGCATCGATGGGGCAGAGGTTATGCCTCGGCTTTCCTCGCGCGGCTGAACGGCCGGTTGGGCATCCAGGCCTGCATCAGCGGGGTTTGTTTATCTGTCTCCAGGTCCGTCTGCGAGTGCCACGACTTTGCGTAGATCGATTGCCCCGCAGTGGCTCTGCCGGTTCTGTATTGCATTTGCACTGGTATAATGAATGTTGCACCAAAGGCCACGAGCCCATCGCCTGCGGCACCTCTCTGAGTCAGTAATCTTCGCACAACTTGCCCCGTTCGTTTGCTCTGTAGCCCATGAGCTTGTCCTCTGCTGCAGTGGCCCAGGCCGCTGCATTGTCTTCCCTTGGCCTCCTGCCGCCGCCGGCGTTGGCCCATCGCTCGGTCGTCATTGTTGCGGCCGGTGGCCGTGATCTCGTCTGGCCCCAGGAGCGCATCGCCTCCGCTCTCCTCCAGCGCTCTGGAGGCCGGCCTGTCCATTTGCTTCTGCGTGGTGGGGCCCGGGGCGCTGATCGCGCCATCGGCCGTGCCGCCAAGCAGCTCGGCTGGCGCGTTCAGGCCCTCGCCGCTGATTGGCGCCGCCATGGCCGCGCTGCCGGTCCGATCCGCAATCGTCTTCTGCTGGAGCAGGCCCTGGTGGAGGCCCAGGCCCACACCTCCCCAGCGTTCAGCGCTTCGGTGCTGGTGATCGCCTTCCCCGGTGGGGCAGGCACGGCCTCCCTGGTGCAGCAAGCCCGCCGTTGCTCCTCCCGTTCGCCGGTGCCGGTGGTGGTGATGGAAGTGCCGCCGCCGTTCTCTCCCGAGCCCCTCGCTGCCTGAGCGGCATTCGCCGCCCCGTTCTTCTCGTTCACTTCTCACATTCCCATCCCCATGGCCGTTCTCACCGCCCCCGTCGCTCCTTTCTCCCCGGCTCTCCCCCAGGCCGCTGGGCCTGCCTGCTCACTGCAGCGCTCCGGTTCCCTCTGGCAGCTGGGCATCGAGGCCCAGGAGCTCACCACCGCCATCGGCCAGTTGGCTGAGCAGCTGGAAACCGATGACGACGACAGCCGCGCCCAGGCCCTCGCCGAGCTGGAGGCTGCCCTGCTGGCCGAGGAGGGCAACAAGGCCGCCCTCGCCGCCAAGGCCAACGCCACCTGCTGGGTGATCGAGCACCTGCGCGGCCAGGCCGCCTACCGGCAGCAGCAGGCCAGGCGGCTCACGGAGCTGTCCCGCTCCGACGCTTCTAGGGCCGATGCCCTTGAGGACTCCCTTGTCCTGGTGCTCACCCGGCTTCAGCCCACCGCCACCCGGTTCTCCTTCCCGAATCACGAGCTCAGCTCCCGCAAGTCACAGGCCGTCGAGATCGACGACGAGGACGCCCTCGATTCCCAGTGGCTGAGCTTCTCCACCACCAGCAAGCCAGACAAGGCCGCCATCAAGGACGCCCGCAAAGCCGGCCAGCTCATCCCCGGCGCCCAGCTCGTCTCCCGCCGCTCCTGGCGCATCTGTTGAGCGGGGCACAGGCCCCTCGCAACTGGGGTTCTGGCTTGGCCGCCGGGGCCCCTCCCTTCCTCACACCATCGCGTCCATCGTCATGACCGTCGCCGCTCCTTCCACCAATGGGGCCAGCACTACCAGCCGGCCCGCTGCTTCTCGTCCTGTTCAGAGGCCTCCATCAGCCCTGGAGCTGATCCGCTCCGTCGATCGCGCCGTGGAGGCTCCAGCACCCACCTCGGCACCGGAAGTCCCTCAGGCTCCGCCTGCTGGCTTCTCCCCCGAGCAGCTCGCCGCTCTTTCCGCCCCCCTCGATCGAGCCAACGTCCGTCAGCGCGAGCAGGGCCGATCGAAGGTCCACTACCTCGAAGGCTGGCAGGTGATCGCGGAGGCCAACCGCATCTTTGGTTTCGATGGCTGGCAGCGACAGACCATCGCCGTGCGCTGCGTTGCCCAGGCCGAGCGGTTGATCGGCAGAGAGCAGAAGTCCGGCTGGGGCGTCACCTACACCGCCCGTGTGCGCGTCACCGTCACCGCCGGAGGCCTGACACCCCTGGTTCGCGAGGGCAGCGGCGCTGGCCACGGCATCGATGTGGACCTGGGCCAGGCCCATGAATCCGCCCTCAAGGAAGCAGAGACCGACGCCATGTAGCCGCAGGCCCGCGCAGCGGTAGCGGGCATTGATGACCTTCGGGAACCCGTTTGGGCTCGCTCTCTATGACAAGCGCCAGCGGGAGGTCAGCAGTGCTGCGGGCCAGGGTGATGGGCCTCAGCGGCCTGGTGGGCAGCAGTCTTCTCTGAGTCGGCCGCAGGCTGGTTCTCCCGCCAACACTGCTTCCCCGGCTCAGGGTCGCTCCCAGGCCACGGCCTCGACGTCTACGCCTTCAGCCCCGGCCAACCTCGGCCAGGTGGCCCTCGATGCCGAGACGATCCAGCACCTCCACAGCACCCTGCGGGCCTTGCCCCGCCCCCTGCTGGAGAGCCTCACCCGGGCCTTCCGCAAGCGGTTCCAGGTGCCTGAGGAGGCGGTGACCATCGCCGATCGGATCAACCAGAAGTGCCACCACGACTGGATTGAGGCTTTTCTGGTGCAACACCAGCGTCAGCCCGGCCGAGCTGCCCAGCCCCTCTCCTGAAGGGGGCAAGTTGGCAGCCTCTGCCTACGCTTGGCCCATGGCCTTTCCCCGCATCAGCCACGATCCCGCCGTGATGGGCGGCAAGCCCTGCATCCGCGGGCTGCGCATCACGGTGGGCACGGTCGTGGGGTTGATCGCCAGCGGCAGCAGCCGCGAGCGGATCCTGCAGGCTTACCCGCAACTGGAAGCGGCTGACATCGATGAGGTCTTGGCCTCTCCACACCACCGGCCTGATTGAAGGCTCAGTTCCCGAGGTAACGCTCCACCGTTGCGGTGGTCCAGGTGGCCACGCCGGTGCCAAAGAAATCCTGGTCCTCAGTCCAGATCGCGCACTCCAGCTGTAAAGCCAAGGCCAGAGCAGGCCAGTCGGCTGGGTCCCGGATGCGCTTGAGCGCCTCGTCCTTGGCGCCTTCAATCAAGGGGGTGTCGACCACCTGCACCACCCCCATCAGGCTGAGGAAGGCCTCCTGGCAGATCTGTGGATCGAGGCCTCGACGTGTCGCCAGCTCGCCGATGTATCCAGCAGCTTCTGCCGCATTGGGCTCTGCGATATAGAAGTCAACCTCATGGGCGAAGACGGCGATCAAGGCGCGCACCCTGACACCCAGACAGGCACGAATGAGGATGTTGGCGTCCAGCACCAACCGTTTGCGTTCTGCCATCAGGCGCGGGCCTGTTGCTGCTGGGCTCGCCTCCAGTTCTTGAAGTCAGCCGCCAGCTCCTCTTCTGTCAGTCCCAGCCGCTGCAGCTCGGCTTGCATCAGTCGGCCCGCTTCCAGCAGCCGCTCATGATCACTGAGATCTGACTCCTGGGGCAGGGGCACATAGAGCCCAACAGTTCGCCCATGTCGCGTGACCTCGATCGGGGTGGCCGTTTCTAGGTGGGAGGCCAGGCGCGCCCGAAGCTCACGGATACCAACACGGACAGCCACAACGGACCCGGAAAGTTGTGTACACATCGTAGACGGGACGAGCGGGCCGTTGCTAGTACATGTGTACGCATCTGGAGTGGTTCATGGGCGTCCCCTTGCCCCGGCCGGCAGCCCTGGCAGCCAGGCTTGAAACCCCGATCGAGGAGTGGCCATACCTCGACAGCGAGGTGCTGCTCAAGACCCGCAGCCGCAAGGTCTGCATGACCTGCCATTGGTTTCGCCACCACGCGGGAGTGAACTGCATCCCGGTGCTCACCTGTCAGCTGCACCAGGGTCTGATCGCCCACGGCGAGCACCTGGTCAGTCGCTGCCAGGGCTGGACCGACGACCTGGTCCTGCAGCAGGGCTGGGCGCCGGAGGTGGCCTGAATACGGCATATGAACGTCACGGACAGGCCCGGCCGGCCGCCGCTCTCACCCCGGGAAGGCTGGCTGAGCGACGGCCGCCAGATGCTGCACTTCAGGCCACAGCGCTACGACCGTTGGAGTCAGAGCCTGGAGGTGACCTTCGGGGAGGTGATGACCGGCGGCGAGCCGCCGCTGCTCAAAAAGCGCCGGGAGCTAACGCGCGAGCAAGCGATCAAGCTCTGGGCCCAGAAGCGCCAGGCGGGTTGGCAGGTCTGCCCGCCCCAGTGGAGCCCGCCTGCTTCTCTCTCGCCGGGCTGATCAGAATCGGATCCATGGAGCTCCATGCCGACCTCAGCCAGCGCGCGGTGCTGAACACCAACGACCTGGCCTGGACGCCATCGCCGATGGAGGGGGTGGAGCGGCGGATGCTCGATCGCCTTGGCGAGGAAATGGCCCGGGCCACCTCACTCGTGCGCTACGCCCCCGGCAGCCGTTTTGAGCGCCATAGCCATGGCGGCGGCGAGGAGATCCTGGTGCTGGAGGGCACCTTCTCCGATGAGCGAGGCGACTACGGTACCTGCACCTACCTGCGCAATCCCGCCGGCTCCAGCCACGCACCCTTCAGTGAGCAGGGCTGCACGATCCTGGTGAAGCTGCACCAGATGCACCCCGCCGATCAGCAACAGCTGGTGATCGACACCGCCAACGCAGCCTGGTTGCCGGGGCTGGTGCGGAGGCTGGAGGTGATGCCCCTCCACGCCTTCGGCTCGGAGCCGTGGCCCTGGTGCGCTGGGCGCCAGGCACGGTGTTTCAGCCCCACGGCCATCCGGGCGGTGAGGAGATCGTCGTACTGGATGGTGTCTTTCAGGACGAGCACGGCAGCTACCCCGCCGGCAGCTGGCTGCGCAACCCACCCGGCAGCGTGCACCGGCCCTGGAGTCAGGCGGGCTGCACCATCTGGGTCAAGACCGGTCACCTGCCGGGCACCCAAGGCCCCGATGGTTCAGACCCGTGAGGCTCCCGCCTCCCGCAGGATCCGCCTGCCGCCACTGAGCACCAGCAGGCTGATGGCGGTGCCGATCAGCAGGTCGGGAAGTCGGCTGCCGCTCCAGGCCACCAGCAGGCCGGCCGCGATCACCCCCAGATTGGCCAGGGTGTCGTTGGTGGAGAAGATCACCGAAGCCTGCATGTGCAGGCCGCCCCGGCGGTGGCGCCGCACCAGCACCAGGCAGAGCAGGTTGGCCAGCAGAGCCAGGGCACCGATGCCCACCATCAGGGCGCTGATCGGTTCAGAGCCCAGGGAGGTGCGCCGCAGCACATCCAGCAGCACCCAGATCGCCAAGACGATCTGCAGCCGGCCGCTGAGCATGGCGGCCTGGCGCTGTTCTCCGGGGCTGTGGCCCACGGCAGCAAGGCTCAGGCCATAAACGCCGGCGTCGACCAGCATGTCCAGTGAGTCGGCGGTCAGGCCAGTGGAGCGCGCCCGCAGCCCAAAGACCAGCTCCACCACGAACATGGCGGCGTTGATCAGCAGCACCACCCAGAGAGTGCGGCGCTGCAGCGCTGCGGCTGATCGTCGATTGTCGCGTCACACAAGCCACGGGCACCGGTGAGCGGGATGCCGCCAAGGAGATGGCAGCAGACCTCAGCGGTGCTCACCAGAAGACCATCGGCGCTGACAAGAACTACGACACCAAAGGGGTCGTGGCTGAGATGAGGCGGCTGGGCGTCACTCCGCACGTGGCACAGAACACCGCCCGCAGCGGTGGTTCAGCGATCGATGGCCGCACCACCCGCCACATGGGCTACGCCAAGTCGATCAATGCCCGCCGGGGGATCGAAAAGGTGTTTGGTTGGATCAAGGCATTCGGCGGACTGCGCCAGTTCAAACTGCGCGGCCAGGACAAAGTCAGTGCCGTGTTTGGCCTGCACGTGATCGCCTACAACCTGATCCGACTGGGCAACCTTCTCAAGCCAGCGATGGAGGCGGCATGAACAGCCTGTTGCCCAGAGGTGTGGCCAAAAGAGAACAACCAATGCCTTGCGGACAGGCCAACGATGCCGAAATCGGGCTGTTTGCGGACTTGATCGGCATCGATTCGGCTTGTTCAGCCAGAAATCAGCTCATGGCTGTGGAAAAACTGGCCCGTGGATTGGTTTTTTCTGCAAACTCATAGGGCTGCCAGCCGCCCTGCCGCAGATACTTGCGCACCGTCTCGGGCGAGCAGCCCAGTTCACTGGCAATGCTCCGTCGACCCCAGCCTGCCGCTGAGAGCCGCTGCATCGCCTCCACATCCTGAGGGGTCTGCACCGCCGTCTCCACAGCCATCGGCTCCAGAGATGGCGCCCCTCCACGCCGTTCGCTCGCTTTGCTGTCGTGCTCCACGGGGTGGACCAGGTTTCGTGTCGCCGGAGGACCAAAAGCGGGTGTCGCTTGACATCCTCAAGGCGAAGGGCTTTGGCGAGTGGATCGAGGCGCGCCGTCAGCACCGCCGCGGTCGGCTGACGGTCGGGGATGTGCTGGTACTGGAGACCCGTTGGGCCCAGCAGTACGACCAGGACGGCAACCCCAAGATCCCCAAGATCGAAGACCAGGCGGCTGCCGATGCGGTGCCGCGCAACGTCACGATCGGCTTCTACGGCCCGCTGAGCATCCGCGAGGGCACGGACCCTGCCTGGATCGAGGCGGCGGAGCAGGCGTACCGCTCCGATGAAGCCGCTGCCCGTCAGCAGCGGGCGATTCCGCTGGCGGATGGGGAGAACTACGGCGATGAGTTCACCGATGTCGCACCACAAGGTGCGCTTTCCAGAGAGGAGGTGCCGTTCTGATGGCCCACCCCCAACACCCCAGCCGCACGCCGCGGCCTATTTCCCAGCCGCAGTTGCCGGCCTTCTGCCGCACGCGCCGGCCGATCACCACCAGCGTGCGACTCGGCGACCTGCGGCAGCTGCAATGGCTGCTGTGGCTGGTACTGGCCCTGCAGCTGAGCACGGTTCTGCTGGTGGTCGCCGGTCCAGTGCCCCCCGCTGCAGCGCCGCTGCTGGCGCCGGTGGAGATCAGGCCATGAGCGAGGCGGCCAATCGCCGGCTGCTGCGGTTGCCGGAGGTGAAAGAGAAGGTGGGGCTGTCCCGCACGGCGATCTACCGGCTGATCGCGGAGGGCCAGTTCCCCCGGCAGGTCTGCATCGGGCCGCGCACGGTGGCCTGGTGTCAGGAGGACCTGGAGGCGTGGATCGAGCAGCGAATCCAGGGTGCGGTGAGTGAGCCTGCGGCGAGGCGCTGATCGCCCACCAGCGACAGCAACAGCCGGCCTGGTGACGGGCCGGCTTTGTTGTGGGAGCGTTCCGCGGGAGGTAGTGCGTTCAGGCGACCCGATCGAGCAGGTCGGCCCAGCGCTGCATCATCTCGACGCGCTGGGGCCAGTACTCGGCGCGGTTGTACGCGGCGGTGACCCTGTTCTTCTCGATGTGGGCGAGCTGGCGATCAACGATGCGCAGGTCGATGCCCAGCTGCTCCTGGATGTTTGTCATGGCCAGGGCGCGGAAGCCGTGGCCGCACATGCGTCCATCGAAGCCCATGCGCTTGAGGGCCATGTTCACGGTGTTGTTGCTGATGAAGCCGGTGGCGGTGCGCTGGCTCTGAAAGACATGGCCGTTGGGGCCGCTGATGGCGTGCTGGGCCTGGAACAGCGCTGCAGCCTGGCGGGAGAGGGGCACGAGGTGCTCACGGCGGTTGCCGCGACGGCCCTTCATGCGCTCAGCCGGGATGGTCCAGAGGGCTTCCTCAAGGTCGAGCTCTTCCCAGCGGGCGGCGATCAGCTCGCTGGTGCGCACGAAGGTCAGGGCCAGCAAGCCCATGGCGTTGAGGGTGCTGGCATCGGCGCCGATGCTGTTGGCGCGCATGGCCGCCAGCAGCTCGGGCAGCTCGTTCCAGGCGATGCAGGGGTAGTGGCTGGTGGTCTGCTTGACGGGGGCGTGGCGCTTGAGGGAGTGGGCCGGATTGATCGTGCAGTGGCCGATGGCGACGGCGTAATCGAGCACCTGGCTGATCACGCCCAGGGAGCGCTTGGCGGTTTCGTTGGAACCGCACTTACCGATCCACGGGGGCACGGCCAGGCAGTCCTGAGCGGTGATGGCATCAATGGCCATGCCGCCGATGGCGGGAAAGATATCCTTGTTGAGCTTCTTGATGACGTCATCGCTGTGCCGCTCCGTCCAGGTGCCGGCCGTTTTGGTTGCGTGCCAGTAGAATGCAACGGCCTCAAAGGTAAGCTGGGCATGTTTGCCCCAGCGCTGATCTTTACTGTGTTTCTTGGCATCATAAGGATTGATTCCGTCTTCATAGAGAAGACATTTCTGCTCATCGCGAATGTCGCGTGCAGCCTTGAGCGAAATCCTGGGGTAGGGCCCGATGCGCAAATCCTGCCGACGGCCGTCCTTGGTGGGCGGGAAGCGGTGCCGCCAAAGCCAGTACTTGCCGCCGGCGGGGTCGACCTCAAGAAGCAGGCCGCCGCCGTCCGAGACCCGGTACCGCCGCGATCCCTGTGGCATATAGAGCGAACTTCCTTGTCGGTTAGAGCCAAGACCCCATTTACACCACCACCCCAGCTTTACACCACCACTTACACCACTACAGTTTTTTTTGCTTGCCTGGTTATTGCTGGGATGCCATGGGACGCCCAAACAGCAGGAGGCCCACTGCAGGGCAGTGGGTCTCGGGAATCAGTGGGACATCACGGGAGCCCTTGGGAATCCCCGTTTTGGACCCTGAAACGGAGAGGGTGGGATTCGAACCCACGGAAGGTTGCCCTTCAAACGATTTCGAGTCGTTCGCTTTCGACCACTCAGCCACCTCTCCTGATCCCACCGCTGGGCGACAGCGGCGGGCAAGCCCGTGGGCCCACTCCACTCTAGAGAGCTGCCTGCAGCCAGCCGCCCGCCCCGGTACCGCGCCAGCCGGGCGGGGCCTGGCCGCTCTGCCAGCGGTGGGGGACGGCCTGGCGGTCGAGCCAGTGGCGCTCCCGCGATCGAGGCCGGAATCCCAGCCACACTCCGGCGGGCCGCGCCAGGGGCGGGCCCTCCCGCCAGCTCCACAGGGCCTGGGGATCGGGCAGCAGCAGCCAGCGATGGCCGCCCACCTCCAGGCTGGTGGCACGGCTCTCGAGGCTGATGGGCCCCGCCTCCAGCCCCGCGCTGGCCAGCTTCTGTCCCGGTCGCAGCGGCGTGCTGCCATCCGCGGAGGCCAGCACCAGCCCCGCCAGGGGCCGCCAGCAGGCCGGCTGCGGTGGCGGCAGAGGATCGAGCAGCAACACCCAGTCGAAGCCCGGCAGCCCCAGACCAGCGGCGAGCTGGCCGGCCTGGCGGCAGCTGAGCGGATCGGAGCGGGTGGCCACCAGGGCGCCGCGGCCCCGATGGCGGGCCACCAGCAGATCGCGGCCCTGATCACCAACGCCCTGGTGCACCAGCAGCAGCTGATCTCCCCAGAGCAGGCTGAGATGGGCGGCCGTGGCCAGGGCGAGCAGCAGCAGGGCCCCGCGCCGCCAGAGCCGGGGAACGCCGGGCACCAGCCAGGCCGCCAGCCCAAGAGCCAGCAGCAGCACCAGCAGCGGCACGGGGCGTCCCAGCTGCCACTGGGCCATCGGCAGGGCCGCCACGGTGCGGGCGAGCTGCAGCAGCAGCCCGGCCAGCCAGGCCAGGGGCGCCACCAGCCAGGGCAGGGCCGGCGGCAGCAGCAGGGCCACCAGCGCCAGGGCCATGGCCCCGAGGGTGAGGGGCGTGAGCAGCGGAGCGGCCAGCAGGTTGGCGGGCACGGCGTAGAGGGGCACCACGCCGAAGTGCAGCAGCTGCAGGGGCAGGGTCCAGAGCGAGGCGGCCAGGGGCACCGCCAGGGCGACCGCCAGCCAGCCGGGGCAGTGCCGGCGCCTCAGCACCTGCTCCAGCGGGCCGGCCGACACCAGCAGGGCCGCGGTGGCCACCACCGAGAGCTGGAAGCCCACGTCGCGCAGCCACTGCGGCTGCCAGAGCAGCATCAGCAGGCTCACCGCCAGCAGCACCCGCAGGGGCCGCCCCTGGCGTCCCAGGGCGAGCAGCAGCAGGGCCAGGGCCGCCATCAGCGCCGCCCGCAGCACCGCCGCCTGGGGGCCCGCCAGGAGCACGAAGAGCAGGATCATCCCGCCGCCGATCCCCAGCTGGGCTGCGGCGGGCAGGCCGAGGCGGCGCGCCAGGGGCAGCAGGGCCCCCAGCAGCACGCTGAGCTGGAAGCCGGAGGCCGCCAGGGCGTGGGAGAGGCCCGCCGCCCGGAAAGCGGCGCGGATCTCCAGCGGCAGGGGCGCGGCGGCGTTGCCCACCACCAGGGCGGCCAGCAGCCCGCCCCGCTCGGCGCCGGCCCGACTCTGCAGGGCCTCGGCCAGGCGCCGTCGCAGGGCGGCGATCGGGGCGGGTCGGCGCTCCAGCAGGCGCCAGCGCTCCACCCTCAGCTGGCTGTACACCCGCTGGCGCGCCAGCCGCTCGGCCGCGCCGGCCAGCAGGGGGTGGGGCGCGGCCGCGGGTCGCCGCAGGCTGCCCTCCAGCTCCAGCCGCCAGTTCTGGCGCAGGGGCGGGCAGGGCTGGAACAGGGCCTCGGAGCGCCCTCCCTCCAGCTGCACCAGCGCGCTGCAGCGCTGACCGCCGCCGGCCGGGGCCGGATCGGCCAGCAGTACCCCCTGCAGCCGCACCGGCAGCGAGGCCAGGCCCGGCGGCAGGAGGTGCGCCGGGTCGCCGGGCGGCGGCGGCGGATCGGCCGCCAGCCCGTCGAGCAGCCGCAGGGCCAGCAGCAGGAGCAGCGGCAGGGCCAGCAGCCAGGCCCGCAGCCGCGGCGGCAGCTGTACCGGCCTGGCCTGGGGGAAGGGGGAGGGGATCCGCAGCTCCATCATCTGGCCGGCTTGGCCGCCGCGCGTGGCTGCCCTCAGGGTTGCCACAGCCCCGGGGGGCACGGTGGGCGTGCGCCCCGGCAGCGGGGTGCCGCGGCGCAGCGGGCCACCGCCGCTCAGAGGTGCGGGATGCGCAGGATCAGATCACACACTTCCCGGCTGGGGATCTCCCGGCCCAGCAGGGGGGCCACCAGGCCGGCCAGCGGCCGCAGACGGCAGGGCAGCACGGCCCGCTCGCTGAGGCGGCCCAGCTGGAAGCTTCCCAGCAGCAGAGCCGCCACCAGCAGGCCGCGCTTCACGCCGGGCTTCACGCCGCCAGCGGCGCGGCGGCGTCTGCGGCCGCGGGGGCATCCCCGGGGTGGGCCTCGTACCAGGCCTGACGTGCCCGCTCCTCCAGCAGGGGAAAGCCCAGGGCCCGGCGCTCCGCCAGCCAGGCCTCGGCCACCTGCCGCGCCAGGTGGCGGATGCGGCCGATGGTGGCGGTGCGCTCGGTGACGGAGATCACGCCTCGGGCCTCCAGCAGGTTGAAGGTGTGGCTGCACCTGAGCACGAAATCCAGGGCCGGCGCCGGCAGGCCGCGGGCCGCCAGGTCGGCCGCCTCAGCCTCGTAGAGGGCGAACAGCTGCTGCAGCCGCTCGGGGTTTGAGGCCTCGAAGTTGTAGGTGCACTGGCCCTTCTCGAACGGCAGCCAGATGTCGCCGTAGGTGCGCCGGCCGTCCCAGCGCAGCTCCCAGATGCTCTCCACGTCCTGGAGAACCATGGCCAGCCGTTCGAGGCCGTAGGTGATCTCGATCGACACCGGCCGGCAGTCGAGCCCGCCGCACTGCTGGAAGTAGGTGAACTGGGTCACCTCCATGCCGTCGAGCCACACCTCCCAGCCCACCCCCCAGGCCCCGAGGGTGGGCGATTCCCAGTTGTCCTCCACGAAGCGGATGTCGTGCTCGGCGGCGCGGATGCCGAGCGCCTCCAGCGAGGCCAGATAGGTTTCCTGGATCCCATCGGGGCTGGGCTTGATCAGCACCTGGTACTGGAAGTAGTGCTGGGCGCGGTTGGGGTTGTCGCCATAGCGGCCGTCGCCGGGGCGGCGGCAGGGCTCGGGATAGGCCACGGCCCAGGGCTCCGGCCCGATCGCCCGCAGCACGGTGTGGGGGCTCATCGTGCCGGCGCCCTTCTCGGTGTCGTAGGGCTGCAGGATCAGGCAGCCGCGCTCGGCCCAGAAGCGGTTGAGGGTGCCGATGATGTCCTGGAAGTGCACGGCGGCTGGGCTCTGGTCGTGGCGCCATTGTGGGCGCCCGGGATGGCTGCGGGCTCAGGCCACCAGCTCCAGCAGCCCCATCTGACCGCCGGCGAGCAGGCGATGGCGGGCGTGGGCGAAGCCGGCCCGGCGGGCCAGGCGCTCCTGCTCCGGGCCGGTGGGAAAGCGCCCCAGGCTCTCCTCCAGGTAGGCGTACTGCTCGGGCAGGCCCCAGAGCCGGGCGGTGGGCACCACCACGCCGCGCAGATAGGCGCGCTGAAAGCTCCGCTGCAGGCCGGCGGCGGCACCGGCGCCGGGATCCGGGCGGTTGAAATCGAGCACCGCCGCTCGCCCGCCGGTCCTGAGCAGGCGGCGCAGCTCCACCAGGCCGAGGGCCGGATCGGCCAGGTTGCGCAGGCCGAAGGCGATCACGGCCCCGTCGCGCGAGGCGTCGGGCAGACCGGTGGCCAGCGCATCCCCCTGCTGCCAGCCCAGCGGCAGCCAGGGCTGGCGGCGGGAGCGCCGCAGCGCCTGGCGCAGGGGGCCGGCCGCGGCGTCGAGGCCGAGCACATGGCCGCCCGGACGCACCTTCGCCGCCAGCACCAGGGCCAGATCGCCGGTGCCGCAGCAGAGATCCACGAGCCGCTGGCCGGCGGCCGGCTGCAGCCAGCGCACCGCCTGGCGCTTCCAGAGGCGGTGGAGCCCCAGGCTGAGCAGGTCGTTGAGGCGGTCGTAGCGGGGGGCGATCGTGTCGAAGAGCTCCCGCACGGCCTGCGGGTCGCCGGGGCTAAAGCGACCCATCCCGGGGGAGGATCACGGGTCCGAGGCGCGCTGCGGATTCGAGGCGCACAGTGGCTTCGGCCGGGCTGGTGCCCAGCAGGGAGGCGAAGCGTTCACCGCTGGTGAGGGTGAGCACCATCACGGTGGCCAGGCCCACGGCGGCGGAGCACACCATGCAGCCGGCCAGCATCAGGGAGAACTCGCGGCGGTCGCTGGCGGCCTGCATCAGCTGCAGGGCCCAGGCGATCAGGGCCACCACCACGGCCACCATCGCCAGGGCCGCCGCGGTGGCCAGGGGAGAGGGCAGAGCGAAGAGGGCGGCCACCGGCACTGCCAGAACGTACCGCCATTTTAACGAGCCTTTACACAACTGCACGATCCGCAACATCCCGGCGCTCTCCGCCCGGCGGCGACTCCAGGGGCCGCACGTTCAGCCCCAGGGCCAGGAGCCGGGTCTTGATCGTTTCCATGCTGAGCACGCCGTCGTGCAGCAGGGAGGCCAGCAGCGCCGCGGCGGCCTGGCCTCCCGTGGCGTCGCCGGCCAGTACCCGGGCGATGTGCTCGACGCAGCCGGCCCCCCCCGAGGCGATCACCGGCACCGCCACCGCCCCGGCCACCGCCCGGGTGAGCTCCAGGTCGTAGCCCGCCTGGGTGCCGTCGCCGTCCATCGAGGTGAGCAGGATCTCGCCGGCCCCCAGCTCCACCACCCGCCGCGCCCAGGCCAGCGCATCCAGACCCGTGTTCTCGCGACCGCCCTTCACGTACACATCCCAGCCCGGCTCCGGGCCGGTGCGGCGGCGGGCGTCGATCGCCACCACGATGCACTGGCAGCCGAAGCGCCCGGCACCGCGGCGCACCAGTTCCGGATCGGCCACGGCGGCGGAATTGAGACTGATCTTGTCGGCCCCGGCCCGCAGCAGCTCGGTGATGCCCTCCACGCTGCCGATGCCGCCACCCACCGTGAACGGGATCGTCACCGCCTCGGCGGTGCGGCGCACCAGCTCCACCAGGGTGCCGCGACCCTGGTGGCTGGCGGCGATGTCGAGGAACACCAGCTCATCGGCCCCGGAGGCGCTGTAGCGGCAGGCGAGCTCCACCGGGTCGCCGGCATCGCGCAGGCCCACGAAGTTCACCCCCTTCACCACCCGGCCACCGGCCACGTCGAGGCAGGGGATGATCCGCTTGGCAACCATGGCGCCGCTCCGCTTGCGTCCGGTGGGGCGCTGTTAAGGTTGCGCCACTTTCCCAGGTTGCGCCGGCCATGACCCAGGCTGCCACTCCCGACACCGTTTCGGTGGGTTCGAAGGTGCGGGTCACCCGGGTGCGCGACCGCATCCCCGCCGATCTGGTGCAGGCTCTCAAGGCCGATGCCAGCGGCACCGTGGCCGGCTTCCGCACCGTCGACGGCAAGGGCATCGGCGTTGTGGTGACCCTCAGCAACGGCCAGACGGCCTGGTTCTTCGACGACGAGCTTGCGCTTGCCTGATCCGCCAGCGTCGAAACCCACCTTGAGCACCACTCCTGATCCCAGAGCCGGCGGTGCCGCCCGCCAGCTGCTCGGCATGAAGGGAGCCGCCGGCACCACGAATGTGTGGAAGATCCGGCTCCAGCTGATGAAGCCGGTCACCTGGATCCCCCTGATCTGGGGCGTGCTCTGCGGCGCCGCCGCCTCCGGCAACTTCCACTGGAGCGTGGGCGAGGTGGGCGCCTCGATCGCCTGCATGCTGATGAGCGGCCCCCTGCTGGCGGGCTACACCCAGACGCTCAATGACTACTACGACCGCGAGATCGACGCGATCAACGAGCCCTACCGGCCCATCCCCTCCGGCGCCATCCCGCTCTGGCAGGTGAAGGTGCAGATCGTTGTGCTGCTGCTGGCGGGCCTGGCGGTGGCCTGGGGTCTCGACCTGTGGGCGGGCCACAGCCGGCCGGTGCTGCTGCTGCTGGCCCTGGGCGGCTCCTTCGTGAGCTTCATCTACTCCGCCCCGCCTCTGAAGCTCAAGCAGAACGGCTGGCTGGGCAACTACGCCCTCGGCGCCAGCTACATCGCCCTGCCCTGGTGGGCGGGTCAGGCCCTGTTCGGCCAGCTCACCTGGCCCACCGCCCTGCTCACCCTGGCCTACTCGCTGGCGGGCCTGGGCATCGCCGTGGTGAACGACTTCAAGAGCGTGGAGGGCGACCGGGCCCTGGGCCTGCAGAGCCTGCCGGTGGCCTTCGGGATCGAGCGGGCCAGCTGGATCAGCGCGGCGATGATCGATGGGTTCCAGCTGGCGATGGTGGCGGTGCTGATCGCCATCGGTCAGCGCTTCGCCGCCGTGCTGCTGGTGCTGCTGATCATCCCCCAGATCACCTTCCAGGACATCTGGCTGCTGCGCGATCCGGTGGCCTTCGATGTGAAGTATCAGGCCAGCGCCCAGCCCTTTCTTGTGCTCGGGATGCTGGTGACCGCCCTGGCGGTGGGCCACAGCACCCTGGTGGCGTGATGTGAGCCGGCGCCGGCGGCATCACCTGCTGCGCACCGGTTTGCTGGCCCTGGCGATCGGTGGGGGCGTGGCCCTGGCCCAGGCCGGCCTGGTGAGCACCATCGACATGCTGCTGCCGGACGCGACCGGGATCAGCACCTACAACCGGCCGGGCACGCTCACGATCCTCGCGGCCGATGGCGAGGTGGTGCAGACCATCGGCCCGGCCAGCCGCGAAAAGCTCAGCCCCGGCCAGGTGCCCCCCCTGCTGGAGAAGGCGTTCGTGGCGGCGGAAGACCGGCGCTTTTACCAGCACGCCGGCCTCGATCCCGCCGGCATCGCCCGGGCCCTGGTGCGCAACATCACTCAGGGCTCGGTGGAGGAGGGGGCCAGCACGATCACCCAGCAGCTGGCCCGCACGGTGTTCCTCAGCCAGGACCGCACGCTGATGCGCAAGCTCAGGGAGGCGGCCCTGGCCGGAAAGCTGGAGCGCCAGCTCAGCAAGGAGCAGATCCTCACCGAATACCTCAATGTGGTGTATCTCGGCTCGAGCGCCTACGGCGTGGCCGACGCGGCCTGGATCTACTTCTCGAAGACCCCGGCCCAGCTGAACCTGCCGGAGGTGGCCCTGATCGCCGGCCTGCCGCCGGCCCCTTCGGTGTACTCGCCGCTGGTGAACCCGGAGCTGGCCCTGCGGCGCCGTTCGATCGTGCTGCGGCGCATGCAGGAGGCGGGCTTCATCTCGGCGGCGGAGCGGCGGCGGGCCGAGGCCACACCGCTGCGCCTGCGGCCGGCCGAACCCAAGTTCTGGGAGAGCCGCGCCCCCTACTTCAGCAGCTGGGTGCAGCAGGAGCTGCCGCGGGTGCTCAGCCCCGAGCAGCTGGAGATGGGGGGCCTCACGGTGCGCACCAGCCTGCGGCTCGACTGGCAGAAGCGGGCCCAGAGCACGATCGACCAGGTCGCCAGCGGCTCGATGCAGGGGGCCCTGGTGGCGTTGGAGCCCGGCACGGGGCTGGTGCGGGCGCTGGTGGGCGGCAAGGACTTCCGGACCAGCCAGTTCAACCGGGCCACCCAGGCCCTGCGCTCTCCCGGCTCCACCTTCAAGCTCTTCGTGTATCTCTCGGCCCTCAAGGAGGGGATGGTGCCGGAGCGGGTGCTGCGCGATGCGCCGCGCTGCTTCGGTGGCTACTGCCCACGCAACTTCGGCAATCGGTACTACGGCAGCGTGCCGATGTGGCTGGCCCTGCAGAACTCACTCAACGTGGTGGCCGTGGCCCTGCTGCAGGAGCTGGGCTACGACAAGGTGATCGAAACCGCCCGCAGCCTCGGCATCGGCGTGAGCCGGCCGCTCGGCCGCTTCCTGCCGATGGCGATCGGCGCCTACGAGCAGACGGTGCTCGACATGACCGCCGCCTATGCGGCACTGGTGAACCGGGGCATCTACGTGAGCCCCACCCCGTTCGAGGAGATCCTCGGCCCGGGGGGCGAGCCGCTCTGGAGCCGCAGCATCGACGGTGACCGCGGCCGGCGGGCCGTGAGCAGCGACATCGCCGACGCCATGGTGTGGATGCTGCAGCAGGTGGTGAGCGGCGGCACCGGCGCCGGGGCCGCCCTGCCGGGCCGGCCCGTGGCGGGCAAGACCGGCACCTCCGAGGGCGGGCGCGACCTCTGGTTCATCGGCTCGATCCCCCAGCTCACCACCGGCGTGTGGCTCGGGTACGACGACAGCCGCGAAACCGGCGCCACCTCGGTGGTGGCCACCTACGCCTGGCACAGCTTCATGGCCCCGATCGTGAAGGACATGCCGGTGCGCCGGTTCGCGCCCAAGCCCGCCCTCACCAGCACCTACGGCCGGCCCCCGCGGCCGAAGCCCGACCGGGAAGGGGGCTCCTCCGGCCTGGGCTGGTGGCGCCGGGAGCCCAGGCCCCAGCCCGAATCGCGGATCGAGGCAGAGCCAGGCCCCGGGCCGCTGGCGCCGCTGCTGCCCGCCCCCGCCGGCCCGCCGGCCGGCGGCGGCGATCCGGAGCCGGCCCCGGCGGCCGG
>Ga0315900_10002247_pt1 | contig 29961 bp, 23 predicted proteins | sample LakEriMetagenome_FD_203521 | JGI IMG/M metagenome (GOLD analysis project Ga0315900, IMG submission 203521) | Freshwater fungal communities from buoy surface, Lake Erie, Ohio, United States - Buoy 12 MA114 | ecosystem: Environmental > Aquatic > Freshwater > Lake > Lake biofilm | place: USA: Lake...
GCCGAAAGCCACGCCAATCTTCGCCACGGCGCTGCCGATCTCGCCGTAACCGATGATTCCGAGCGTGCGGCCGGCCAGTTCGATGATCGGATAGTCCCAGTAGGCGAAATCAGGGCATTTCGTCCATCCGCCCTGCTCCACGCTCTTCGCCGCATGGCCGACGTGGTTCGTCAGCTCCAGCATCAGCGCGATCACATGCTGCGCGACGGCCGGAGTGCTGTAGCCGGGCACATTCGTCACCACGATGCCGCGTTCCTTCGCCCCCACGACATCCACAATGTTGAAGCCCGTCGCTGTGACGCCGATGTATTTCAAATCTGGCAGCGCGGCGATGATTTCACGCGTCAGCGGCGCTTTGTTGGTGATCACCACCTCCGCTCCAGCGCAACGGGCCACCGTTTCGGCCAGCGGGGTGCGTGGATGAACCTCGCAGGGCGCGATGGCTTCGAGCGGCTGCCAGGAAAGATCACCAGGGTTCGCAGTGTGGGCGTCGAGAAGAACGATTTTCATGAGAAGGGCGGCATGCTTAGCCGAAAAAACAGAATTTTGTGAGAAAAACTCGCCGGATCACGATAATGCTGCCGCCATGCGTTCCCCCCTGCTTTTTCTTCTCTCTCTTGCCGCACTGTTTGCCTCCAGCGTGATCGCTGAGGACGTGAAACCCCTCAAAGTCCTGATGGTCTGCGGTGGCTGCTGCCATGATTACGAAAACCAGAAGCTGATCCTCAGCGAGGGCATCAGCGCCCGGGCGAACGTCGAGTTCACCATCGTGCATGAGGAATCACGCGTGAAGGATGACCGCACGCATCAGGTCAGCATCTACAAGCAGCCCGGTTGGGCCAAGGGCTACGATGTGGTGCTGCACAACGAGTGCTTTGGCGCGGTGACAGATGTTGCGTTCGTTGAAGGCATCGCCAAACCGCACTTCGAGGGCGTGCCCGCCGTGATGCTGCACTGCTCCACTCATAGCTACCGTGCCGCGAAGACCGACGAATGGCGCAAATGCCTGGGACAGACCTCGATGAGTCACGAGAAGAATCGCGATTTGAAGGTGCGCAACGTGGCCGAGGAGCATCCGATCATGAAGGGCTTCCCTGAAGAGTGGCTCAACCCGAAGGACGAGCTCTACAAGAACGAGAAGCTGTGGGAGAACTTCAAACCGCTGGCCACCGCCTACGGCGAGGACACGAAGAAGGATCACCACGTCATCTGGACGAACCAGTATGGCGCAGGCCGCGTCTTCGGCACGACGCTGGGTCACAACAACAGCACGATGCAGGACCCGGTTTACCTCGATCTCGTCACCCGCGGCCTGCTCTGGGCCTGTGGCAAGTTGGATGAGAATGGCAAACCACTGCCGGGCTACGAGGCGAAGAAGTGAAGTGTCCTTCCTGTCCGCTCACTGCAGCGGCGGCAGCTCGGAGAGCTCGATTTCTTCGCCGGGGTCTTGCGGCATTTCGCGGCGGTATTTCTGGGGATTGAAGACCTCGCTGTGCGCATGCTTGTAGCCAGCGGGATCCAGTTTCTGCCACAGCCTGTGCCGGCTTTCGACGCTGCAGGCCGCGAGAGCCAAAACCGTGATGAGCGGGATGAATAGCAGCCGCCTGTGTGGGTGTCCGTCGGTCATTGTCATTTTTGTCCGTAATACGCGCCAGGACCGTGTTTGCGGAGGTGGTGTTTTTCCAAAATGTGCGCCGGAATCGGCTGCATGGCCGGATTGAGCGAAAAGGAGCCGAGCGCCATCTGCGCGCACATTTCGAGGGCGATGCTGTTGTTGAGCGAGTCCATCGCGTTTTTGCCGAAGGTGAAGGGCGCGTGGTGCAGTTGCAGCACGGCGGGCATTTCGAGCGGATCGAGTTTCAGTTCCCGCAGGCGCTCCACGATGGCGACGCCGGTGAAGTGCTCGTAGTCCTGCGCCACCTCCTCCGGCGTGAGGGCGCGGACGATGGGCACGGTGCCGTGAAAATGATCCGCGTGCGTCGTGCCGAAGCATGGCAGCTCACGACCGGCCTGCGAGAACATTGTGGCATGCAGGCTGTGCGTGTGGGTGATGCCGCCGATGTTCGGGAACTCGCGGTAGAGCACCAGATGCGTCTTCGTGTCTGACGAGGGCCGCAGCTTGCCCTCCACGACCTTTCCTTCGAGATCGAGCACCACGATGTCTGACGGCTGGAGCCCGGAATAATCGACACCGCTTGGCTTGATGGCCCACAGGCCGGACTCGCGGTCGATGCCGCTCACGTTGCCCCAGGTCAGGCGTACGAGGCCGCTGGGTTCGAGGGCACGGTTGGCGGCGCAGACTTGTTCGCGGAGGTCTTGGAGAGTCATTTTTTGCGACAAAAGACGGATTCGGCGGCAAATCCAGCAACATAACGAAGGCCGCGCGGCGTTTAACCTTGGAGCCTTGAGAGTTGACGGGAGAATCCCTCCCGTTGACCAGTACCTACCCTTTCACATGCCCGCCTCAGCCACCCTCCCCGCCGTTCCTGATCAGGAAGCCATTGTCAAAGCCTCCGCATGGGTGGCTCCCCTCCGAACCGAAATCTCCCGTGTTCTTGTGGGTCAGACGGCACTGGTGGACAGACTGCTCGTCGCCCTGCTCACGAACGGACACGTCCTGCTTGAAGGCGTGCCCGGCATCGCGAAGACGCTCGCGGTGCGAACGCTGGCGGGCACCTTGCGCGCGAAGTTTCAGCGCATTCAGTTCACGCCGGACCTGCTGCCTGCGGACGTGATCGGCACGATGGTTTACCATCCGAAGGACGGCACCTTCACGCCGCGTCTCGGTCCGGTGTTCGCGAATCTCGTCCTGGCCGACGAAATCAACCGCGCTCCGGCCAAAGTGCAGAGCGCGCTGCTTGAGGCCATGCAGGAAAGGCAGGTCACCATCGGCGAAGCCACGCACAAACTGCCGGATCCCTTCATGGTGCTCGCCACGCAGAATCCGATCGACCAGGAGGGCACCTACACGCTGCCGGAGGCGCAGCTCGACCGCTTCCTGCTCAAGGTCCGCGTCACCTACCCCACTCCCGACGAGGAGCGCAAGGTGCTCGACGCGATGGCCACCTCCGCGCCGAAGCTTGATGTGAACCAGATCACCGACGTGGCCACCATCAGCGCCAGCCGCGTGGTGGTGAACGACCTGTTCATGGACGAGAAGATTCGCGACTACATCGTCGCCATCATCAACGCCACGCGCCATCCCGAGACGCTGGCGCCGCATTTGAAGCTGCTTATCCGCTGCGGCGCGTCTCCCCGCGGAACGATCAATCTCGCGCTCGCCTCCAAGGCGCTGGCCTTCCTCAGCGGCCGCAACTACGTCGTGCCGCAGGACATCAAGGACCTTGCTCCCGACATCCTGCGCCACCGCATTCTGCTTTCCTACGAGGCGGAGGCCGAGGGAGTGACCAGCGAGGACGTGGTCAAGGCGCTGCTGGACAAGCTGCCGGTTCCTTAAACCGCCACCCATCGTGAACCGGGACACCGCGCAAAACGACAACGACGCACGCCTCACGCGCATCCTGAAGCGCGTCCGGCGCATCGAACTGCTGACACGCGGCATGGTGAAGGAGATGCTCGGCGGTCAGTATCACTCGCGTTTTAAAGGGCAGGGGATCGAATTCGACGATTTCCGCGAGTACCAGCCCGGCGATGACGTGCGTTTCATCGACTGGAACGTCACCGCGCGCATGAACGACCCCTTTGTACGCAAATACGTCGAGGAGCGCGAGCTGACGGTCATGCTTTGCGTCGATGTGAGCGGCTCCGGCGACTACGGCAGCCATGAGGACTCGAAACGCGAGCGCGCGGCGGAGATTGCGGCCGTTTTCGCCTTCAGCGCCGTGCAAAACCAGGACAAGGTGGGCCTCACGCTGTTTTCAAACGGCATCGAGCAGTACCTGCCCGCACGCAAAGGCGCGCCGCATGCCCTGCGCATCCTGCGCGATATTTTGAACAACGAGCCGCGTCAGCACGGCACGGACATCAAGTCAGCGCTCGATCTCGCCCTCCAACGCATCGCCCACCGAGCGTTGGTGATCCTGGTCTCGGACTTCATCACGCCGGACAGCGCGTGGGAGAAAAGCCTGCGCGCCGTCGCGGCGAAGCATGACGTCGTCGCGGCGCAAATCATGGATCCGCGCGAACTGGTGCTGCCGGACGCGGGACGCGTCTGTCTCGAAGATCCGGAGACAGGCGAGCAGTTTCTCGTCAACACCTCCAACCCCGCCGTGCGCGAGGAGTATGAGCGCCGTGTGACGCAGCGTCAGAACGCGCTGGTGCATCTGCTGCGCCGCAGCGGCGTGGAGCGCATCGCCGTGCGCACGGACGAGGATTATGTGCCCGCCTTGAAGGCCTATTTTCGTTCACGCAAAAGAAGGAGGCGCGGATGAAAACGGCGCTGCTGATCACCGGCGTGTTGCTGGCGCAGTTTCCCGGCGCGCCGCCGCTGCCGCACCCGGAGCTTCCGCCGCCGGACAAAGTGGATGTCCCTCCGCCGTGGTGGATTCCATGGGCCGTCGGGCTGGCGCTGCTGCTTTTGATCGGTTTGATCGTCTGGCTGCTGACGCGGCCAAAAGCGCTTCCTGTGACGCCGCCACGCCAGCCGTGGAGTTCGGCCTGCCGTGCCTTGAGCGACCTGAAGACGCGCATCGCGGCCATCCCGCCGCAGGAAATGAGCCATCGCGTCTCGCAGGTGCTGCGGCGCTACTTGCTGGAACGCTACGCCGTGCCCGCGCCTGCGCGCACCACGCATGAAATCTTCGACGGCACCCAGGAGCGCCTGCCTGGCGTCCCCATTCCGCGTGCCCATGGGCTGTGGCGCGAGCGTTTTGAGCCGGTGGCCCGTTTGTGCGACGACATCTCCTTCATGCCCGCGCCACACACACACGAGGAGTCGGCGGCGTTGATCGACCAGGCCCTGGCACGTTTGCAGGAGGAGAAGCCATGACCATCCCCGGCATCCCCAATTTTCAAATTCTGCACCCCTTGTGGCTCCTGCTGCTTCCGCTGGTGCCGCTGCTGGCCATCCTGCGCGGTTCGCGTGGAAAACGGCCCGCGATCAAATTTCCCACGACGTCCCTGCTGCGTGATCTGGGCCGTCCGGCACGCAGCGGCGCGGGCGGGTTCGTCTTCGGCCTGGTGCTGACCAGCCTTGCCTTCGGCATCGCGGCGCTCTCACGTCCGCAGAAGGTGCTCTCGTATGACGAGGAGAAGGCGGAGGGCATCTCCATCATGCTGACCTTCGACGTGTCGCTGTCGATGTTGATCGAGGACATGTACATCGGCGGCCAGCCGGTGAACCGCCTCACCGCCGCGAAGCGTGTGGTCGCGGACTTCATCAAGGAGCGAAAAAACGACAAGGTCGGCATCGTGGCCTTCGCGGGGGAGACCTACCTGCCGTGCCCGCTCACGCTGGACCGCGACTGGCTCGTCAACAACCTCGACCGCGTGCAGACCCAGCGTGTCGGCGACGGCACCGCCATCGGTTCCGGCATCGCTTCGGCGGCCAACCGCCTGCGCAGGGAAAAAACCGCCAGCAAGGTCATCGTGCTGCTCACCGACGGTGCGAACAACTCCGGCCGTCTCAGCCCGACCGACGCGGCCAAGCTCGCCGCGACGCTTGGCATCAAGATCTATGCCATCGCCTTCGGCACACCGGGCATTCACAGCATTCCAGACCCGAAACGCGGCACCTTCACACCCGTGGGGCAGCAGTTGTTCGATGAAAAAACGCTGCAGGAGGTCGCCCGCATTGGCAGCGGGCAGTTCTACATGGCGCAGAGCCTCAATTCCCTCGCGGACGTCTTCGGGGAGATCAACCGCCTCGAAAAAACGAAGATCGAGCGGCGCAAGATCACCGAGACCGAAGAGTTGTTCCCCTGGCCGCTCGCCGTCTCGGCGCTCGCCCTTTTCCTGGCCCTTCTGCTCTCGCTGACCGTCCTGCACTCGGCCCCCGAGCCGGCCGCCACCTGATTTCATGACCTTTGCCCACGAACATCTGCTCTGGTTCCTGCTCATCATCCCCGCGCTTGTGGGATTGAAGCTGTGGGTGGACGCGCATGGTTCGCAGGCGGAAAAAATGTTCACCGCGGCCCGCCTGCGGCCCGCGCTCGTCATCGGCCGCTCGCTGTGGCGCTCGTGGCTGGTTTACGCGCTCTACGCGCTCGCCATGGCCTGCATCATCCTCGCCGTCGCGCAACCGCGCTGGGGGGAGGAGAAGCTCGAGATTCCCGACAAGGGCCGCAATGTCTTCATCGCCATCGACACCTCGCGCTCGATGCTCGCCCGCGATGTTCAGCCGGACCGTCTCACCCGCGCGCGTCTGGCCGCGCATGACCTTGTCGTCGAACTCGGCGGCGAACGCGTTGGCCTGCTCGCCTTCGCGGGCCGCGCTTATCTGCAAGCGCCACTGACGACCGATCATGATGCCATCATCGAGTCGCTGCTGTCCTTCGACCATACGATCATCGAGTGGGGTGGCAGCAACATGGGCGATCTGCTCGATGTGATGCTGCGGGCGATCAAAAACCTGCCGAAGAGCAACTACGCGCTCGTCATTTTCAGCGATGGCGGTGACGCGGATCAGAATCTCGTGCCCTACATCCAGCGCCTCACCGCGGCGGGCGTCATCGTCGTCACCGTCGGCGTCGGCACGGAAGGGGGCACGCTCATCCCGAATCCCGAGATCGACGGCGATTACATCCGCGACGAGGCGGGCAACGTGGTGCGTTCGCGCCTGGAGAGCGGCGTGCTGCAGCAGCTCGCCACGGCCACGGGCGGGCGTTTTTTGAAACTCGGCGCGCAGCCGCTCAACCGCTCCACCATCCAGCCCGTGCTTGACCGTCTGACCGAGCAGCAGTCCGCGAACCGGCAGACATCGCGGCCGATTGAGCGCTTTGCCTGGCCGCTGGGTCTGGGTATAGTCTTCCTCATGCTCGCCTGGATCATCAGCGCCCTGCCGCGCCCCTCCGCCCGTCCTGTTGTGCTCGCGCTTGTGGCCGCAGCGTTCGCGCCTGCTCCCTCGGCGCAGGCCGCGGGTTATCATGAGATGCTGGCCTCCATTTTTCAGCCCAAAGGACCGACGCCAGAAAACGCTCGCGAAGCCCTCGAAGGGCAGGACTACAAGCGCGCCCGCGACCTTTATGAAAAGCTGCTGGAGGAGAAAGGTTACAGCTCTGCCGCCCGCGAGGAGATGCTCTACGGCCTGGCTAGCGCCGAGCACGCGCTCACCAACTACGACGGCAGCGTGAAGAATTTCAGCGAGGTGCTTCACACACGGGATGAGTCATTGCGCGCACGCGCTCATCGCGGCATCGGGCACACGCTTTACGACCAGGGTGCCCGCGGCCTGCAGCAACAGCCGAAGATCACCATCCAGCGTTGGACCGACGCGCTTCGTCACCTCGACGCCGCGGTCGAGCTGGATCCTGAAAACAAGGAACTGCGCGAAAACCGCGATCATGTCGCCAAGATGCTCGACGAGCTGCGCAAGGTCATGGAGGAGATGGAAAAGCAGCAGCAGGGGAATCAGGGAAACAAAGGCCAGAAGGGCCAGAAAGGTCAAAAAGGCCAGCCCGGCGAGGGCCAGGAAGGCGAGGAGGGCGACCAGGAAGGTGCTGGCAAGGAAGGCAGCGAACCCGGTGGCGAGCAGAAAAAAGAGCAGGACGGCAAAGGAGAAAAAAAAGAAGCCGATGACGGCATCGGCGGCAAGGACGCCAAGGAACTCCCCGAAGGCCGCATCCAGGCCGCCGGCGGTGACAAGGAAGGCGAAAAAGAAGGCCAGCAGGGCAAGCCCGGCCAGAAGCCCGGCGGCGGCGAAGGCGAGGAGAAGAAACAAACCGGCAAAGGCACCATCCCGACCGACCAGCGCAATCCGCGCACCGGCTACACCTCCGGCGAGGCCGAGGGCATCATCCGTCAATACATGGACGAGATCACCGCGCCCCTCACCAACCGCTACCACACGCCTCCGGTGAACAAAAAAGACTGGTGAGGGCCGCTGCGCGGCAATGACGAATGAAGAAGCCAGAATGACGAATGAAATCCCAAGCCCGAATGACTCAAAGCCCGCACCAGCACGCTGAAATGCCCAGACCTCCCGTCCGTGGCAAATTTTCGGGCATTCGTCATTCGTCATTCTGGTTTCGTCATTTCTGCCTCTTCTTCCTGTGGCTTACGGGCGTCACGGCCTCCGCCGCCACAGTGCGCGCCTACCTCCAGCCGGATCGCGCGCACACCGGCCAGGTGGTTACTTATGTCATCACCGTGCAGAACGGCACCGTGCAGAGCCTGCCGCAGTTGCGGCTCCCGGCGCAGGTCGGCATGAACTCCGGCGTCTCCACCTCCCAGAACGTCGAGATTCGAGGCAGCCAGCGCGTGTTCTCCACCCAGCTCGCCTGGGGTGTGGCGGGCATGGAGCCGGGTGAGTTCGTCATTCCGCCGCAGGAAGTGCTTGTGAACGGGGAGGTGCTGAAAACGAACGAGGTCCGGCTCACCGTCACCGAGGCGCCCACACCGGACACGCCTCCGGGAGCGGCAGATGATGCCAACATGCCGCTGTTCCAGATCGAAGTCGGTAAAACGGAAGTTTATCAAGGCGAGGTCGTGCCCATCAGCGCGACGCTCTTCGTGCCGCGCAGCGTCATGCTCCGCCGCGTGGGTCTCATCGACGTGAACAAAAGCGACTTCGCCATCGCACGCTTCCCGCAGCAGGCGGATCAGACGCAGACCTCGATCAACGGCATCGATTACATCGCCGTCACCTACCGCAGCACGCTCTCCGCGCTGCACGCGGGTGATTTGAAGGTCGGCCCCGCCACCTGCGAGCTTTTGTACGAGGTTTACAACGAGGACGAGCAGCGCCAGATGCGCCGCGGCCTGCCCTTCGGCCTGATGATGCGCGACGCGGAGACGCGCAAGCAAGTCGTCAAAAGCCAGGAGGTGAAGGTCAAGGTGCTGCCGCTTCCCGAAGGCAAGCCTGCTCATTTCACCGGCGCGGTGGGAGATTTTACCCTCAGCGCCACCGCCACGCCGAACGAGCTCTCCGTGGGAGATCCGCTGGCCGTGGACATCACCATCGACGGCGTGGGAAATTTCGACGCCCTCAATCCTCCCTCCTTGATGCCTCCGGACGGCTGGAAGGCCTACCCTCCGCGCCGCTACAATGTCGATGGCCCCGTCGATCCGAATCTCACGCCCACCGCGCAGCGCCGCATCGGCTACTCGATGGTCTTTGTGCCTGAGAAAGTGCACGCGGAACTGCCGCCGTTTGAGCTGAGCTTTTTCAGCCCCACGGAGAAAAAATACGTCGCCGCGCGCACGCCTGCCATCCCGCTCCGCATCAAGCCTGGTGCCGCCGCGGCCACGGCCGTCAGTGGCGTGGAGGGCGGCACCGGTTCCACGCCCAAACCACCGGCCGTGCAGCAGCCCAAGCCGAACATCAGCGACATTCTCATGACGCTGCCTGCGAAAGCAGAATGGCTCGCCGCAGGGACGACGGCCACCGGCGCGCCGCTCACCACCAGCGCGCGTTTCTGGGCCGTGCAGTCCATCCCGGCGCTGCTGGTGATCTGCGCGATGCTGCTCGCGTGGTTCCGCCGCCATCGTGAAGAAGGCAAAAACGGCCTGCGTGGCGAACTGCAGCAGTTGTGGCGCGGCCTGGAGCAGCCCAACCTCGACGACCGCGAGTTCCTGCAGCGTGCCGCGCATTTCATTCATCGCGGCAACCCGGACGGAGTGAAGGACGAGGAACTGAGACGCATTTTGCATCGCTACGAGACACAGAGCTTCACCGCCGCGCCGGCGCAGGGGCAAAAACTCGATTCCGGCGAGCGCGGACGCATTCTGGGCGCGCTCTCTCCGCTGTTGAAGTCCGCCGCCATGCTTGTCGCCGCTTTCATGCTTCTGGGCGCCAGTTCCTTTGCCGCTGACGAATCACCGGACGAAACCTACCGCCAGGCACGCGAGGCGCTGGAGAATGGCAAGTTCACGCAGGCGCAATACCTCGGCGAGTCGCTCACCAAGCGGAATCCGCCCGCGTTGAGCGCCGCCGTCTTCGCGCTCATCGGTCATGCGCGTTACCGGCAGGAGGACTTCGGCCGCGCGGCCTTGTGGTATCAGCGCGCGCAATTGCTCGAACCCGCGAATCCCGAGGTGCGTCAGAATCTGCGCCACCTCGACGAGAAACTCCGCTTTTTCAGATTCCAGGAAGATTCACCTCTGGCGGAATGGAGCCTGATCGTGGGCAAAAACACATGGATCATCATCGCCTCCGCAGGTGTGTGGCTCATTTTGCTGGCCGTCATGCGCTGCATCCTCGCCTCCTCCCGCAAAGCCAGCGGCGGAGCCTTTGCGCTCTCGCTGAGCATCATCGGCGTGGTGATTTTCCTCCCGTCCGCCGCCTTTGCGGCCATCCGTCCAGATTCCGCCCAGCGTGTGAAGGACATGATGGTCGTCACCGCCAAGGAGGTCAGCGCCTACACCGCCGCCACACTCACTTCTGGCAGCGTCATCGACCTGCCGCCCGGCAGCCAGGTGAGGCTGCTTGAAAAGCGCGGCGCGTGGAGCTACGTCGAGATTCCCAGCGCGGACGAGCCTGTTCGCGGCTGGGTCGAGTCCGCCGTTTACACCCCGCTCTGGCCTTGGGACACGTCCTTGGTGCCTTGAATCACGCCGCGGCGCCTTCATCAGCTCCGCCACCACCCACGCTCTTGCGGCTGCCGGCCTCGCGGTCGAGCACGAGGAGGCTGGCAGGGTCGTTGCCGGCGAGCTTGAGGCGGTCGAGCATGTCGCGCACCGTCTTCTCCTCCTCCATCTGCTCGTTGAGGAACCAGAGCAGCAGGTTCTTTGACGCGTGATCCTTCACCTGCTCGGCGACCTCGAAGAGATCGTTGATCTGCTGCGTCACCTTCTGCTCCTGCTTCAGGCTGTGCTCGAAGACGTCGAGCGGGGTCTTGAAGTCGGCCTTCGGCTTCGCGATGGGCTGCAGTTCCACCTTCGCGTCACGATCGACGACGTACTGGTAGAACTTCAGCGCGTGCATGTTCTCCTCCCGGCTCTGCGTGAACATCCATTGCGCAAAGCCGGAGTACGGCGTCTGCTCGAACCACGCGGCCATGGCCAGGTAGACGTAGCTGGAGGACAGTTCGTTGTTGATCTGCTCGTTGAGCAGCTTGGTGAGCTTGGGATTGAGTGTCATGACGCGTGGCGGGTGAGGTTGGTCGATTCAACCAGCATCGTGAACGCCGCGCAAGGACTCGCGGATGGTTTTTTGCCAGGGAGGACGGGAATGAGGGCGGTGAGGGATGATTCGCTTTCCTTTGGTGCGGTCCGCGCCACGATGAACCTTCTCCGCGATGCCCACCGACAGCGCAGCCACGCATCATCAACATCACCCGCAGGTCGTGCGGCGGAATTTCCTCTGCCACTGCCTGGAGGGGGGCTTGTACATGGGCGGGCTGGCGTTTCTGCAGCCGGAGACGGTGATGCCGAAGATGGTGGAGCAGCTCGGCGGGCGCTCGGCCATCATCGCGATCATGCCGGCGCTGCTGCCTGCGGCGTTCGCGGCGGCGGGTTTGTTTGTCTCGCCGGTGGTGGAGCGGCTCACGCGCTTCAAACCATGGGTGATGTTCTTTGGCCTGCTGCAACGCCTGCCCTATCTCATCACCGGGCTGCTGCTCTGGCATGTGCAGGACGCGCGCTCCTGGCTGCTGCCCCTGGTGGTGCTGACGCCGCTCGCCTCCGGTCTGGTGGGTGGTGTGGGCGTGGTGGCGTGGATGGAGATGGTCACGCGCATGGTGCCGGAGCGTGTCCGCGCGGCTGGTTGGGCGGCGCGCTACATCATGCAGGCATGCATCGGCATGGGGGCGGGGGCGGTGATCCATCAAGTGCTCACACACGCGCCGGGGCAGCGTGGTTATGCCATTCTGCATCTGATCGCGTTCGGTTTTCTGCTGCTATCGTGGCTTTCCCAGGCGTTCATGCGGGAGCTGCCGGCCGCGCATCATTATCACCCGCCTGCCGGGAGCTATGGCGCATACTTGCGCGGCCTGCCGGCGCTGTTGCGCGCGCAGCCGCTGCTGCTGCGGATGGTGGCCGTGCGCTTCACAGGCATGGGCTACTTGATGGTCGTTTCCTTCCTCACGCTGCACGCGCTGCACACCACGGGCAGGCCGGAGGCGGACGAGGGGCATTTTGTGTCGTTTCAAAACATCGGCACCATCCTCGGCAGCATGCTCGCGGCCTGGCTGGGATATCACAGCGGCGGGAAGGTGCTCATCATCCTTTCCCGCATCGTCTGCGTGGTGCTGTGTGCCTGGACCTGCCTGACGCATTCCTTCAGCGGCTTCACCGCCGCTTATTTCGTGCTCGGTTTTGGCCTTTTCCTCGACCGCGTGGGCGATCTGACGCTCACGGCCGAGCTTTGCCCTCCGGAGCGCCGCTCCACGCTCCAGGCGGTGCTGGGATTCTGCAATGTGTGGTCGCTCATGCTCGCGACGAGCCTCGGCGGGCTGATTTACTCGTTCAGCGGCTCGTTTTACCTCGTCGCGTCCGCCGCGGCGCTGCTCTCGCTGGTTTCCATCCTGATTTTGAAGGGCCTGCCGGAGCCGAGGATGCGGCGCTGACGCGCAGGATCACTCCGCGCATTCGATGATCGCGCGCATGGAGGTCTTGCACTCCGGCACCCGTTTGTCCGGTCCGTAATCCTCGATCTGCTGCTGGCGCAGTTCCGCCAGCTCCTTGTGGACCGTGGCGACGATGACACGGCCGGAGGCGTGGACCTCCCGCGCCATCTTCAACGCCAGTTGCGCGGAATGGCCGAAAATCGCCGCCAGCATCTCGATCACATATTCGTGGGTGTGAACGTCGTCATCGAGCAGGATCACATGCCACGGCGGCTCCAGCGGCGGTGGTGCCTTCTGCGGGAGAGCCGCGGGCTTGTGCGGCGCCACGCGGGGGCGGGGCGGTGCGGCAGGCGCGTTGCGGATTTCGACAGGCGGAAACATCAGCCGCACTATGCCTCCTCGCCAGTTTCTCTCAAGCGCCTGAAAATCCGCCCGCCGATGCGATTCGGTCCGCATTCCTTGTGCTCTGCGAACAGAAGTCTTGCCTCAAAGCATCCATTCATGAAAATTTCGTCCCATGAATCCGTCCATCTGCCGCACGCTCAGCACGATCTGCTTCCAAGGAGGCATCCTCTCCATCCTGCTCTCCATTTGGATCTGGTGGTTCCTCAACGGTGACGCTCCCGAGGAACAGGCGCACGCGGAGCGCTTCGGCATCTTCGTCGGCCTGTGGGCGCCGACGCTGCTCATTCTCTCCAACCGCTTCGACCGCTATGCGGACAAGGCCAGAGAACTCCCCGGACTGAAGGATGACGACAAAAATGAGGCCGCGTGAGCCGCGGTCCGCGTCTCAAACGGGGTCGCGCCCCGTGGCTTCGATGAATTGCTGCCGCAGGCTGTTGTAAGCCTGCTGCCACTCGTCCACCACGCGCTGCAGGTCCATCACCTGCCGCTCCAGCGTGCCGATGCGCGACTGCTGCTGCGCGTCTCCGGGCAGCTTCTTGTCATCCGTCCGCTGGGTGCCCAGCAGCGTCGTGGACGCGCTGCGCACCTGGTGCGGGCTGGCCTTGAACCAGCCCAGCTCGGAGAGGCGGGACTCGGTGTTGTCCAGGCAGTTGATGATCGTGACGTTCTCGTCGATCTCGCCGGTGGCGAGGAATTCCTGGATCGTCGCCACGTTTGTCGGGCCGTAGAGATAATTGTCCGGCATCTGCACCAGCAGGTCCATCTGCAGCTCCGGGATCATCGGCGCGCGCTGCCAGCTCAGGCGGTCGTCGCTGGAGATTTTGTCGAGCGGTGAGATTTTCGCGTCAGCGGCCCAGCCGCGCAGCGTCTCGAGGTCCGTGGGGCCGAAAATATCTTTGTCAGAGGCTTTGAGGAGGTGCCAGGTGCGGTCGCTCATGCGTCCAGCTAACCAAATTCCGCCGCCGCCGCCAAGCCCAAAGTGGACAGATCGTCCGTTCACGGCTCTTTCCCCGCAAGACCGGCTGAAAAGCCCTCGTAAATCGCGCCCCCCCGATGATCCGCCCCCTGCTTGCCCTCTGCCTCGCCCTGACGTGCGTCCGTGCCGCCGACCCCGCCGCCTTCACCATCAAAACGATGACGGCGCAGATGAAATACGACACCGCCGAGTTGCTCGTCCAACCCGGTCAGCCGGTGAAAATCCTCTTCGAGAACGGCGACGACCTTCCGCACAACCTCGTCTTCTGCCAGCCAGGCACCGACATCGCCGCCATGGCGCTCAAGCAGATGGAAAAGCCCGACGAGGCGCTGAAGCGCAACTGGTTGCCGGACGACCCGCGCATCTGGGCGCACTCCAAGATGCTCAATCCGCATGAAAAGCAGGAACTCAGCTTCACCGCGCCCGAAAAGCCCGGCACCTATCCCTATGTCTGCACCTTCCCCGGTCACGCACTCACCATGCGTGGCGAAATGAAGGTGATGAAACCCGGCGAGGGACTCAAAGACCTCCAGTTCGCCCTCTACCTCGGCGACTGGAAGCAGCTCCCTGATTTCTCGAAGCTCAAACCTCACCGTGAGGGCAAGGTCGATGACAACCTCATCGCCGTGAAGCTCGACGACTACAAAAACGAGTTTGGCGTCGTCTTCACCGGCAAACTCACCGCGTCGAAGAAGGGCTCCTACCGCTTCTTCCTCTCCAGTGACGACGGTGCGCGCATCCTCATCGACGGCAAGGAGGTCGTGGCTTACGATGGCATCCATCCCGCCGGCGACATCAAGGAGAAGGGCGTCACGCTCGATCAGGGCGAGCACGAGTTCCGCCTCGAGTACTTTCAGGCCGCAGGCAACATCGAGCTGTACGCCGCGTGGAAAGGCAGCGACTTCCAGACCACGCCGCTGTCAAAGTGGCTGCACCCGAACTGGAAGGGCGGCGCGAAGAAGCAGAAGGAGTTCGAGCCCATCCCGCTCGTCGTGAAGGATGAGGCCGTCATCTACCGCAACTTCATCCAGGGCGCGGGGAATCGCGGCATCGGCGTCGGTTATCCTGGCGGCATCAATATCGCCTGGAGCGCCGAGAGCATGAACCTCGCGCTGATCTGGCGCGGCGCGTTCATGGACGCCGCGCGTCATTGGAACTCACGCGGCGGCGGTCATGAGAAGCCGCTCGGCTATGATGTCTTCCAGCCCACCGGAGAGGTTACGCCCGCCTTCTTCATCACCGAAAAACCCGATGCCGAGTGGCCGAAGTGGGACAAGACGAAGCGCTACGAAGGCTTTGCGTGGAAAGGCTACTCGCTCGACACGAAACGCTTCCCCACCTTCCGCTACACCTGGCACGAGGCCGAGGTCGAAGAAGCGTTCACCGTTGAAGGGAATGGCAACAAGCCTGACGGCAACGCGAAGCTCACGCGCACCGTCAAAATCACCGGCAAACTGCCCGCGAACGCCTGGTATCGCATCGCCAGCGGTCCGTTTGATGCCAAGGACGGCGTCTTCACCTTCAAAGGCCCGCAAAAATACCGCATCACCGCCGCGGATGCCCGGATCGCCGGCATGAACCTCGTGATTCCCGCCAAAGCCGGCACGCTCACCATCACCTACCAGTGGGCGCAGTAAACTTTCACCGCGACGACTCCATGAAACGCCTCTTCTCCCTGCTCCTCGCCGTCAGTCCTTCGCTTTGGGCTGCTGATCCTGCCGAAGCTGACTTCTACAAGATCACCACCTTTGAAACGCCGAAGGAGACCGCACTCGAGGTCGGCTCGATCGATCTCATGCCGGATGGCAGGCTCGCGCTCGGCACTCGTCGCGGTGAAATCTGGATCGTCAGCGGCGCGGGCAGTAGCGATCCGTCAAATGTAAGCTACAAGCTCTTCGCCTCTGGTTTGCACGAGGTGCTCGGCATCGCCTACAATCCGAAGGACAAAAATCTCTACGCCACCACGCGCTACGAGATCACCCGTCTCAAAGACACCGACAACGACGGCCGCGCGAACGTTTTCGAGAGCGTGAACGACAGTTGGGGCGTCTCCGGCGACTACCACGAGTATGCCATCGGCTCGCGTTTTGACAAAGCGGGTGACCTTTGGGTCACGCTCTGCCTCACCGGCTCCTTCAGCAGCCAGGTGCCTTTTCGCGGCTGGGCGCTGCGCATCAAGCCGGATGGCACCATGGTTCCCACCTGCTCCGGTGTGCGCAGTCCCGGCGGCATCGGCTTCGACGGGGATGGCGAGGCGTACTATTGCGACAACCAGGGGCCGTGGCATGGCTCTTGCACCTTGCAGCATCTCGTCCCCGGCTCCTTCCAAGGTCATCCTGGTGGGAACATCTGGTATGATCTCGCGCCAAACATGGGTCCCAGGCCGATTGATCCAGTCCCCGAGGCCTTCCAAGGCAATCGTGGCCGCAAAGAAGATCGTCCCGGCGGCGACCCCGGCCGCATGGTCAAGGAACGTGAGCGCATCAAGCAGCTCCTCCCGCCGGCCGTCTATCTTGTGCATGGAAAGATCGGCAACAGCGCCAGCGCCATCATCTGCGACCTCAGCGGCGGGAAATTCGGACCGTTCTCGAAGCAGCTCTTCATCGCCGACCAGTCCCACAGCAATCTGAGCCGTGTCTTCCTCGAAACGGTCAACGGCATCAAACAGGGCGTGGTGTTTCCCTTCCGCGGCGGCTTCAAAAGCGGCCTCATTGGCGGACGCATGGACGAGGAAGGCCGTGTCTTCGTCGGCGGCAGTGATCGCGGCTGGGGCGCGCGTGGCGGGAAGCCCTTCTGCTTTGAAAAATGCGAGTGGACCGGCAAAACGCCCTTCGAGGTGCATGAGATGCGCGCGAAGCCGGATGGCTTCGAGCTCACCTTCACCCAACCCGTCGATCCGGCGGCCGCCGGCGACGTGAAAAGCTACTCCATGCGCGAATTCACCTACGCGTATCGCGAGCAATACGGCGGCGATGAGATCGACGAGATCATTCCGAAGATCACCGCCGCGAAAGTCGCCGAAGACGGCAAATCCGTGCGCCTTTCCATCTCGCCGCTCACCAAGGGCCACATCCACGAACTGCATCTCGATGGCGTCCGCAGCGCTGAAAAGCTGCCGCTGCTTCACACGGTCGGTTATTACACGCTCAACGAGATTCCGGGGAAGTAATCACTCCCCGGCGTTCAGTTCCTGCTCCACCATGCTCGCCAGATCGGCAAAGCGTTGGATCGCCACGTCGGAAAACTGGCGCGGACGCGTGTCGATGAGGCATAGCGTTCCCATGCAGCTGCCGTTTTTGATGGAAAACGGGAAAACCGGCATAGAAACGGATGCGCGGATCACCGGTGACGATCGGGCTGCCGGCGAAACGATCGTCCAGCAGCGTGTCGGGCACGATCACGGGCTTGCGGTTGACGACCACATGCGCGCAGAAGGCCACCTCGCGCGAGGTTTCTCGCGCATCGAGGCCGATGCATGATTTGAACCACTGCCGCTCCGCGTCGATGAGCGACACGGTGGCAATCGGCACGTCGGCCAGCGCGGCGGCGATGCGGGTGATGCGGTCGAAGCGCTCATCCGGCGGCGTGTCGAGGAAGGCAAGGCTGTGTAACGCGGCGAGGCGGTCCTTCTCGTCCGAGGGCAGCGGCGCTCGCATCCAACGGCACGCGGAACGCATGAGCCATGCCTGGATTTGCGCGCGCGCATACTGGGTGGAAAACGGTTTCGTCAGCCACCCGGTGACGCCGGCGCTCATGCCTTCGCGGGTCTCCTCCTGGCTTCCGACGATCACCACGGGCACGTCTGAAAGACGGCGGTCGCCGTCCATGCGCAGGCTGCGGCATACGCTTAACCCGTCGATGTCCGGAAGCTCGTCCTCGACGAGCAGCAACGACGGTGGAGACGAACGCGCCAGCTTCAACGTGCTCGCGCCATCGCTGACATGCGCGACACGCACGCCCTCGGAGGAGGCCGCCTCGGCGAGCGTCACCGCGAGGCCCGCGTCAGCGACACCGAGAATGACGAGCGACTCCTTGATCGCGGGCGCGTCGGCCGATTTGGAGGAAGAGCCGTTTCCTGCATGTCTGATCTCGGCACTCTGCAGCTCGACGATCTGCCCGTCAGCCGCGCCAAACACCTCCATGGTCGATCCGCGCTGTTTCAAGTCGGCGCGCACGGATTCAACGATCTCGTCAATCGCATCGTCCGTGCGCCGGGGGTCATGATGCGTGAAAGCGAGCCGTTTCACGCCAGACATGCGCCCGATCTCGGTCACAAACTCCACCGGGCTGTGGCCCCAGCCTTTTTTGGCAGGATATTCGGCCGCCGTGAACTGCGCGTCATGGATCACCAGGTCCGCGCCGGTCAGAAACTCGGCGTGAAGGCGGTCGTCCTCGTGCAGCGCGGGATTCGCCCCCGGCACATGTGAGTAGGGCTCGTGGTCGCAGGCGTAAACCACGCTCACATCGCCCATCTCCAGCCGGTAGCCGAGCGTCAGCGCTGGATGATTCAGATAATGCGTGCGAATGCGGATGTCGTCGATCTGCAGCTCACCCTCGGCCAGGTCGTGAAACCGGATGTTCGCGTCCAGCTCGTCCAGCGTGACGGGGAAATAGTTGTACTGCATCTGTCCGGCGAGCGTCTCGCGCAACGACTGGCCGAGCCCCGCCGGCCCGTAGATGTCCCAGTGCCCGCCGCGCACGAACAAAGGCGCGAAAAACGGAAAACCCTGGATGTGGTCCCAGTGGGTGTGGCTGATGAGGATGTGACCGCGCGGCGCGCCTTGTGTATGCGCCAGCAGATGCTGCCCGAGATCATGCGCGCCTGTGCCGCAGTCGATGATCACCTGCGTGCCGCTTGGTGATGTCACCTGCACGCAGGACGTGTTTCCGCCGTAGCGCAGCATCTCCTGCTTCGGTCGCGCAATGGAACCGCGTGTTCCCCAGAACTGCACTCGCACGGGCTGTGTCATGATGGGTAGATTCTGCCCGCTGCGTCATGCGCCGTCAACGGCTGCAAGGCCTGGAGTTTACTTCAGCGGCCTTGCCTTCGGCACGTTCATCAAATCCAGAGCAGGAACGGCCTGCTGCGCCACCATTGTGTCCGGCAGTTGGGCTCGGCGGATTTCCTCGCCGGGACCGGCCTTGGCTGTCACGACTTCCGGCAGCACCGCGCGGCGGACTTCCTCGACCACCACCGGCGTCGCGGCGGCCACGACCGGAGCCTTGTAATTGCGCACCGCTGCCGCGATCACCGCCTGGCGTCCGGGGGCGATCTCCAGGGCGGTCTCCTGGATTTTCCGCACCATCGCGGGTTCAGCATTCACCGCCGTGATCGCTGTGGTCACCAGCTCGGCGGCGCAGGATTCCTTGATGATCAGCGCCTCCTCCAGGCGCATCGAGAGATTGTCAGGATTCGCCCGGATCGCGGCAAACAGCTCCGCGCAGATTGTTTCGCAGTTGATCGCCGGCTTTTTTGACTTGGAAGACGGCTGCGCCCACACCTGCGGGACAAGCAGGAGGATGAGGCAGAGCAGGCAGGGCTGGCGCATTGGTGGAAATGACGGCTGCGAATTACGTTCCTTCAAACGGTCTTTTGTTTTCTCAATCTTTTTGCGGCGCGGGATTCAAAACCGCCGCCTGCGCCCCACGTCGTGCCTCGATGAACTTTTCTGGTGAAACCCGGTTCAGTGCCGTGTCGGCATACCCCTGACCGGGATTCACCTGCGGGCCGACGCGAACCTCGAAATGCAGATGAGCGAAATTCGCGCTCGGCGCCGTCCCCACCGTGCCGATCACTTCGCCGCGCCGCACATTCTGCCCCGTGCGCACCTGGATGGATTCCAGATGCGCATACATCGTCTGCACCACCGGCCCCAGCTCGTCACCTTCCGGCAGACGATGCGCGATGAGGATCATTTTTCCCCAGTCCGCGCTAGGCACACCCGCATAGATCACGCGTCCGGCTCCGGCCGCATAAACGGGATCGCCCAGGTCCGAGTTCTCACCGCCGATGCCGTTTAAATCGTCGCCAAGATGCCTTTCGATGCGAAAACCGCGTGCGTTGTAGGTCAGCGCGCCATGTTCCGAGCCCAGCGGCATGTCGAATCTAGTCGCCAGCGGCAGCGTGGCCGTTTCTCGCGGCTTCAGGCGGACAAATGCCGGATCGAGCGGCTTGGGCGTCACCGCCGAGGCCGGCAGATCCTCCAGCCGTGGCCCGATCCGCTGCCATATCACCCAGATGACCGCCGCCGCGAGTGCGAAGGTCAGAATCAGGCTCATGGTCCGCACGGCTTTCTTCATGGGCGGACGTTTGACGGCGCACGCGGCATTGCAAAGTGAACCTTCGGCCGGTAAATAGCCTTTCTCACGTGAACACGCTTGCCCCCTCCCAGTTTGGTTCTCCCCAAGTCGCCGTCATGCACGGCAAAGCCTCGTACGACGATGCCTCTGCCGTGCGGCGGCAGATCGAAGATGCCATCGACGCCTTGAACCTGCCCGATGATTTCATCCAGCCGGGCGAGCGTGTCGTGATCAAACCAAACTGGGTCAAGGAGCACAACGCCAGCAAACCCGAGGACGAAAACGGCTGGCTCACCATCATCACCCATCCGCTCGTTGTGCGTGAAGTCGCCCGCTGGGCGGCGAAAAAGCTGCAAGGACGCGGCTCTGTGACGCTGTGTGATGCACCGCAGAGTGATTCGTCCTTCGACACCATCCGCCGCCTCCATCAGCTCGATCAGATGATCACGGATCTGACGCTGGAGTTCCCCGGCGTCGCGTTTCTGCTTTTCGACATGCGCTGCGAGGAGTGGACGATCGATGACGGTGTCACCATCGCCAAACGCCAGCTCTCCAGCGATCCCTCCGGCGCGGTGGACATCCATCTCGATGCCGACAGCGAGTTCATCGGCCACCCAGGCCTCGGCAAGCTCTACGGAGCCAGCTACGACTTCGCCACCACGAACCGCCAGCACACCGATCCGCATCACGAGTATCGCATCTGCCGTACACCGATGAATGCAGACGTGCTCATCAATGTGCCGAAGCTCAAGACGCACAAAAAAGTGGGCCTCACCGTCGCGCTGAAGAATCTCGTCGGCACCACGCCGCGCACGAACTGGCTCCCACGACACACCGAAGGCACACCGGCGGAAGGTGGCGACCAATTCGCCGAATCCACCGCCAAACGTGCTCTTGAAGGCACGCTCATGCGCGCCGCCAAAAAGATCCTCTTTGGCCGCCACTTTCTCTCAAAGCTCTTCGTCCCGCTGAAGAAGCTCGGCCGCGTCGTGTTTGGCGACACCAAGGAAGTCGTCCGTTCCGGCAACTGGCACGGCAACAACACTGCCTGGCGCATGATCATCGACCTGCACAAGTGCTTCTTCTACTTCGACGGCTGCGGCCGCCGTCGTGAGAAGCCTCTCCGCTACCTCACCATCGTCGATGGCATCATCGGCGGCGATGGCGATGGCCCCATGTCCTGCGATCCCGTCGAAAGCGGTGTCATCATGGCTGGAACGCATCCCGTGGCCGTCGATTGCGTCGCCGCCCAGCTCATGGGCTTCAATTGGAAGAAAACCCGCCTCCTTAACGACGCCTTTACGCTCAATCGCCTTCCCATCACCGGCTTCGCACCGTCCGACATCACCGTGTCATCCAACAAACCCGAATGGACCGGCCCCTTCGAGCAAATGAAGAACTGTTACGAGTTCCGCTGCCACTTCGGCTGGGCTGGGCATCTGGAAAGTGATGAGCGACTGGCGAAGATCCAGTCAGCCTGAGCAATGAGCCGCGAAATCCGATCCCGGAGGGATCAAAGAAATTAGCCAGGGGTAAGTTCGCGAAGCGAACGCCACCCCCGGACAACAAGGGTCAATCTCTTCCCAAGTTCGCATCCCGGCAGGGATGCAAGAGGCGTTCAATGACTCCTCGCACCCTTCTCGCATACCTCCGGCATGCGACCTTGAACTGAAGGTGACTTTGCATCATTCCAGGGGTCTGCGACCCCTGGCTAATTTCTCCGATCCCTTCAGGATCGTTCAATCACTCAAAGTGCATCTTCCCGATGTCCGAGCGCCGTTGCAGCCCGTCGAACGTGACCTTCACGCTTTCGGCATACGCTTTCTCACGCGCCTCAACACGCGTCGCACCTTGAGCCACGACGGCGAGCACACGGCCGCCGTTCGTTTCAAACTGGCCTGCCGCATTCTTTTTCGTGCCGCAGTGATACACGCGCGCTCCGCTGACATTCTCCAGGCCGGAAATCACATCGCCGCTGTGCGATGAGGCCGGATAACCGGCGCTGGCCGAGATCAGGCAGATGCTCCAGCCGGGTGCGAACTGAATCAGCTCCGGCTGCAGATTGCCCTTCGCCGCCTCGAACACATAGGTGGCGAAATCACCACGTACCATCGGCAACACGGCCTCGGCCTCGGGATCGCCGAAGCGGCAGTTGTATTCGATCACCTGCGGCCCCGTCGGCGTGAGCATGAGTCCGAAATACAGGAAGCCACGGTAGCGCAGGCCGTCTTTGCGAATGCCTTCGACGGTGGGCTTCACGATATCGCGCTCGATGCGCTGCATAAGCGCCGGTTCAGCGAGTTCCAGCGACGCCACAGCGCCCATGCCGCCCGTGTTCGGCCCCTGGTCGTTGTCGCGGATGCGCTTGTAGTCACGCGCAGGCATGAGGATCTGATACGAATCATCGCAAACCGACGCGAACACCGAGATCTCCGGCCCGGTGAGGCATTTTTCGACCAGCAGATCGCCTGCGCCGAAGCAACGCTTCTCCATCACGTCATCGACAAACTGCTCCGCTTCCGCTTTCGACGTGCAAACGGCCACGCCCTTGCCAGCGGCCAGTCCGTCGAACTTCAACACGATCGGTGTCTCAGTCAGCGCGGCTTTCGCCTCGGCGGCGTTCGCGCAGATCGTGAAATCCGCTGTCGGAATGCCATGGCGCTTCAAAAACTTCTTCGCAAAGCCTTTCGAGGCCTCCAGTTGCGCGATTTCCTTCAGCGGACCCCAGCACGGAATGCCCGCCTCGGCGCACAGGTTTGCCAGACCGCGATCCTTCACCAGCAGCGCCTCCTCGCCCGCCATGCACAGATCGATCTGATTCTGTTTCATCCAGGTGATCAGCTCAGGCAGTCCAGCCACACTCACACAGGTCGCCAGCGTCGCGATCGCATCGCTGCCGGGATATGCGAAAAGCTGGTGCTTCTCCGGCGATGCGCTGAGAGCCGTGATGAGCGCGTGCTCGCGCCCGCCTTTGCCTGTGACGAGGATTTTCATGGGACGCGTTCCTTAGCGTGCCGAAACCCGGGTGCAAGCCTCCTGAAGGTTGTCCTGTTCCTGCGAAACAGGACGGCTCTTGTCGAAACGCAACAAGGCAACTCTAACCAGCGAGGCGCTTCGCCCGTTGAAGGCGGCATGAAACGCGTCCTCGGACTTTGCGTCCTCCTCTCCGCCTGCACTCCTGAAGCGGAAACGTCGAACATCACCACGCCTCCCGACAGTGTCCAGTTGGCGGCGGCAAACCTGGACCGTGCGCTCATGCACGACTACGAACTGATCAAAGAACAGCGCCAGAAGTGGAAGAACACCCCCGCGCTTCCGTGCCTGCCGGAGATCGCAGATGACTCCGCCTTCCTGCGCCGTGCCTGCATTGATCTGGCCGGAAGACTGCCGCGAGCGGATGAGGCGCGTGCCTTTCTAGCAGACCCATCACCACACAAACGCGCCAAGCTCACTGACGCGCTGGTGCGCGAGCCAGGAGCCGCCGAAGTTCGCTTCCGCATGTTGGCAGAGGCTTTTCGCGTGAAGGATGGCGATCCCACCATCGGCTGGCTGCGCACGGCGACAGCGCAGGACCGGCCCTATGCAGAAATCGTTACCCACATGATCGGCGGTGGTCGCATGCTTCAGCGGGATCAGGGCGACGCCATCCGCTCGGCCGTCGAGACGGCTTACACCGTGCTCGGCGAGGACCTTTACTGCGCCATGTGCCACGATCATCCGTTCAACGACCACACCGAGCGTGAATGCTACGAATTTGCGGCCTGTTTCGCAGGCAAGAACGAGATGAGGCTTCCCTCAGACTATCTCTACCGTGATGGAGAACCCGGCGGCATCGTGCAAGCCAGCTTGCCTCGGATCAGCCGGGCATGGCGTCCTATGCTCAACGACAACGAGGACAAACGCACGCAAGTCACTCGCTGGATGGTCGAGCAGGAGGAAAGCCGTCGCTTTGCCCTGGTGGCTTCGCTGCGGGTCTGGAGCAGTCTTTTTGGCATGCCCGGACAGATGGTGGACAAAACCATTGGCGGCGTGGATGACGCGCCGCCGTGGCATGGCATTCACCGCAAACCCATCCTGAACAACGTCAGCAACGACTGCTTCAGCGCCACACCACGCGGTCAATCCACCTGGGTCGGACTCGAGATCAACTCGCCCGCCGATTTCACCCAAGGCACGAAGGTTCTGATTGAGGAGTTTCTCCGCTGCGGTGGCCGTCTGGGTGAACTTCAGCGCATTCTCGCTCGCACCGAAGCCTATCAGCGCTCCGGCATCGACTACAACACCGATTGGAATGGCTGCTACCTCGCTCCAGCTCCGCAAATACGCCGCCTGCCCTCCGAAGTCATCTGGAAGGTGGTTTCCGGTGAGTTTGACCTGCAAATCCCGCAAGTGCCAAAGCCTGGCCATCCGCTGCGCATGCTCGGATGCGGCACGCGTGAATGGACGGATGAAAGCCTCACGCCCATCTCACACGAACTCGTTCGCTTCATGATGAATGACGAGCTTGTCGCTCAAGCAACCGCGAAGGCCAGAAGTGCCGAAGACATGTTTCTGGAGTTCCTCGGACGCAATCCGACTCACGATGAGTCCGCGGTGATCTCACGCGGGGCTGCTTCGGACGAAGATGTCGCCTGGGCCCTGCTGAACACGCGGGAGTTCATGTTCAGGCCGTGATATGGAGAGGCGACGAGTCGTCGCCTCTCCCGATCAATCCCGTGATCCCGGCGTGATCTTAAAATCCACGCTCTTCCCATCACGCTGCACGGTGATCGTCGTCTCTTTGCCGATTTTGAGATCGCCCATGACGTAGGTGTAGTCATAGATGTTCGCGATGTCCTTGCCGCCGAGCTTGATGATGATGTCACCGGCTTTCACGCCAGCTTTGGCCGCAGGTCCGATGGGAGACACGCCGCTGAGTTTCACGCCTTTGGTATCGCCTTGGGCGTAGTCGGGGATGGTGCCGAGGTATGCGCGGAGGCCGGTGCGCACGCCGGAGTTCTTCGGCGCTTCCATGGCGATGTAATCGGGCGCGGCATCGGCGGTGGCGATGCCCCGGGCGATGAGGCCCATGAGCTTGGTGATCTTCGCGGCGTTCGGGTAGTCGATCTTGTCGGCGGTGTCGCTCGGCATGTGATAATCGGCGTGCGATCCGGTGAAGGCGTTCAGCGTGGGGATGCCTTTCAAATAGAACGCCGTGCTGTCGGTCGGCAGATGGGCGTCGTTTTGCGTCGTGATCGGCAAACCGATGGGCGCATTGCGCTTTTCGATCTCCTTCGCCCACAGCGAACTGCTTCCGAGGCCCTGGAGCACGAGCGACTTCTGGAAACGGCCGATCATGTCCATGTTCAGGCATGCGGCGAACATGCCGGTGAGCTTCGCGTTGGCGTCGCCCTTGATCATCTCCGCGTAGGCCTCGACAAAGTGATTGCTGCCGAGCAATCCAAGCTCCTCACCGCTCCACGCGGCGAAGATGATGTCGCGTTTCAGCGTGAGTTTGCCCTGCTTCTTCAAATCGGCCAGCCACTGGGCGATTTCGAGTACGCCGCCGACGCCGCTGGCATTGTCATCGGCTCCGTGATGGATCTTGTTCACCTCATCGCCCTTCGCACGCGAGTTGGAGCCACCACTGCTGCCGAGATGATCAATGTGCGCCCCGACGATGAGCGGCGCGACGTGTGGATCGGGCTGCTGACCGTAAGGCAGCACGGCGAGCACGTTGCGGCCCTTTTTCTTCTCCTGCTGGATGACGATGTTGGCCGCGAGCGTGCCTTTGCAGTCAATGCCGCCCATGAGATCGCCAGTGTCGAGCTTGTCTTGAAGCTCCTTGAGCGTCTTGCCGGTGCCTGCGAGCAGTTTATCGCCCACCGCATCGGTCACGCTGATGGCCGCGATGCCACTGGAGGCCAGCGAGGCATCAAACGTCATCGGCGCGAGCTGCTGCACCACTTTCGAGTTCGGCCCACTGACCACGATGAGGCCGCGTGCGCCTTTTTGACGGGCTGTGAGCGCCTTGTAGCGCAGGCTGGAGTAGCGGCTCAATTCATTGCGCCGCTCCTGCGTGATGCCTTCCGGCAAGTAGCGGAACACGAGCACCCATTTGTCCTTCACGTCGAGATGCGCGTAGCTCGAATAGGTCTCGATGGAGGCGGATTCGGGCGTTTCGATGCCGTAACCGGCGAAAACGATCTTGGCGGCTTTGACTTCGCCGTTTTGGGAGAAGGAGAGGGGCTTCCAGTCCTGCTCCACTTTCAGTTCCGAGCCGCTTAGGGCCAGCTTGTTGCCCTCACCAAGTGCGACGCCCGCGGTGAAGTCAAAGTTGTCGAAGTAGGTGTTGTCATCACCGAAGGGCGCGAGGCCGATTTGCTTGGCGGCATCAGCGAAATACTGGGTGGCTAGTTTTTCTCCGTCTGTGCCGGTCAGGCGGCCGCCCAGGGCATCGCTCGCCAGGTAGGTCACATGCTGCCTCAAGTCGGCTTCCCTGATATCGCCTGTGGTCAGCGCAAAGTCGGGTGCCTGCGGGGTCGGGATCGGTGCTTGTGGGTCCGGTTTCAGCCCGAGGACACTCAGCGCATGATCGTGATCCCAATCCGCGATGAAAATCTGGCTTTGGCCGCCGCTGGCGCGTCCGCTGGTCCAGGAGAGCTTTTTACCGTCGGGCGAAAAGACCGGCAGGCCATCGAAGCCATCCGTGCTCGTCACGCGGACGGGCGCATGCTTGCCGGCGGCATCGACGATGTAGAGCTCGAAGTTGGCGAAGCCGTTGAGGTTCGTGGTAAAGATCAAATACTCGCCGCTGGGATGAAAATAGGGCGCCCAGCTCATCGCGCCGAGCTTCGTGAGCGGCTTCTGATCGCTGCCATCGGCGTTCATGCTCCACACCTCGGCCACATCGCCTTTCGGGGTGAAGCGACGCCAGCAGATGCGCTTCCCATCGGCGCTGAAAAACGGCCCGCCGTCGTAGCCGGGCACGTTGGTGAGGCGTTTCACGTTCGAGCCGTCGGCATCCGCGGTGTAGATCTCCATGAAGTATTGCTTGTCGATCTTCAGACGCTCCTCGTCCTCCTTGCTGAGCTTCGTTTCGTAAGCCTGGCGGTTCGAGGCGAAGACCATCTTCTTCCCATCGGGCGACCAACCGCCCTCAGCATCGTAACCACGGGTGTTGGTGAGGTTCTTGAGCTTCTTGTCGGCGAGGGTGTATTCCCAGATCTCGTAGTGTTCGTCGTAGTCCCAGGAGTATTTGCGCACCTTGGCGTTCTTGCGCTCTTCATACTCGGCCTCTTGGAGCTTCTTCGAGTTCGCGTCGGTGTGCGTGCTGGCAAAGAGGACGCGTTTGCCGTCTGGATGAATCCACGCGCAGGTCGTCTTGCCCATGCCGGGGGAGATGCGCTCCTGGTCACCCGTTTCGAGGTCCATCAGGTAGATCTGATAAAACGGATTCCCTTCCTCGCGCTCGGATTGGAAGATCATCTTCGTGCCATCGGCATTGAAGTAGCCCTCACCGGCCCGGCGGCCTTCAAAGGTGAGCTGGCGCGGGTTTGTGATGAAATCGGCCTCGGTCTGGGCGAAGGCGGCGGAGGCAAAAAGGACGAAAAGCAAGGAGCGCATGGTTTGGGGAAAGAACATACGTCTGTCGGGGATGTTTGCAGAAACTTTGAGCATGCACAGCCGCCTGACCCGCGTTTGATCCCACCCCCAAACCCCATCCTCATGAAGCGCCTGTTCTTTTTTCTCGCCGTCATGCCTTTCCTGTCCACCGCCGCTGCGGAGCCTGTGCCGTTGTTTGACGGCAAGACGCTCAACGGCTGGGACGGCGAGAAGACGAAGGTCTGGCGGGTGCAGGATGGCGTGATCGTCGGCGGTTCGCTGGAAGGCAACCCGCAGAACGAGTTCCTGACCTCGAAGAAGGTGTATCGAAACTTCATCCTGAAGCTCGAATACAAGCTGGAAGGCACCGAGGGCTTTGTGAACGGCGGCGTGCAGTTCCGCAGCGTGCGCATCCCGCAGCCGCCGAATGAAATGAGCGGCTTTCAGGCCGACATCGGCGCGGGCTATTCCGGCTGCCTTTATGACGAGTCGCGGCGGAAGAAGATGCTCGCCCAGCCGGCGAAGGAACTGGTCGAGAAGGCGGAGAAGCCAGGCGCATGGAACCAATACATGATCCGCGCCGAGGAGCAGCGCATCCAGCTCTTCGTGAACGGCGTCCGCACCGTGGACTACACCGAGCGCGAGCCGGGCATCGACCTGAAAGGCCTCATCGCCCTGCAAATTCACGGCAAGTGCAAAGCGCAGATCTCTTTCCGCAACATCACCATCGAAACGCTGCCGGACGCGATGGTGCCGGAGGAGAAGGACGTGCTGAACCGCTTCGGCAATCCGGGCGCGAACGTGGTGAAGCGCGAGTCGTTCAAGGATGGCAAGTTCGCCCTCGAAAAAGACGAGGTGATCGTTTTTGCGGGGCAGGAGAATCTCGTGCGCGATCAAAAAGCAGGTGAGCTGGAGTCCGTGCTGGGCACCGCATTTGCCGCGCAGCAGCCGCGATTTCGTTCCATGGCTTGGGAAGGCGACACGGTGTATGAGCAGTGGCGCGATTTGAACTTCGGCGACTGGAAGGCGCAGCTCGACGCGGCGGGCGCAGGCATCGTGATCGCTCAATTCGGCCAGGTGGAGGCCTTTGACGGTGTGAAGCGCCTCGCGGAGTTCAAATCGGCCTATCATCGGCTGCTCGATCAATTCGCGGCACAGACACAGCGGCTGGTGCTCGTATCACCGATGCCGTTCGAGAAGCCGCTGGCCTCCCATGCACCCGAATTGCGGCTGAGGAACTCGGATGTGAAGAAATACGCCGAAGCTGTGCGCGAAGTGGCGCAGCAGCGCGGCGCGATCTTTGTCGATCTGTTCACGCCGCTCTCCGCTCGCGGTGCCAACCAGCCGCGTCTCACCGATGATGGCCTGCACTTGAACGCCGAAGGCCTGCGCGTGGTGGCACGCGAGATCGCCCAGCAGCTCGGAGCCTCATGCAGCGACGCGGATGACCTGTCGGCGCTGCGAAATATGATCGTGGAGAAAAACCGTCTGTGGTTTGACTGCTGGCGTCCGGCGAACTGGTCCTTCGTGTATGGCGACCGCGTTACGCAGATGTTTGGCAAGCCGGCGCAGGATGCGCCTTCCTTGCGGGAGAGCTTCGAGGCGCGCAAACCGATGATCGCGGCCATGGACGCACGCATTCACGCGCTGGCGAAAGGTGAGAAGGTGGAAGATCTGCCAAAACCGGAGCCCAAAGTCGTCACCGAGACCGTGCTCACGCCGGAGCAGCAGATGGCGGGTTTCACCGTGGCGGAAGGCTACGAGATGAATCTCTTCGCGTCCGAAACGGAAGGCGTGGCGAAGCCGACGCAGTTCTCATGGGACGAGCGCGGTCGGCTTTATGTCGCGTGCTCGCCGACCTATCCGCAGACCGTTCCCGGCGTGAAGCCTTCGGACTTCATCCTCGTGGTCGAAGACACGAACGGCGATGGCAAGGCGGACAAATCGACGCGTTTTGCCGAAGGCCTCACGATGGTCCAGGGCGTGGAGCCGGGCGCGGGCGGCGTTTACGTCTGTGATTTCGACCAGATCGTGCATTTGAAAGACACGAATGGCGACGGCAAGGCGGATGAG
>Ga0315900_10002248_pt1 | contig 29959 bp, 32 predicted proteins | sample LakEriMetagenome_FD_203521 | JGI IMG/M metagenome (GOLD analysis project Ga0315900, IMG submission 203521) | Freshwater fungal communities from buoy surface, Lake Erie, Ohio, United States - Buoy 12 MA114 | ecosystem: Environmental > Aquatic > Freshwater > Lake > Lake biofilm | place: USA: Lake...
CAACAAGGCCAGGAGATCGTCGTGGATTCGTCGAAGCCGTTCGGGCAGGGCCTCGTGTGGATCGGTGCGCAAGACCCCGAGTGACAACGCCTTCGGGGGAGATTGGGCCTCGATGACCGCGTATCCACACCGGGTCAGACCAGGGTCGATGCCCAGAACTCGGCGGCCTACGAACATGCGTACGATCCTACCCCGCCCGCCCCGGGGCCTCGGCGGATCCGACCAGCCCGGCGGGCCCGGGCCGTGGAGAACGTCAGCGAGCTGACGTGAGAGCGGCGGTCAGTTCGTCGACCGACCGGAACGTGAGGCCGGCCAGTGCGCGGTGGGCGTACCGCACCGTTCCTCCAGCATCCACGACGAACACGCTCCGTCGCATGAAGCCGAGCGGTCCGAGAACGCCGTACGACCCGGCGACCTTCTTGTCGACGTCGGCCAGCAACGGAAAGCGGAAACCGTGCTTGTCGGCGAACTTCTCGTGGCTCGACACGTCCTGAGCGGAGATGGCCAGGACCACGGCGTCGAGGGTCTCGAACTGCGCCAACTCGTCGTTGTACGAGTTCAACTGCTTGGTGCACACGGGTGTGTCGTCACCGGGGTAAAAGACCACGACGACGGGACGGCCACGGTATTCGGACAACGAATACGAGCGACCTCCCGTTCCGGGGAGTGTGAAGTCAGGGGCCTGATCGCCGACACCGAGAGCCATGTTCGCCTTTCGTCGAGAGAAATGAGTCGTATCAGCCGACGCTCTCCAACATGTCATCGGAGATGTCGAAATTGGAGAACACGTCCTGGACGTCGTCGTTGTCCTCGAGCGCTTCCATGATCTTCAGGATCTTGCGAGCCGTCTCGGCGTCGGTGACCTCGATCTGGGTGGACGAAACCATCGTGGAGTCCGCCGATTGAACGCCGAGACCGGCCGCCTCGAGGGCAGCCTTGACGTCGTAAACAACCGACGGCTCGGTGAGGATTCGCCACGAGGAACCGTCGCGAGTGATGTCGTCAGCTCCGGCGTCGAGAGCCGCCAGCATGACATCGTCCTCGGGCGCCGAACCATCGAGCAGGATCACGCCGCGTCGGCTGAACTGCCAGCCCACTGCACCCGGCTCGGCCATCGAACCGCCCAACTTGGAGAAGATGTTGCGAATCTCTCCACCGGTGCGATTGCGATTGTCGGTGAGGGTCTCGACCATCAGAGCCACACCACCAGGGGCGTATCCCTCGTAGACGATCGATTCGTAGTTGCCGCCGTCATTGACGCCAGAACCCCGCTTGATCGCGCGGTCGATGGCGTCGTTGGTCATCTGTGCGGCCTTGGCCTTCTGCACGACGGTGCGAAGAGAAGCGTTGGTAGAAGGATCACCGCCGCCTTCGCGTGCGGCCACTTCGAGTTGCCGAGCGATCTTGGCGAAGAGTTTTCCGCGTGCCTTGTCGGCCGCACCCTTCTTGTGCTTGATGGTTGCCCATTTGGAGTGTCCGGACACGGTTCACCTCACGGCTAGTTGGGACTCGACGAGATCGAGAAACAGACGATGGATACGAGTATCGGCGGTCAGTTCGGGATGGAAGGAGGCCGCCATGATGCGACCCGAACGAATGAGAACGGGTGCATCGTTCCAGGAGGCGAGAACCTCGACGCCACTCCCCAACTCCTCGATGGCCGGAGCGCGAATGAAGATCGCGTGGAACGGTGAATCGAGCGACGTCACCGACAGATCGCACTCGAACGAGTCGACTTGGCGTCCGTACGCGTTGCGACGAACCGTGGCGTCGATGGCCGAGAAAGAAATCTGGTCGTCGCGGCCATCGAGGATGTCGGTGGACAACAGAATCATGCCGGCACAGGTGCCGAACACGGCGAGACCCGAGGCGATCGCCTCGGCGAGCGGGCGAGCCAGACCGGACGACACGAGCAGATTGCTCATCGTCGTACTCTCTCCACCCGGCAACACCAGACCATCGAGGTCGGTCAGATGTTCGGGGCGACGAACCTCGACGACGTCGACGCCGAGAGCGACGAACTTCTCAGCGTGAGCCGCGAACGCGCCCTGGAGAGCCAGGACACCGATGCGGACCATGGCCTGGGGGCCTCGTCACCAGCCGCGCTCCGCGTATCGCTGGTTGATCTCGTCCATGCCGATTCCGGTCATGGGCGCACCCAAGCCGCGGCTGACCTTGGCGAGGATGTCGGGGTTGTCGAAGTGAGTCGTGGCTTCGACGATCGCCTTGGCGCGTACCGCCGGAGTTTCGCTCTTGAAGATTCCCGACCCGACGAACACCGCCTCGGCTCCGAGTTGCATCGCCAATGCGGCGTCGGCCGGTGTGGCCAGGCCGCCCGCGCAGAACAGCGGAACGGGCAACTTGCCGGTCTGGGCGATTTCCTGAACGAGCGGCAAAGGAGCCTGCAACTTCTTGGCCCAGTCGAACAACTCGGCCGAATCGGCAGTTCCGATCTTGCGAATGTCACCGAGAATCGATCGGAGATGGCGAACGGCTTCCACCACGTTGCCCGTTCCGGCCTCGCCCTTGGAACGAATCATGGCCGCACCCTCGGCGATGCGTCGCAGTGCCTCACCGAGATTGGTGGCTCCACACACGAACGGAACCGCGAACTTGTACTTGTCGATGTGATGCGCTTCGTCGGCCGGAGTGAGAACTTCACTTTCGTCGACGAAGTCGACACCCAGCGACTGAAGGATCTGGGCTTCGACGAAGTGACCGATACGAGCCTTGGCCATCACCGGAATCGACACGGCCTTCTTGATGCCTTCGATCATTTCGGGATCGCTCATCCGGGCGACGCCGCCATCCTTGCGAATGTCGGCCGGAACACGCTCGAGTGCCATGACCGCGCAGGCGCCCGCATCCTCGGCGATCTTGGCTTGCTCGGGCGTGACGACGTCCATGATGACGCCGCCCTTCAGCATTTCAGCGAGACCGCGCTTGACCGGGAACGAGCCGGTGACCGGAGACGAAGACATGAGGGCAGGCTAACGGCGGGTCGAACGAGCCGAGTGATCGATTGGCGGGCCGGGCGTCACGGCCAATCGACGTCGGATATGGCCTGGCCGGCCGGAACCTCGGCCGCTTGACCCTTGCGGATCAGTTGAACCCAGGTCCGTCCGGGCGTGAGTGCGATCTCGGTGCCGTCATCGGCTGTCAACGTCCAGGCGGAGTTCTTGTCCGCGCGTGACCATGTGCCCGTCACCATCGAACCTCCGGTGAAGACCCAGGCGACACCCTCACCGGTGGTCTGGGCTTCGGGACTGCGCGAGTCGGCCACGCTGGTCTTGTACTCGCAGACCAGGATCACGACGTTGTGGGTGGAGACGCGGGTGCCGTCGGCTTCCACGTGCGGGTCGTCCTTGTGGCTGCGTACGAACAACTCGGTGCGCTCGTCCCACTCCCACGATGACCGCATGTTGCCGTCCATGTTCACCTTGACACCCGTGACCGGACGCCACGACACCGCATCGGACGGCGATCGGTACGTGAACTGGGCTGACGGCCGACCTCCCCGACCTTCCTCGGCGGCCCAGATGGCCGAGGTCTTGGTGAAGAGGTTGTGCGGCGCCCGCTTGTCGGACGAACGGTAGTAGCCGCCGTTCGGACCCGCCTCACGCACGCTCATGTTCACCAGATCGGACTTGTTGATGAGACTCGTCACGGTGTCGTTGCCACCACTCCACACCAACAACGGGCGGTCGAGGCTGGTGCCGAGACTGATGTCCTGCGTACGGCCCGAACGGATGGGGCCGACCGGATCGGCGCCCTGAGAGTGGAACACCGCGGCGAATCGCGTCCACGATTCGACGTTCTCCTCGAACACGATGTCGGCTGCGACCAGACCCGACTGCGGCCACGCGCCGGGGGCATTGTCGATCTTGGCGATCAGAGCCGGTCGGTCGATCCAGGCCGCGTCGGTGATCGGCAGTCCGGTGAGGGGGAAGCTCGGAAGCTCGACCGGTGCCGTGGTCGTCGTGTCGGGCGTGGTCGAAGCGGTTGGTGATGTGACAGGTGATGTCGATTCGACGACCGAAGACGACGGTGCCGTCTCGGCTGCGACGGTGATGGTCGCACCCTCTCCCCCGCCACACGCGGCCAGAACTGACGAAACCGACACGACGATGGCGACGAGACGAGTGGGCTTCAGGGTCACGGTCGGCTTCATCACAACTCCTTCAGCAGTGCGATGCGTTCGTCGAGGGGTGGATGGGTGTCGAACATTCGATGGAACCACCCCAGGCGACCTTCGTCGCGAACTCCGGACAGTGGTTGCTCGATCCACATGTGCGCGGTCGCCATCGACGCCGAGTGTGTAGCCGTGGTGTCAGCCTTCAACTTCTCGAGCGCCGAGATGAGGCCGGGTGGGTATCGAGTCATCTGACAGGCCGAGATGTCAGCGAGCGTCTCGCGTCGACGACTCACCGCGGCCTGCATCGCCCGCGCGATGAGAGGCGACAGCAACAGCAGAACGAACCCGATCAGGGCCAGAGGATTTCCGGAGTCGTTGCGGTCACCGGCCCGACGGGCGCGACCACCGTTCCACCACATCATGCGAATGGCCAGATCGGTCATGATGGCCACCGTCCCCACGAGTGTCACGGCAATGGTGCTCACGAGAATGTCGTAGTTGCGGATGTGCGACAGCTCGTGTGCGATCACACCTTCCAACTCGACGCGCTTCATCTGGTCGAGGAGACCGGTGGTCACGGCGATCGCCGCGTGGCGCGGATTGCGGCCCGTGGCGAATGCGTTCGGGGCGACGTCTTCGATCACGTAGACACGGGGTTTGGGCAGGCCGCTTGCGATGCAGAGACCTTCGACGAGATTGTGCAGACGCTGGTACGTCTCGGGATCGGCTGGTTTGGCCCGACTCACTGCCAGAGCGATCGAGTCGGACTTCCAGTAGGAACCCCACGCAATTGCCAACGCGATGACAGCCGAGATCAGGAGTGAGAAGGGGCCTCCGCCGGACAGGTAGCCGACAACGGCGCCAATGGCAACGACGAAGAGTACGAAGCCGGCCACGAGAAAGGCCGAGCGGCGCTTGTTGGAACGAATCGCGTCGAACATCGGGTCAGAACGACACGGACGGCGGGGTCTGAGCGGCTTCTTCGGCTTCGAAGAACTCACGACGTGAGAACGTGCCGATCTTGGCCACGATCACGGTCGGGAAGGTGTCGAGTTTGTTGTGATACGAGAGCACGGAGTCGTTGTAGAACTGCCGCGCATAAGCCACTCGGCTCTCGGTGGCCGTGAGCTCTTCTTGCAGGTTCAAGAAGTTCTGGTTGGCCTTCAGATCGGGGTAGGCCTCCGACAGCGCGAACAGACTCTTCAAGGTTCCGGTCACGAGATTGTCGGCGGCTGCCTGCGAATGCGGATCGGACGGTGCGGACATCGCCGCGTTGCGCGCGTTGATCACGGCCTCGAGAGTCTGTCGCTCGTGAGCGGCGTACCCCTTCACGGTCTCGACCAGATTGGGGATCAGATCGAGACGACGCTTCAACTGGACGTCGATCTGCGACCACGCGTTGTCGACGGTGTTCCGAGCCCGAATGAGTCCGTTGTACGTGACCACCACGTACACGAGGAGGAGGGCAACGACGATGAGAACGATGATCCAGGTCACCGGGGCAGTTTACGGCGCAGCCAGGCACTCAGGAGTGCGCCCAGATGACGAATCACGCCGAACACACGGCGCAATTGGAGAAATGTGCTCGGCTCGTCGGCCGGAACCTGCGAAGCGATCACCGACCGATAGCGATCGACGTACGCGCGAGCGAGACGATCCATCGAGAACTCACTCGCCCGCTCGAGACCCTTACGTTTCAATTCGTCGGCGAGTCGGTCGTCGGCGAGAACACGGATGAGTGCAGCGGACAATGCGGCATCGTCGTCGGGCTCGACCAGCAAGGCGTTCACTTCGTGCGTGGCGACGTTTCGATAGCCGTCGATCGAACTGGCCACGACCGTCGCTCCGGCCGCCATTCCCTCGAGGAGCACGACACCGAAGCTCTCGCCCCCCAGTGAGGGGGCGCAGAAGACCCGCGCTCGGCTCAGCCGATCGAACTTCTCGGCATCCGTGATACGACCCAACCACGACACGCGGGAGTCGTCACCGTACTCGCGCTTCAAACGAGCGGTTTCGGGGCCGTCCGATGCGATCCAGACCTGAAGGGTCGGATCGTCGATGCGGCGTAGCGAGCGAAGCAACACGTCGAGACCTTTGCGGGGCTCGTGACGACCGAGGAACAGGACGGCCCGCTCGCGACGAACGGCTGAGTCCTCGAATCGATCGAGCTCGACGCCGTTCGCCAGGATCTCGTACTCCTCGCCGAGATAACGCTGGGCGAGATCACGGGCGTCGACGGATACGGCCACACGATGATCGATCGACTCGGCCAAGGATCGGACGACCTTGTTGAGGTACTTGTAACTGGCGCTGTCGCCAGCGGCATGGAACGTGGCCACGATTGGAGCCATGTGCATCATGAGTGCTGTCAGCGTCGGGCCAGGTGACAGCGGCTCGTGCAGATGAAGGACGTCGAATTCCTCGTCACGGAGAACACGTATGGTGCGCAGAGCCGCCGCCGGGTCAGGTGCGATCGGTGCGATCGATCCATTGGCAGCGGTCGGCAAGGAGTCGCCGAGCGGCGTCACGAACGTGTCGGGTGGAGCGCCGTCGCACGGCCCGAGGACGCGCACCTCATGACCAAGTTTCCGCAACGCGCGGGCCAGGCCCAGGACCTGCCCTTGCACTCCCCCGGGCAGAGTGAGCGAATACGGACAGATGATGCCGATGCGAAGGTGTTCGTTCGGCGACATCCCCGTCAAACTACCGAGGTCACCCGTGTCGTACGGTCGGTCCGGACGCGCGGATGTACGGTGACCCCGTGACACTTCCCGCTCTGTCTCTCGTCGCTACACCCACCAAACGCCGTCCCGTGATCGAATTGGCACAGCGCGCCGAACAACTCGGCTTCCCGGCCATCGCATGTCCGTCGCTCGGCAGCGCTCTCGGTCTCTGCGCGAGCCTCGCTCACGAGACCTCGTCGATCCGGTTCTACACCGCGATTCAGGGAATCTACGGTTTGACGGCCCACGAGATGGGTACGTTGGCCAGCCACGTACACGAAACGAGCGGTGGACGATTCGCCCTTGGCCTCGGAGTGAGTCACGAACCGATGGTGAAGCGTCTCGGCGTGCAAGCCGGACGGCCACTGAGCGACATCCGAAACTACGTCGACATCCTTCGGAGCAACGAGAAATACTCGGGTGAACTTCCCCCGATCTACCTGGCTGCCTTACGCGACAAGATGCTCGATCTCGCCCAAGAGGTGGCTCAAGGTGCGCTGTGGGCGAACGCCAGCCATTCGTTCACCGTCCACCAAGTGAAACGGGTGACCCGTGATCGATCGTCGTTTCGCTTGTCGACCATGATTCCGACCGTGGTCAGCGACGATGTCGAAGCCGCCAAAGCCGTCAACCGCAAGACGATGATCAACTACGTGCGGCTACCCAACTACCGGAACTACTGGCGGGCCGCCGGCTACGTCGACGAAATGGACGCGATCGAGCGCACGATTGCGGAAGGTGGCGACGTCACAGCGGTCATGTCGGATCGTTGGTTGACCGATTGCACGTTGTCCGGTCCGGCGTCCTCGATACGAGACGGAATCGACCGGTGGTACGACCTCGGCATCGAGCCGATCGCCGTGATGTCGAGCACCTCGGGCGGCCAGGTGAAGGCCGTGGCCGAATTGTTCGACGTCTACTCGTGATCGATGCGGTGGGGGTAACCAGGGTCGGACGGCCAGTTGGGCTGAAGAAGGTGCCACTGCTCGGGAGCACGACGAATCAAGAACTCCAACTCTGCGGCCAAGAGTTGTGTGAGTCGCTGAACGTCGTCGCGTAACTTTCCGCGCCGCTCGTTGGGCAATGCTGGTCGCACGACGGCCTCGTGACCTCGCCCTCGGAAGTAGACCGCGGCCGGAATCAATGGCGCTCCGGTACGAAGCGACAAGGTGGCCGGCCCGGCGGGTAGCAGCGTGCGCTCGCCGAAGAAATCCACTTCGGTGGAAGCGCCGGAGATGAAGCGATCGGACAGGAGACAGACCACCTCGTTGTTGGCCAGGGCTCGAAGAACCGCTCCCCCGGCATCGGGGCCGAGGGGCACGACCGTCATTCCGAAACTACGGCGCAACGAGGCGAACCACTCGAACAACTCCGGCGGCTCCAAGGGTTCGACCACGACCGTCATCGGCAGACCGCGATCGGTGAACCAGCGGCCGGCCCACTCCCATCCGCCGAGGTGTGGCAACGCGACGATTGCGCCCTTCCCGGCTTCGAGTGCGGGGGCGAGGTGTTCGTCGTAGCCCGGTAGCACGATCCCGTCACGAACTTCCTTCGCGGTGAGTGACGGCAGCTTGAAACTCTCCACGTAGTAACGCGCGTAGTTGTCGAACACCTCTCTGACCAGTCGACGTCGCACCGATGCGGAAGCCGAGGGCAGGACTCGACGCATGTGGCGATCGACCATCTGGCGCTTGTCGGCCAAGCCCACTGCGGCGGGTAGTCCGACGAAGGAGGCAATGGTTCCCGTCAGGGGTTCGGGAATCGTACGCGAGAGGATCGAGCCGAACTTGTAGCCACTGACGACGATGCTGTCGGCGGCCGCGCGCAAAGGCGAGCGGCTCGTCACGACTGGCGGCGAAGGAACTCGCGTCGACGCGCGACGCGATGAGCCCGGCGGCTCTGACGACGCGAACGCCTCAGTTCGATGCGTGCTGCAGTGACCGGTGCGACCGCGGCCTGCTTCCAGACCTTGACGAAACGCTGCACCGCGGTCACACAGACCAGGACCAGCATGAGCCACATGATCGGCACCAACAGGGCCGGGAACAACAGGCCGAGGCAGAGCAAGATGATGCGCTCGGCGCGCTCCATGATTCCGCCCTTGGCGCTCAGGCCGAGCGACTCGGCTTTGGCGCGCTGATACGAGATCACAGAACTCGCGGCGAGGACGGCCATCGGGAGGAGCGCCATGTGAGCCGATTCCTCCGACGCGAAGTACCACGCGACGCCGCCGAAGAGCAGCGAATCGGCCACACGATCGATCACGCTGTCGAAGAACGCTCCGCGCTGGCTCGACGTGTTGGAGGCTTTGGCCAAGGCACCATCGAGGAGGTCGGGCAACGCGGCCAGGATCACGAGCAGAAGACCGAGAGCCAGGAAACCGGCGCCGATGGCCACGGCGGCGCCCACGGCCACCACCAGACCGACGATGGTCAAGTGATCGGGCGACAATCGGGTCCGGCGGAGGCGGTCACCGATCGGTTTGACGGCGCGCTCGACCGGCGCGCGGAGGTGACCATCGAACATGACGTCAGTCTACGAAACCGGGACGCTCGGTGGGTTCGACTCGACGGTCGAACCGGGTACCCGGATGGGAGTCAGTCCCAGGTCTCGTCGGCGTCTTGCACGAGCTTCTGGACGACCTCACCGTCGATCGCGTCGACCAACACGAGTCCGCGACGCGTGGGCGGGTCCTCGTCGGAATAGCACAGAACACGCCAGGTGGGACGACTGCGCAGACCACGCCAGACCTGCTGAGCCGAAGCATGCCCGATGGCGAATCCCACGGCACCGCCGGCTCGGGCCAGAGCTTCTTGTTCGTCGATGCGCATCCGCCAACCGGATGACAAACACACGAGTCCGAATGCGACGAGCACGATCCCGCCAGCGGCCAGGCCGCTGTTCACCAGGACAGCGTCGTCTCGAACGGCCGACAGAACGGCCACGACCACACCGCTCGCGATGTAGATGTACCCCGGAATTCGGCGGCGGCTGTTGTCGGGAAACCGGAACGGCGCGACGTGATCGACCGCGTTGAGGTCGTCGGGCAGACGATCGACGTGCTCGTCGGCGGCGCGGGGTGACTCGCTCATTGCCCGACGACCTTAGGCGCGGCAGCCACGCGATCCCACGCCCGCCGAATTCGATCGGCCGTGACATCCAACGCCTCGGGAAGCTGACGGGTCGATGCCGTGGCGGCCAGGAAGTTGCCGTCTCCGATCCAGCGGGGAACGACGTGAACATGAACGTGGTTGCGCACGCTTCCTCCGGCCGCGGGCCCGAGGTTGGCCCCGACGTTGATTCCGGCCGGGGCGTACTCGTCGGCAATCACTCGGGTGGCCGTCACGACGGCATCCCAAAGCTCGTGATGTTCGTCGACGGTGAGCGAGTGAAGCTCGGGGGTCTGGCGATACGGGAGGACGAGAAGGTGTCCAACCGTGTACGGATGGAGGTTCATCAACGCGAAGACGGTACGACCGCGCCAGACGATCAGTGTTTCTTCGTCGGGGCGACCCGATTCCAGGATCTCGGTGAAGACGCTGCGATCGGAGTCGGTGCGATCGTCGAGATAACGACTCCGCCAGCCAGCCCAGAGAGCGTCGTGCACGTCAGAACGCCGCGACGCTCACGTCGGCGGCAACGCGATCGATGAAAGTCGCGAGCGGCACGTCGCGTTCGACATCGGCCCCGCGTGCATTGACACCAACGGTCCCATTCGCGACGTCGGAGTCGCCGACCACGAGGACGTATGGAATCTTCTCGATCTTGCCGTTACGAATGCGCTTACCGAGTTGATCGTCGGCCGCGACCACCTCGGCGCGGAAACCACGCGACGCCATGTCGGCAGCCACCCGTTCGGCGTAGTCGTGGTGCGCTTCAGCCACCGGAAGAACACGAACCTGAACCGGAGCGAGCCAGGTGGGGAACGCGCCGGCGTAATGCTCGACGAGCACGCCGAAGAAGCGCTCGACCGAACCGAACAAGGCACGGTGCAACATGATCGGACGTTGCCGCGTCCCGTCGGAGGCCACGTACTCGAGCTGAAAACGCTCGGGGAGGTTGAAGTCGCACTGGATGGTGGACAGCTGCCACGTGCGACCAATGGCATCGCGGACGTGGATGTCGATCTTGGGGCCATAGAAGGCGGCGTCGCCGTCCTTCACCGCGTACTCGACTCCGTGTGATTCGAGCGCGGTGGCCAGCGCCTGGGTGGCCTCACTCCAGATCTCGTCGGACCCCACGTACTTCTTGGGGTCTTTGGTCGACAGATGGAACGAGAAATCGTCGAAGCCGAAAGCGCGCAAGACGCTGATGACGAAGTCGAGCAGTGAGATGATCTCGCCTTGTAGCTGATCGCGGGTGCAGTAGATGTGGCTGTCGTCCTGTGTGAAGCCGCGAATGCGCAGGAGACCGTGCAGCGTTCCGGCCCGCTCGTACCGATAGACGGTTCCGAGTTCGAAAAGGCGAAGCGGAAGCTCGCGATAACTGCGTTGACGGCCCCGGAAGATCAGGCAGTGCATCGGGCAGTTCATGGGCTTCGGGTAGTACACCCCGTTGTCCATCTCCATCGGTGGGTACATCCCGTCGGCGTAGAAATCGAGGTGGCCCGACGTCTGGAAAAGAGTTGCATTCGACAGGTGGGGTGTGAACACGAACTGGTAACCACCGGTCTGATGCCGATGACGGCTGTAGTCCTCCATCAACTTGCGGACGATCGCACCCTTGGGATGCCACACGGCCAGACCACCACCGAGTTCGGTCGGGAACGACAGCAGGTCGAGTTCGACGGCCAAGCGACGGTGATCGCGCTTCTCCGCTTCGGCCAAACGATGAAGGTGTTCGTCGAGGGCCGCCTTCGACTCCCAGGCCGTGCCGTAGATGCGTTGGAGCACTGGGCCCTTCTCGTTTCCGCGCCAATACGCGGACGAGACTTTCTGGAGTTTGAAATGGCCGAGGCGACTGGTGCTCGGCACGTGTGGGCCGAGGCACAGATCGACGAACTGATCGGAGTTCCGATACACGCTGACTTCGTCAGCCGAGCCGACTTCGCCCGCGTCGGAACCGTCAGCACCTCCTGTGCGAACCCGATTGATGATCTCGCACTTGTACGGCTGATCTGCGAACAGTGCCAGGGCCTCATCAGCGCTCACGACCGAACGAACGAAGGTCTGATCGGCCTTGACGATGTCGCGCATCTTGGCTTCCACCGATTCGAGGTCGGCCTCGGTGAACGCTCGGCCCCCGAGATCGAAGTCGTAGTAGAAGCCGTTCTCGATGGCCGGTCCGATCGTGTACTTGGCGCCGGGATACAGAGCGAGAACTGCCTGAGCCATCACGTGGGCGGTGGAATGGCGAAGGACGTGTCGACCCGCATCGGAGTCGGCCGTGATGATGGCAACCGAGTCGCCTTCACGAAGTTGTTCGGAGAGGTCTCCGAGATGTCCGTTGATCTCGGCCGCCACCGCGACCTTGGCCAGATTGCGCGAGATCGACTGGGCAAGACCGGCGGCAGTGGTGCCCGGATCGACTTCACGACGCGCGCCGTCAGGGAGAACCACGGAAATCTGGGCCATGGGTCGGAAAGTCTACGGTCAGGCGTCGGTGGTGACCGGTGAATTGTCCCGGTCGGAGACGTGGCCGACATGGCCCGTCGCAACGGAATCGACGGTGGTCGACTCGGTCGACTTGCCCGCGTACACGTTCTTGTAGACCTGTTCGGTCATTTCACGAATTTCGAACATGACTTCGTCGATCATCTCGCGCCAAGCACGATGCTGCTCGGCTTCGGGTGTACCGGCAGACACGTAACGCTCGGGCTTGATCGGTCGGCCGATGGTGATGGTGGCCGACTTGAAGAGCTTGGGAGCCTTGGCGTCGGGAGGCTGAATGAGGTCGGTGCCGGTGATGCCGACGGGAAAGATCGGGCAACCGATCTTCACGGCGAGACGCGCAGCTCCGGTGCGACCCTTGTACAGACACCCGTCTCGACTGCGCGTGCCCTCGGGAAAGATTCCGAACAACTCGCCACGACGCAAAACGGTCTCGGCGTTGTCGAGTGCGGCCTGGCTGCGCTCGCCACCGGCACGATCGATCGGAATCATTCCCATCATCGGGAACAAGAACTTCGTCTTCCACGAGTCCATGTACTCGGCTTTGCCGACGAACGAAATGTTGCGCGGTACGACCAACATCAGGAAAGCCGAGTCGAGGAACGAGATGTGGTTGGGGCACAAGATCGCCGGACCGTCCGATGGAAGACGATCGAGGCCGACGACGTCGATCTTCCAGAGACGACGCGCGACAGGAGCAGCAACACGGCGTGCCCTCTGTTGAGCCTTACCGGCTCCGCGTGCCTTCATGATCGACCCTCCCTGCGGGGGAGATTACTGGTCGGTCAGACGCAATTTCTATGGGAAAAGAGCGATGTGACGAGAGTTAACACAGTGCTCACGAATCGGATGCGAGTTCGACTCCGAGCAACCGCGCCGCGTCCGTCACATCGAACCCGTTCGATGCAGCGCGATCGATGACTGCGAGAGCACCCGGAGTGTCGAGGTCGTCGTCGAGGTGACTCCGAACATCGTCGATGACGGCCTGGTCGAGACGCGCGCCTTGTGACTCGCTCCACACACCGAGGCGCTTGAGAGCATCGGGCATGTCGGACGATGTCCATTCCCACTCGTAGCGGTAGCGGTGTGCAATAAGTGCTAAACGGATCGCTCGCGAATCCCACTCGCGCCGCAATGCATCGACGAACACCAGGTTGCCCAGGCTCTTCGACATCTTGTGACCGTCCAAGAACACCATGGCGACGTGCATCCAATGGCGCACGAAGGGCACACCGGTGGCCGCCTCGCTCTGAGCCCGCTCGCATTCGTGGTGCGGGAAAATGAGGTCGCTCCCGCCACCGTGCAGGTCGATCGTCTCACCCAACTCGCGCAGGGCCAGCGCACTGCACTCGATGTGCCAGCCCGGCCGTCCCGGACCCCACATGGCCTCCCACGACGGTTCGTCGGCGGCCGACGGATGCCACAGAACGAAGTCGAGAGGGTCGCGTTTGGCCGGATTGTCGACATCCCCACCCCGCTCGCGGGCGAAGGCGATCATCTGGTCGCGGGAGTAGTGGCTCACCGACCCGAACGACGGGAACTTGCTGACGTCGAAGTACACCGATCCACCGGCTTGGTAGGCGAAGCCTCGATCGAGGACCATCCCGATGAAACCCCGGATGTCGGAGATCGCCGACGAGGCCCGTGGCGTGGAGTACACCGGGAGCGCGTTGAGAGCCGTCATGTCGCGCTCGAAACGCGCTTCCTCGCCGGCGGCGAGATCGAGATAGTGGACGCCCAACTGACGCGCCTTGGCGAAGAGCGGATCGTCGACGTCGGTCACGTTGCGTACGCAGCGGACCTCGTGGCCGATGTCGATCAGACGTCTCATCAAAACGTCGTACGTGATGAACGTGGACGCGTGGCCGATGTGCGTGGCGTCGTACGGAGTGATTCCGCAGGTGTACATGAGAACCCGATGGCCGGGTTCGAACGGCACGATCGCCTGTTTGGCGGTGTCGTACAGGCGCATCGTCACGACGCTGGCGCCCCCGCGACGGTCGATTGACGAATGCCAGTCAGCTTTGGCGCGACTCGCGTCTTGTAGCGAACGTTGAGCTGGAGAAGTACCGCTGTGAACGCCTCGATGGCAGTGGCGTTCGACAGTTCGCCGGCGTCCAGCGGACGGCAACCGGGAATCTTCGCCACGATCTCACTCACGGTGGCGAGTGCGGCGGCATCGTCGCTGCAGATCAACACGTCGGAGTCGATGGGTTCGCCCAGATGTCCGAGTTCTTTGGCCGGCAGGTGATGGAACGCAGCCACGACTCGACAACCGGGCACGGCGGCCTGGACGTGGGCGGCCACGCTGCCTCGAGGTGGCAGCAGAGGTTGGAACTCCCCCGCCACTCGCACGAGAGCATTCGCCATGCTGATCACGATCTTGCCCTTGAGCAGGTCGGCGTATTCCTGGGTGGTGGTTGCAGCCGAGTCCCACGGTGTGGCGATCACGACGAGATCACAGGCGGCCGCGGCGTGGTTGTCGCCGAAGTCGAGACGCTCGGACAGATCGGGAAAACGGGACACCTGCTCGTCTCGAGCCTCCATGGCCTTGTACTTCGAGCGAGAGCCGATCACACAGTGGTAACCGACCGACGCCAAGCGAGCGGCCAGAGCCGTACCCGCTGGACCCGTACCCCCCAAGATTCCGATGCGCATCGGTCCAGCCTGTCACATCGAGGTGCCGGCCTCCCTCTCCGAGACGACCGACCGGAAACCGGCGGCCACTAAGTTCGCCACATGGGAATCCTCGATGGCAAACGACTCGTGATCACCGGAGTCCTCACCGACGCTTCGTTGGCCTTCGCGGTGGCTCAGCGCGCTCAGGCCGAAGGGGCTCAGATCGTTCTCACCGGGGCCGGTCGAGCACTGTCTCTCACACAGCGAACGGCTCGAAAACTGTCCGGCGACGTCCCGGTCTTCGAGTTCGACGCCACCGACGCGAGTCACGGCGACCGCCTGCGCGCCGACGTCGGCGCCGCCTTGTCGGGAGTCGATGGAGTTCTTCACAGCATCGGGTTCGCTCCCGAGGTGTGTCTGGGCGACGACTTCATGCCCGCGCAGTGGCCTGACGTGGCGATGGCCATCCAGATCAGCGCGTACTCCTACAAGTACCTCGCCGAATCGCTCGTGCCTCTGATGGGACGAGGAGCATCGATCGTCGGCCTCGACTTCGACAACACCGTGGCCTGGCCGGCCTACAACTGGATGGGTGTCGCCAAGTCGGCTCTCGAAAGCATCAATCGGTACCTCGCGCGCCACCTCGGACCATCCGGCATTCGGTGCAACCTCGTTGCCGCTGGTCCGATCAAGACGATGGCGGCCAAGTCGATCCCTGGCTTCGCGAAGTTCGAAGACGTCTGGGGCGAGCGGGCTCCGCTCGGTTGGGACGTCACCGACCCCACGCCGGTGGCCAACGCATGTGTCGCGCTGTTCTCCGACCTCTTGACCGCCACCACGGGATCGATGATCCATGTGGATGGCGGCTACCACGCCGTGGGGGCTTAGGCGGCCTTCTCGAGGATGTGAATGCCGCAGGCCGAGCCGAGGCCGATCACGTGGGCCAGGCCGACCTTGGCGTTGGCGATCTGACGGTCACCGGCCTCACCGCGCAGGTGATGGCAGATCTCCCAGATGTTGGCGATGCCGGTCGCCGAGATCGGATGACCCTTCGACTGCAGACCACCGGACACGTTGACCGGAGTCGAACCGTCGCGCCACGGTGCACCCGACATCAAGAAATCGACGGCTCCACCCTCAGGGCACAACATCAAGTTGTCGTAGTGGACCAGTTCGGCAGTGGCGAAGCAGTCGTGCAACTCGACCAAGTCGAGATCGCTCGGCGACACACCGGCCTGTTCGTAGGCGATCTTCGCGGCGTTGCGCGTGAGCGTGTTCACGTCGGGAAGGATCTGGCACGCCTCCTGGTACGGATCGGTCGTGAGCACCGACGCGCTCACCTTGATCGCACGTCGCTGCTGATCGGGTGACAAGGTGCGGAGAACTTCACCACTGGTGACGACCGCGGCAGCCGCACCGTCACAGTTGGCCGAACACATGGGACGAGTGTTCGGGTAGGCGATCATCATGTCGCCCATGATCTCTTCGAGAGTGAAACGCTTCTGGTACGCGGCCAGCGGATTGAGGACCGAGTGGGCGTGGTTCTTCTCGGAGATACGCGCGAAGGTCTCGAACGACACCTCGCCGTACTTGTGTCCGTACTCCATGCCCACCTGTGCGAAGGTGCCGGGCATCGTGTCGGTTCCGATGCGACCATCGGTCGGCGCCACGGCGCCGAAACGACCCTTGGGTTCCCACTTCTTGCCGGCCGACTTGGCCTGACCGCCGCCACCGAGGAGACCGGCTCCCGCCAACTTCTCGGCACCGACTGCGAGGCCCATCTTCACTTCGCCGGACTTCACGGCCATGATCGCGGTGCGCAGCGCCGTGGCGCCGGTGGCGCAGGCGTTCGACACGTTGTACACCGGAATACCGGTCTGGCCGATCTGCTTCTGCAGCTGCTGTCCGAAGCCACCAGAGCCCATGAGGTTTCCAGCCGCCAGGACTCCCATGTCGCGCATCGACACACCGGCGTCGCGAAGTGCGGCCATCGCGGCATCGGCGCCGAGGTCGACGATGTCCTTGTCGGTGTGCTTGCCGAACTTGGTCATCGCGATTCCGAGGATCCAGATGTCGTCGGTTGCCATGTCGTCTCTCCTTCGTCGAGCTGGGTCGTAGATCTGTGTCTTGGTCGGTTGTCGTTAGCGGGAAGAATACAAAGCAGGGATCAGGCCGGTTCGAAACCGAAGCCGATGGCTTCGAGGCCATCGTCGTCGGCACCCATGCTGAAGGTGGTCAACTTGACCTTCATCCCGAGCTTCACCTTGTCGGGGGTCGGGTCGACGTTGATGATGTTGCCCCGAACCGAGGTGCCACCGCACTTGACGGTGGCGGCCACGAACGGGACCGGGATTCCAGGAGCCGCCAGGGCGACGATCGTGAAGGACGAGACTTCGCCCACAGTTGGCACGTCGACGGGGCGGAATTCGGTGGCGAAGCAACTCGCGCAGGCGTTGCGACGATCGAAGAAGCGAGCCCCGCACGATGTGCACTCGTTCGCCACGAGATGGGGCGCGGGGTCGAGCTTCAGGTACGAGACGTGGGCGATCTGCTGGGACATCGCACTCCTTTTCGAGAACGCTACGAGTCAGCACCCTACGACTCGGCGACCAGGCTCAGGAATTCGGGCCGACTCCCCACGACCCGAGGTGCGTGACCTCGGCGAGCGGTCGTCGAGATCGGCGGGACCCGGTTCCGGACGGTTTGTCGTCGTCATGGCGTTCGCCGATGGCAACCGCACCGACGCAATCGACGTGCTCCGGTACGCCGAAATCGTCCAGGGTGCGTCGGGGCTCGACGAACAACCCGAAGAAGAGAGCCCCCCGTCGCGCTTCTTCCACGAGCAAGAGCAGGTTCTGGGCGGCCATGGCGGCATCGGTCATCCAATACGGCACCGACCAGCCCGATGCCTGTTCGAGTCCATGACCGGCCTTGTCGGCTTCGGAATATCGGGCTTCGTAGGCCGTGCGATCGGCCAGGACGAGTACGACCGCGCTGGCATCCAAGACACCCGGTTGACGCCGTTCGAACCACTCTCCCGCCCCACTCACCTTCCAGAAGCGGGCCAACTCCTCGCCGGTCAGGATCAAGAAGTGCGTGCCTTGTGCGTAGCCCGCTGACGGAGCCCGACGGGCCAGGTCGCACTGCGCGACGATCCAGTCGGCTGGAACCGCACCGGCGAACCGACGGGTCATCCGACGTCGCCGCATGACGTCGGCCAGAGACATGTCAGGCCGAGCGGCGACCGAGTTTGAGGAGGTCTTCGGCCATCGTCCAACCGTGAACGATGAGTGCACCGTCGGCGCCGACTCCCTTGAACTGCAGGGCGATGTCGGGCTTGATCTTGTCGGGCTTGCTCGATTCGTGGTCGAGGAATCCCGACCGAGCCTTCTTGGCCACGATGAAGGTCTTGTCGTCGTAGTTCGACTCGACTCCGAAACGACGAGCCAAGCGCTTTCCCCAGGCCCGCTCCTCACCCACGGCGCGGTACTCGGGACGCGGGATGATTCCGGTGAGCGACTTGAACGCCTCCAGGCCATCGGCTGAAGCAAAGCGGCTTCCCACGACGACATCTTCGTCGGGGAACGCCATGAGCGCTCGATGAAACGCTTCGGACATCAGGCCCTTCAAGACCTGGTCGCGCTTGGCGGTGCGCTTGACGCTCATGAGACCGATCAGGACACAGGGAGTTCCACCGATTCGCTCGAGCGTCGAAAACGTGAAACCGAGCACCTTGCCGTTCTCGCGGGCGGTGGTGATGAGGACCCAGTCCTCCTTGGCCTTGGACAGATTTCCAATCCCGAAGGCCCCGCCCATGGAGGCGAATTCGTCAAGATCGGAATCGGTCAGGGCCGAACAATCCTTCGTCTCAACGTCGATCGACATACAGCGCTGACTCCCCTGGGCGCGAACCCCTACATTCTGCCATCTCGACTCGTCCGGAAGAAACCCGTGCTCACGCCGAGGGCAAGATGACGTCGATACCGAACGCGACTCGCAGGTCGGGAACGACACGATCGATCTCGACCGCGAAGTCGGCTCCGAGTTCGAGAATCTTGTCCGGCCCCAGGTGCAAGAAGACCGGAGATTCGCCGGGATGACGACGAAGGATCTCGCGTAACTCGTCGATCCGATTGCGCGCGATGGTGTCGACGGGGAGATTGAGGCGCAATTCGGGGTTGCGCACGGAGAGTCGAAGAGCCTCGACTTCGATGGCCGAGAACGAGCGCCGGTCGTCGTTCGCATTGACGCGGCCCTTGATCAGAACGACACCGTCTTCGCGGATCTTGTGGCCGTGCGCGGCGGCCGCCTTGCTGAAGAGCGTCACTTCGACCGATCCGTGAAAATCCTCCAGATTGAGGATCAACATCTGGTCGCCACGGCGCGTGGTCTTCTTCTCGAGTTTCGACACGACTCCGCCGAGCGTGCACACGGCGCCGTTGTCCATGTCGGAGATGTCGACCGTCGCCGCGCTGGTTCGGCGGGCCAGCGTCGCCTCGTGACCGGCCAGCGGATGATCGGTGATGTACAGCCCCAAGAGTTCGCGCTCGAACTTGATGGTCAACTCGCGATCGAACTGGAGATCGGGAATCGGACGGTCGAGCGAGAAGTCCGCCGGGCCGTCCACGAGTTGATCGAACAAACTGAGGACACCTTGGTCGGCTTCGTGTCGACGACTCACGGCATCGTCGATGATCTCCTCGAACACGGTGAGTAGACCTCGCCGCGGGTGCTCCAATGAATCGAAAGCTCCCACCTTGATGAACGACTCGATGGTTCGCTTGTTGAGGCAGTCGGTGGGAACCCTCATGCAAAAGTCGTGGAACGACTCGAAAGGACCGCCGGCTCGACGTTCGGCCACGATCTTCGCGCAGACCGCGCTACCGACACCCTTGATCGCCGAGAGTCCGAATGTGACGGCCATCTCGGCGGGTAGAGCCGAGAAATCCACGTCGGACACGTTGATGTCGGGCGGCCGCACGTCGACCCGCTGCCGACGGGCGTCGGCGAGGTAGCCCGCGGCTTTGTCGAGATTGTCCTTCACTGACGTGAGGAGCGCCGCGAAGAAGTGAACCGGATACTTCGCCTTCAGATACGCGGTCTGATAGCAGACGAGTCCGTACCCGAACGAGTGCGACTTGTTGAACGCGTAGTCGGCGAAGTTCTCGATGATGTCGAACAGGTAGTTGCCCAAATCGGTCCCGTAACCGGTGCGGTCACATCCCTCGATGAACTTGGAGCGCTCCTTCTCCATCAACTCGCGAACCTTCTTGCCACAGGCCTTTCGCAAGTTGTCGGCTTCGGCGAGGGAGTAGCCGGCAAAACGCTGCGCGACGCGCATGACGCTTTCTTGGTAGATCATCAATCCGTACGTGTCGGAGAGGATTTCTTCGGCTTGCGGATGGAAGTACTCGACCGGCTTGCGCCGATTCTTGCGATCGGCGTAGTCGTAATGCATGTTGACGCTCATTGGGCCGGGGCGATAGAGCGCGATCACAGCCGATACGTCTTCGAAACTGGTCGGCGCCATGGCGCGCAGCAGTTGCTGCATCGGGGTCGATTCGAGTTGGAACACTCCGGTCGTCTCGCCGCGACCGAGCAGTTCGAAGACGGCCGGTTCCTCGAGGGACACGGTGTCGATGTCGAATTCGGGATCGACGGTGTTTCGGATGAGGGTCACCGTGTCGGTGATCACGTCCAGATTTCGCAGACCGAGGAAGTCCATCTTGAGTAGACCGAGGTCCTCGACGCCGTGCATTTCGTACTGCGTGGTGATGGGAGTCTCATCGGGAGACTTGCCCTGTTCGGGCTTGCGCTGCACCGGCAGGTACTCGACCAAGGGTTCCTTGGAAATCACGACCGCCGCGGCGTGGATTCCGGTCGAGCGTTTGAGGCCCTCGAGACCCTTGGCGACGTCGATCACTTCCTTGGAAATCGGGTCGGTCTCGTACATGTCGCGTAACTCGGTCGCGGCCCGGAAACCGTCTTCGAACTTCGGATGCGGTTCGAGGCAGTACTTCAACGGAGTGTCGCGACCCATCACGAGGGGCGGCATCGCCTTGGCCAGTTTGTCGCCGACGCCGTAGTCGTGTCCGAGCACCCGGGCCGCATCGCGGACAGCGTTTCGCGCCTTGATCGTGTTGAACGTGATGATCTGAGCGACGCGATCTCGGCCGTACTTCTCGGTGACGTACCTGATCATTTCGTCGCGGTAGCGCGAGTCGAAATCCATGTCGATGTCGGGCATGGAGACACGGCTCGGATTGAGGAAGCGTTCGAAGAGCAGGTCGTAACGAATGGGGTCGATCTCGGTGATCCGCAGGCAATACGCAGTGGCACAACCGGCCGCCGAGCCGCGACCCGGACCGACGCGAATACCGCGTTCCTTGGCGTGGCGAATGAGATCCCAGACGATGAGGAAGTAAGACGCGAAGCCCATGTCCTCGATGACCTTGAGCTCGTAAGCCAGACGCTCGACGACCGAGTGGGGCAGATCCTTGCCCCAACGTTGTGCCGCACCTTCGAGTGTCAGGTGACGTAGATACTCGGCATCGGTCGAGAATCCCTTCGGGAGAGGGAAGGAAGGGAGTTGAGGTTTGCCGAATTCGATCGTCAGATCGGACCGCTCGGCTATCCAGAGTGTGTTGTCACACGCCTCGGGAACTTCGCGGAAGAGATACCGCATTTCGTCCGCCGTCTTGAGGTAGTGCTCGGTGCCGTCGAACTTGAAGCGGTTCGGGTCGGACATGAGCGACCCGGTCTGAACACACAGCAACGCATCGTGCGCGGCGCTGTCGTGGCGATGGACGTAATGAGAGTCGTTGGTGGCGAGGAGGGGTGCTCCGATGTCCTGGGCCAGGCGCATGAGAAGCGGATTGGTGCGGGCCTGGTCGGGCAGATTGTGATCCTGCAGCTCGACGAACAAGTTGTCGCGACCGAAGATCTCCTGCAGACGCGCCGCCCGAGAGCGGGCGCCGTCGTAGTCACCTCGGAGGAGATGCTGGAGCACGTGGCCACCGAGGCACCCGGTGGTGGCGATGAGGCCGTCGCTGTGTCGGGAGAGGAGATCCCAATCCATGCGTGGCTGGTAATAGAAGCCCTCCAGAAACGCCAGGCTGCTGAGCTTGATGAGATTGCGGTAGCCGATGTCGTTCTCGGCAAGGAGCGTGAGGTGGTAGTAGAGCTTGCCGCCACCCTCCACGTCACCTCCGGTGTCGTCGAGACGACCGCGCCGGGGTGGGCGGTCGAACCGGCTCTCCCCCGCCATGTAGGCCTCGGTGCCGACGATGGGCTTGATTCCCTGTTGTCGGCACTCGCGATAGAAGTCGAGAACCCCGTACATGTTCCCGTGGTCGGTCATGCCGAGCGCGGGCTGCCCGTCGGCGACCGCCTTGGCCACCAACTCGTCGAGTTTGGCCGCCCCGTCGAGCATGGAGAACTCGGTGTGGACGTGGAGGTGCGTGAACGAGGCCCCCACGTTTTCCCTCCTTCACTCGGCCGAACAGTCGTGAATCACACGAATGTGGTTTGCGACAGTAGCAGGCCGTCAGAGGTAGGTACCGGGGCGACCGTCAGACGGATTTTCGGGGAGCGGTTGACCGCCCGGACCGATTCGGCGCATCTGCTCGAACTGCTGGCGAGCGGCCATCTGCTGGGCGAACAGTGTGGCCTGGATCCCGTGGAAGAGCCCCTCCAGCCAGCCGACTAGTTGGGCCTGTGCGATCCGTAGCTCACCATCGGTCGGCACGTCGTCGCCGAACGGGAGCGCCAACATCTTCAATTCGTGCTGCAGGTCGGGTGATAGGGCGCTGGCCAGTTCGACGATCGAACGTTCGTAGATCTCGGCCAGCCGTTCGCGACTCTCGTGGTCGAGTTGAGAACTGCGCAACTCTTCGAGCAACTGCTTCACCATCGATCCGATACGCATCACTTTGCCGGGTTCGGTCACGGCCTCGGTGAGCGTGGGCGCGACCGTAGGAGCCTCCGGTGAAGGCAGTTCGCCGTTGGACGCGATGATGGCGTCGGGCTGATGTACTTCGTTCGACATGGGGTCTCTTCGGTTGGTGGAGTTCTCGGGAGGCACAGGACCGAGTCTCAGATTGACACAGACCCGAGCCGGGATGCACGGCAGGACCGGGGTGAAGCGTGTGATCAGGCGATTCGGGCCACGAGTGGAACCAGCACTTCGTCAGCGGTGAGAGATCCGTGACGACACACGAGTGACGAAGGTGTCGCATCAGTCGGGGCTTCGAAACTGTGTGCCCCGTGAGGAATCAGAGCCACATCGCCGAGGCGTCGCGCGCTGATCTCCGTCTGGTGGCCCACTCGGTGCCCCAGCCACCCCTCTGAAAGCACCTCTTCACGAGTCTTGACCCAGGCGATCGGCGAATACCGAGAACAGGCGTCGCGGAGCGAGGTCTCCTGACCGGATCGAGCGTGGAGCCAACGAAACCGACCCTCACCCGACTCGTGATCGACGAGCCGCGTGACTGCGGCATCGAGATCGACCAGCGCGTCAGCGGTTTCGACCTGTCCGTGATCGGCGACCACCGCGAGAACGACTCCGCTCGGAAGCGCATCGAGGATCGATGTCACCAATCCATCGACGAAGCGAATCTCGGCCTCGTAGTGAACGCCGAACCCGTGTTCGTGCGCGGTGGTGTCGATGCCGTCGTAGTACGCGTAGACGAACCGAGCGCCGCTCGCGAGGGCAGCGGTGATCTCGACGGACAACGAACTCGGAGTCCGCCATCCGCGATAGGAGGCACCGCGTTGGTGCGCCTCGGTGAACCCGGTGTTGCGGTGCTCGACTCGGCCGACCACTTCGGCGTCGAGGCCGCAGAAAGGTGGGATCGGCTGCACGTCGGACGGGCGATGAACGGTGCGTAGATCGCGTCGACCCTCACCCCAACGCAGCGAATTCATGATCGTGTCGCCCATGTCGATGCGGTATCCGACGATTCCGTGCTCGAGAGGGGTCGCACCGGTGCACAAGCTGGTCAGTGCGGTGGCCGTCGTGGTCGGCGCAACCGACGCGATGGCACCGCCCGACATCGTCGACAGCGTCGGCGCGCTGGTCCGGTGGTTCTGGAGTTGGTTCCAACCCAGACCGTCGAGCACGAGGAGCACGACACGCTCGGCCTGATTCAGTACCTCTGGGAACCAGGTCGGCCGGCGACCCGGTGGTGAAATCAACAGACCTGGGACGACTCCGGTGAGGCACGGGCCGCGATAGTCGGGAATCAGCGGCTCGGGCACCCGACCAGTTCACCACATCTCCGTCGCCCCGAGGCCCCAACGCCTACGATGGCGTCGTGCGCGTTTCGACTCGAGGTGACTACGCCTGCCGTGCCCTCCTCAGTCTCACGTTGCACTGTGATGAACCTGGCCCCACCTCGGTGCGCGACATTGCCGACCGCACCGGCCTCCCCCAGCCCTATCTCGAGCAGATCCTGTTGGCGTTGAAGGGAGCCGGACTCGTGCGCTCGAAACGCGGCGTCGGCGGCGGTTACACCTTGGCCCGTCGACCCGAGGAGATCCGGTTGTCCGACGTCGTGTCGGCGGTCGACGGCCCCATCGTGGTAGGTGACTTCGGTGAACCGCATCAAAACGGATCGTGCGACCACGAAGGCCAATGTGTTCTCCTCGCGATCTGGAAGCAAACCGGTGAGCACATGCGCCACCACCTCGAGGGCTATTCGCTGGCCGACGTCGCGGCCGCCGCACGCGGTCAGGGTCCGTGGCCCGAACCGCTCGCGCACTAACGAACGTCGCGAGCCATCGTGGCCAGAACACCGTTGACGAATCGACCCGAGTCGTCGGTTCCGAATCGCTTGGCGAGTTCGACCGCTTCGTTGAGAACGACGGCGGTCGGAACGTCTGGACGATGAAGTAGTTCGAACGTCGCGATGCGCAGGACGATGAGGTCGAGTGTCGCCATCCGGTCGAGTCGCCAGCCACTCGAGCGCTCAGCGATGAGTTCGTCGATCTTCTGCGTGTAGTGGGCCACACCGTCCACCAGAAGGACGGTGTCCGGCTCCGGGTCGACGATTTGAGCGCTCAGCACCTCGGAAGCCGGACAATTCTTGGTCTCGGCTTCGTAGAGAAGCGACAAAGCGTGCTCGCGCGCCGCCGAGCGGGCGTCGGTCATGTGCTCAGACTCGCGTGATGTAATCGCCGGTGCGGGTGTCGACGCGAACCTTGTCGCCCACGTTCACGAACAGAGGCACCTGAATGACCTTGCCGGTCTCGAGCTCAGCCGGCTTGCGAGCACCGGAGACGCGGTCACCTTGCACTCCGGGTTCGGTATTGGCGATCGTGAGTTCGACCGCAGCCGGAATTTCTACCGAAACGATTTCGCCGTTGTGCTGAGCGATGATGGCGCTCATGGACTCGATGAGATAATCGGCCGCTTCGCCGAGGGCACTCGGGTTCACGTTCATCTGGTCGTACGAGACCGTGTCCATGAAGACGTAGTCGTCCCCATCGCGGTACAGGAACTGCATGTCCTTCTTGTCGAGAATGGCCTGTTCGACTCGAATACCTGCGTTGAACGTCTTCTCGAAGACGTTGCCAGTACGCACGTTGCGCAACTTGGTGCGCACGAAAGCTCCACCCTTGCCGGGCTTCACGTGCTGGAACTCCACGACCTGAAAGAGGCCGTTGTCGAGTTCGAGGGTGATCCCGTTCTTCAGATCGTTGGTCGTGATGGCAGGCATATCAAGTCCTTGGGAAATGTGGAGAGAACTCGGGATCCGGTCTCGTCGACCACGAGAAGGTCTTCGATGCGGACACCACCGAGACCCACACGATAGAGGCCCGGCTCGACGGTCACGACATCTCCGGCGGAAAGGGTCGCTGTCGACGTTGGGCCGAGGAATGGTTCTTCGTGAATGACGAGGCCGACCCCGTGACCGGTTCCGTGAACGAAGTCGGCCTCCAGGTCGCGAGAGCGGAAAACTTCCCGGCAGATTTCGTCGATGTCGCGGGCCTGAGTCCCGGGACGCACCGCGTTCACCCCGCGACGCTGCGATTCGCGAACGATCTCGTACCGCTCTCTCAGTTCGTCGCTGCATGCACCCAGAGCGAAGGTTCGGGTGAGATCGGAGTGGTAACCGTCGACGAGTGCACCCACGTCGATCACGATGAGGTCACCCTCCTCCAAACGACGCGACGACGGACGATGGTGAGGGCGCGCCGAGTTGACCGGACCGGAAGCGACAATGGTGTCGTACGAGGGACCGTCGGCGCCGTGTCGACGCATGCGGTACTCGAGTTCGTCACGGACGTCCTTCTCGGTCATCGAATCGTCGATCGTTGGGCACACCTCGGCCAATGCGAGGTCAGCGCATCGGACGGCGCGTTCGATCGCAGCGATCTCAGTCGGGTCCTTCGCGCGGCGAAGGTCGGCGAGTTTCGTGCCGATCGGGTGCAGCTGGCCGCCGACCGATTTCAAACGCTCGAAGAGGTCGACGGACACCTGGCTCGACTGGAACATCAAGCGGGTCGACAGCTCACGGTCGAGAGCGCCGACCATGTCGGACACCGTACGAGCCTCCACGACGTCGACGTCGGTCTGCGAGCGGGCTTGTTCGACGTACCGACCGTCGGTGATCAGTCGCACCGACGATTCGGTCACGACGAGCCAACCGTTCGAACCGGTGAAACCGGTGAGGTAGCGAATGTCATTCAGGTCGGTGATGAGAATCGAATCACCGGCATCGACAGGAAGAAGCTCTCGCAGTCGGCCGATGCGCAGCGCCGACACGCTCATCGAAGGATTCGAGCGACCGCTTCGAGGGCCAATTGGTAGCCCAGCAGACCGAAACCAGCGATCGAGCCGTCCGCGACCGGAGCGATCACGCTGCTGTGACGCCAGGGCTCCCGAGCATTCGGCTGCGAGATGTGAACTTCGATGATCGGCCCGTTGAACGTTGCGAGCGCGTCGTGCAACGACCACGCATAGTGGGTGAAGGCCCCGGCGTTGATCACGATAGCGACACACCGCTCGCGGGCGGCGTGAATCGCGTCGACCAGGTCGCCCTCGTGGTTCGACTGCCGGTGCTCGAGATCGAACCCGAGATCACGTGACCACGTGGCGCAGGCTGACACGTAGTCGTCGAGAGTCGCGGTGCCGTAGATCTCCGGCTCTCGCTGGCCGAGGAGGTTCAGGTTCGGTCCGTGGAGAAGCAGGATCGTCGGCACGAGCATCACGCTACTGAACGAACATCGAGTGGACGGACGATTTACCGGCCGACACCACGAGCGAAGAACGACTCGAGAGCGGCTTTCACAGTGCCCTCGCCGACACCCGGAACGACCTCCAGACCACTCGGACCGTCGAGAACGAAGGTGAGTCCGTCAGTGGCCTTCTTGTCGCGGCGCATGAAGTCGATGAGAGTCCCGACTCCGATGGACGATGCTGATGCCAGCTGTTCGACGGTGGCCAGACCGTATTCGTCCCGAACGACTCGATGGTGCAGAGTCACTCTTTCCTCGTCGATACGACCCACGGTGAGGGCGAGTTCGGCCGCGAACAGCAGTCCGACGGCGACTGCCTCGCCGTGCGCCAAATCGTGGTGTCCCGCCGACTCGAGCGCGTGAGCCAACGTGTGGCCGTAGTTGAGCACAGCTCGGCGACCCGACTCGCGCTCGTCTCCTTCGACGATTCGTGCTTTGATCTCGGCACACCGAGCAATGCGCGCATCCAGCGGAACCGCCAACAAGTCGTCGCCAGCGATGAAGTGGTACTTGGCGATCTCCCCCAAGCCACATCGCAATTCACGTTGCGGGAGAGTGTCGAGCGCATCGAGGTCGGCGATCACCGCGCGTGGTTGCCAGAAAGCACCCACCAGGTTCTTGCCCTCGGGAACGTTCACCGCGGTCTTCCCGCCGATGGCGGCATCGACCATTCCGAGCAGGGTGGTGGGCACGTGAATCACCGCGGTGCCGCGATGCCACACCGAAGCCGCGAAACCGGCCACATCGGTCACGAGTCCGCCGCCGACCGCGATGACGACGTCGCTTCGGGTGAGACCGAAGCGAGCGAACTCGCGGCAGAGAGCTTCGATGGTGGAGAGGTTCTTGTGATCCTCTCCACCCGCTATCCGCAACGCCAGCGACGGAAGTGAGGTGGTCACGGTGAACGGAATGGCGGGGTCAGTGACCACGACCGCGCGCTTGGCTCCGGTCGGAACGAACTCGTCGATCTGCGACGCGACTCCGTGCCCGACCAGGACTGGGTACGAACGATCGCCGAGCGACACGTCGACACGATGAACTGTCATGCCAGCGCCTCGGCGATCTCGGAGCACACACCTTCCACCGACTTGCCGGTGACGTCGATGGTGGTGTCAGCGAGCGATCGGTAGATCGGCTCACGTTCCGTCCACAACTGGCGTAGACGCAGATCGGGATCGTGGTCGATCAGCGGACGATGGCCTCGACGACGCCCGACTCGCTCGATGAGAAGTTCAGGTTCGGCCCTCAGCCACACGATTCGATGAGGTTCTCCGAGTAGTGCCCGATTGTCGTCCCGGAGGACTGCTCCCCCGGCCGCCGCGACGACCAGCGGTTCGGGTGCCGCCAAAGTGTCGGCCAGGGTCTGGTGTTCGATGAGCCGAAAGGTCGGTTCACCGTCGGATTCGAAGATCTCACGCACGGTCCGGCCCGTACGCCGTTCGACCTCCTCGTCGGTGTCGACGAAACGACGACCGATGGCGGACGCCAGTTTTCGACCCACCGTGGTCTTGCCGCTCCCCATCAGGCCGATCAGCACGACGTGGCCGACCGTCATGACAATCCGCGGCGGAACGCTTCGGCGTTGCGGACGAACTCGTTCAGTGAGTCGCCGCCGAACTTGCGCTGGGCCTCTTGAGCCAACACAAGAGCGACCATCGTTTCGGCGACGACGCCCATCGCGGGAACGGCCGTCACGTCGGTTCGTTCCTTGAACGACACCGTCGACTCCTTGGTGACGACGTCGACGGTGGGAAGAGTGGGCCGGTTGAGTGTTGCCAATGGCTTCATCGCAGCCCTCACGACGAGCAGTTCGCCCGTCGTCATGCCGCCCTCGGTCCCGCCAGCCAGCGTGCCTTGACGCACGTACGAGTTGGTGGTCGAGTCCCAGAGGATCGGATCGTGAGCCTCACTTCCGCGACGACCCGCGACGTCGAAACCGTCGCCGATCTCCACACCCTTCACGGCCTGAATGCTGAGGATCGATTGGGCGATGAGGCCGTCGATCTTGCGATCCCAATGAACGTGGCTGCCCAGACCGATCGGAACGCCGTACGCAAGCACTTCGACGATCCCACCGAGTGAGTCACCATCTTTGGCGGCCGCCTCGATGGCATCGATCATGGCCACCTCGGCGACGGGATCGAAACAGCGAACGGGCGACTCGTCGACTCGTGCGAGGTCGGACGGACCGGGTCGCACACCGGCTGTCGACGCAGCCTCTCCCATCCGAGTGACGTGCGAAAGAATCGAGGTACCGAGATGCGACAGCAGCAACTTCGCGAGCGCTCCGGCCGCGACGCGGGCGGCGGTTTCGCGTGCGCTGGCTCGTTCGAGAACGTCGCGGGCGTCGTCGAAGCCGTACTTCTGCATACCGGTCAGGTCGGCGTGACCGGGACGAACGCTCGTAAGGGGTTGCTCGGTCTTGCCCGGAGCCGGATCCATCTCCTTGTGCCACTTGTCGGAACGGAACCACTCGGTGTTCAGAATCTCGATGGCCACGGGCGAACCAAGAGTGCGACCATGGCGCACGCCGCCGACCAGCGTGATCTCGTCGACCTCGAATCTTTGCCGAGGCCCGCGGCCGTAACCGAGGCGCCGACGAGACAACTCGCCTTGGATGTCGGCCGCCGTGA
>Ga0315900_10002249_pt1 | contig 29949 bp, 24 predicted proteins | sample LakEriMetagenome_FD_203521 | JGI IMG/M metagenome (GOLD analysis project Ga0315900, IMG submission 203521) | Freshwater fungal communities from buoy surface, Lake Erie, Ohio, United States - Buoy 12 MA114 | ecosystem: Environmental > Aquatic > Freshwater > Lake > Lake biofilm | place: USA: Lake...
CTACCCCGCGATCGCCTTCATCAGGTCCTGGATGTCGAGCATGCCGAGCTGCTTGCCGTTCTCGCTCACGCTCAACGTGTCCACCTTGTGCTCCTTGAAGGCCTTCTGGGCCTCGTCGAGCAGGGCTTCCGGACTGATGGTGAAAGGCGCGTTGAACTTCAGCGTGCTCAGCTTCTTCGCGAGGAACTTGTTGCCCTCCTTCTCGATGCCGCGGCGCAGGCCACCGTCGGTGAAGACGCCCACGTTCTTGCCTTTCGCATCCACCACCATCACCGCACCGAAGCCGTGCTTGGTCATTTCGACCAGGGCCTCGCTCACGGTGGCGCTGTCCTTCACCACCGGGTTGCTGCGCGAGAGCACATCCTTCACCTTCATGGTGATGAGGCGCGTGTCCACATAGAACTGCTTGGTGCCGATGGCCGTGAAGTGGTTGTCGGTGAGCTGCTTCATCAGCTTCCAAGGCACGGTGATCGTGTGCACGCCCAGTTCTACCGCGTTCCGCACGTGCTCCACGGTGCGCACGCTGCTGAACATGATCTTGGTGTCGTAGCCGTAGTAGTTCACGGCGCGCACGCACTGCTCCACCAGGGCGAGGGCGTCATGGCCCTGGTCCTGCAGGCGGCCGACGAGCGGACACACGTAGGTGGCACCGGCCTGCATGGCCATGTAGGCCTGCTGGATGGTGTACACCAGGTGCACGTTCACCATGATGCCCTCGTTGCGCAGCATCTTGCAGGCGCGCAGGCCCTCCAGGCTCACGGGTATCTTGAAGACGGTGGTCTCCTTCTTCAGGCCCATCTTCAGCTGGCGTTTGGCCTCCTTCACCACCTCCTCGGCGGTCTCGCCCAGGGCCTCCACCTGCAGGATGGGGACCTTCTTGGCGAGGTCGAGGATCATCTTGTCGATGTTGGTGACCCCGCCGCGGTGCATGAAGGTGGGCGTGGTGGTGAGGCCGGTGAGGAAGCCGAGCTTGAAGGCTTCGTCGATCTCCTTGATGTCGGCGCTGTCGAGGTAGAGTTCCATGTTGGGTTGATTGGCCGCAGTGGCGCGGAGGCGCGGAGAATGCGGTTGGTTGGTTCGTGTTGGCTTTCTCAGCGACTCTGCGTCTCTGCGGCTAACTGCCGGTGCTTCACCTCCACGGCGTGAAGGTCGAGCAGGGGCTTGATGAATTCCTCCAGGTCGTACACACAGAGCTGGCTGGCGGCGTCGCACAATGCCTTGCTTGGGTCGGGGTGCGTTTCGATGAAGACGCCATCCACGCCAGCGGCCACACCGGCACGGGCGATGGTGGGCATCACGTCACGGTTGCCGCCGCGGGGGTCGGCGCTGGGGATGCCGTACTTGCGGATGCTGTGCGTGATGTCGAACACCACGGGATAGCCGGTCTTCCGCATGTGGTAGAACGCACGCGGATCCACGATGAGGTCGTTGTAGCCGAAGGTGTAGCCGCGCTCGGTGAGGATGATCTTGTCATTCCCCACGCTCACGCACTTCTCGGCCGGCTTGATCATGTTGTCAGGCGCCAGGAACTGCGCGTGCTTCAGGTTGATCACGGCGCCGGTCTTCGCGGCCTCGGTCACCAAGGTGGTCTGCATCACCAGGTAGGCCGGTATCTGCAGCACGTCCACCACTTCGGCGGCGGGCTTGGCCTGGCTGGGGTAGTGGATGTCGGTGAGGATCGGGAAGCCGAAGTCCTTCTTGATGCGGGCCAGGATCTTCAAGCCTTCGTCCAGCCCGGGGCCCTGGTAGAAGTCCACGCTGCTGCGGTTGTCCTTGGTGAAGCTGCTCTTGTAGATCACGGGTACCTTCATGCGCTCGCTCACCTCCTTGAGCTTCTCGGCGGTGCGCAGCATCACGTCCTCGGTCTCGATCACGCAGGGACCGGAGATGAGGAAGAGCTGGTCGCTGCCGCAAGCGATGTTATCGACTTGGACGATCTTGGTCATGGTTATCCGTTGCCCGCTTCAGCGAACAATGTGGCAAAGGTACCGTTCGGCGCGTAGCTCGTTCAGGCCACCTGCAGGTCAAAGAGCAGTTCACCCAGCAGATAGCCCTCGAGGTGATCCCCAGCGCCAAGCGGACCTACGCCCGCAGGAGTTCCGGTGAAGAGCAGGTCGCCGTTCTCCAGCTGCATGTAGCGCTCCACATGGGCGATGAGCGCGGGCACATCGTACACCATCTGGCCGCTGTGACCGCTTTGCACCACATGCCCGTTCTTTTTCAGCATGAACTCGATGTGCTTGCCGGCGGGGAAGGACTCCACGGCGCTGAAGGCCTCCGCCACGTAGGCCGATCCATCGAAGGCCTTCGCCTTTTCCCACGGCAGGCCCTTCTGTTTCAACTCCTGCTGGATATCCCGGGCGGTGAGGTCCAGTCCGATGGTGACGCGGTCGGCCTCGGCACGCCCATTGTGGCGGCGAATGGAGTAGACCAGCTCGATCTCGTGGTGCACGTCCCTGCTGAACCCAGGAAGCCTTATGGGGCCGCCGTGCGGGATCAATGCACTCGGCGGTTTCAGGAAAATGACCGGTTCATCAGGAACGGCATTCCCCAGTTCCTTGGCGTGCTCGCTGTAGTTGCGGCCGATGCAGATCAGTTTCATGAGGAGGGTTTTCTGATGATGGTTGTCAGTTGCCTGTTATCGGGTCGCTGGTGGGGTGAGCCTGACAGCCGACAATTCTGAACTCCCTTACGCATTCATATCGGCCAGCGCATTGCGCATGACGCTCAGGGTGCTGCCGGGGAGCTCGGCCTTGGTCATGAGCCACTGCAGGTAGCCAGGGTCGTTGCGGCCGATGTTCTCCAGCGTCCAGCCTGCGTATTTGCCAAAGCCCAGGCAGATGTTGCCGTGGTCATCGAAGCGGAGCTTGCCGGCCGGGTCGGGGTTGCGCATGCGATCGCCGCTCAGTTCGCCGAGGAAGGTCACATTGCCCTGCAACCGCTCCGGATACCGCTCCAGCTGGGCCATGAGGACATCGGCCGTGGCTTCCACATCAGCGAGGGCATCGTGGGCCCCGGCGTGTTCCCGGCCACAATAGAAGCGAAGGGCGGCGCTGAGGTCGCGGGGCTCCATCTGGTGGTAGATGCGCTGCACATCCACGATCCGGAGCGCCGTGGTGTTCCACGATACGCCCACGCGGTCCAGCTCTTCGGCCAGGAAGGGCACATCGAACCGCATGCAATTGAAGCCGGCCAGGTCGCAGCCGACCAGCTGGTCCAGGATCTCCCGGGCCACTTCGTCCAGCGTGGGGGCATCGGCCACATCCGCGTCGGTGATGCCATGCACGGCGGTGGCTTCGGGGGGGATGGGCATGCCCGGGTTCACCAGGGTCTGCCAGCGTTCCCGTTCCCCGCCCGGCAGCAGACGCACCACCCCGATCTGGATGATGCGGTCGCGTCCGATGCGGGTACCGGTGGTCTCCAGGTCGAAGAAGGCGAGAGGGCGTTGCAGTTCCAGTGGCATGTGCCAAAGGTGTTGAACGAAAAGGCCCCGGCGTTCGCCGGGGCCTTTCAAGTTCTTCACGATCCGTCCCGTTCGGCTCAGCGCACTTTCAGCTTCACGAACTGGAACTTGCCATACTTCTCGGTGTTCTGGTAGTCGCCCTGGTAACGGGGCCCCAGCACCAGGTTGTTCACCGCCTCGAGCTTCAGCTTGCTGGTGTCCACACTGCGGGCGGCCACGGCCTCCAGTAGGCGTTTTCGGGCATCCTCCATCCGCTGGCGGCTCAGGTTCTCGTTGGTGCCGAAGGTCTTCGTGGGCACCTTGGAGGCGCTGGCCTCGATCACCACACGGGCCTCGCCGTTCTTGGCGATCAGGTCGACCACCACGTTGACGAACTGCTGCCAGCGCTCCTCGTTCGGATCGATGTCCTTCGCGTTGTAGGCGTAGAACTTGGCGTACTCTTCGGCATAGCTGGCGTCAGGAGCCACATGCTTCTCGGCCTTCTCCTTGATCTCCGCATCGGTCAGCGGCTTCTTGGCCTCCTTGCCTCCGGCCACAGCCGCCGCGCCGGCCACACCGGCCACGGCCTTCCCGGTCTCCTTCTTGCCCGGAGGCGCACCCTTGGGCAGGTCCACGATGCTTGCCGGTCCATCCAACGAAACGGGATTCAGGTAGATCTCCTTGTTGATCTCCTGGTAGGCGCTCTCGCACTCCACGAAGATGTCCTCCGTGTGCACGGTCAAATCGTTCACGCGGTAGTCCAGGTTATACTCCTTGCAAGGGGGAAGGATGGCGACGTACACGCCATCGCGTTGACGGGGCTTGTAGGCCTTCACCTCCCCCGTGCTCTTATCGGTCACGTAGAGGATGGTGCTCGGGGGCAGGGTCTCGCCGTGGGCGGGGATGATGTAGCCCTTCAGCACGGTGAGTCCTTCGCTCTCCATTTCGGTGGGCAGGTCCACATAGTAGATATCCTTCTCCCCGAAACCTTCGATCTTATCGGAGCTGAAGTAACCGCGTCGGCCATCGGCCGTGGTGATGAAGAAGACATCATCATCCGGCGAGTTGAGCGGGTAGCCGTAGTTCTTGGGCGGGGTCCAACTGCCATCCTCCTGCAGTTCGGTGGTGAAGATGTCGAATCCCCCCATGGAGTTGTGACCGGTGGAGGAGAAGAAGAGCAGACGACCATTGGGGTGCATGAACACACCGTCCTCGTCATGCGGCGTGTTCACCACATTGCCGATGTTCTGGGCCTTGCTCCACTGACCGTCCGGCAGACGCACCACGCGGTAAATGTCACGGCCACCTAGCCCACCTTTCCGGTCGCTGACGAAGTAGAAGGTGTTGCCATCGGCGGTAAGAGCACCGTGGGGTTCCCAAGCACGGGTGTTGATATCGGAGCCCATCAAAACGGGGTCGCTCCATAGTTCGCCCACCAGCTTGCTCTCATAGAGGTTGCCGTCCCCTCCATCCGCCCGGTAGATGATGAGGGTCTGACCGTCAGAAGCTACGTTCACCACGGCCATATGACCCGAACCAGGGGGCGGGTTGATGTTGATCGGTTCTGCTGGCTGCCAGTTGCCCTCACGGTCCTTGAAGCTCACATAGATGTTCTCGTGGGGCAGACCGGCAATGGGATCCAGCATGCCGCGGTTCGAGCTGTCCGGGCGGATGCGGCGCGACGTGAAGAACAGCGCGTTGCCGTCCACGGAAAGCACCGGACTGAAATCGGGGTACTCGCCGTTCACCTTCGGACCGAGGTTGAACACACTAAAGGTGAGCGGGCTGGCCTCGAGCTCACGGGCGTTGGCCACCTGCTCCTTGCCACGCTGGGCCTGTGGCGCCAAGGCGTGCTTGTGCTGGGTCTCGTCCAGGAACTTCTGGTAGTACACATCGGCCTTGTCGAGGTCGTTCTTCAGGTGGTAGCAGCGCGCCAGGTAATAATCCACTTCCACCGGGGCATTCCGCTCCCGGGGTTCGAAGGGGTCGTAGCCAGCGGTGTTGAACGAACTCGAGCTGCCTGACCGGCGCAGCTGGGAGGCGCGTTCGAGGTAGGGAAGCGCCTTGGACTTCTGGTTGTAGGAGTTGAAGTACGAAAGGCCCAGCTTGTAATTGAGGTTGGCGTTCTCGCCATCGTTCTGCACCAATTCCGCCCAGATCTCGGCCGCTTGGTTGAACAGCTTCTCCTCCATCAGCTTGTTGCCCTCCTCGAACTTCCAGTTAAAGGAGGTGTTCGCAGGTTGGGCCAGGAGGCCCAAGGGGAGAAGGAAGATGCACGCGAGCAACGCGGAGGCGTAGCCGTTCTTCATGGGAAGGAGGTTCAGGGTCCGGAGTGGTGGCTAAATGTAGGATTTTCCCGATGCAGCTGGTCTTAGAAGGGGTGGTCCAAAGACCAGCCTTCGAGAATGTCGGCCACACGGCGCACGAAACGTCCACCCAGCGCGCCGTCCACCACGCGGTGGTCGTAGCTGTGGCTCAGGAACATCATGTGGCGGATGCCGATCATATCACCCGCGGGGGTCTCGATCACCGCAGGTTTCTTGCGGATGGCGCCCGTGGCCATGATGGCCACCTGCGGCTGGTTGATCACCGGGGTGCCCAGCACATTGCCGAAGGTGCCCACGTTGGTCACCGTGTAGGTGCCTCCGCTGATCTCGTCAGGCTGCAGCTTGTTCTCGCGGGCGCGGTTCGCCAGGTCGTTCACCTTGCGGGCCAGACCCACCAGGTTGAGCTGATCGGCGTTGCGGATCACCGGCACGATCAGGTTGCCACTGGGCAGCGCGGCGGCCATGCCGATGTTGATGTCCTTCTTCTTGATGATGTTGTAGCCGTCGACCTGCACGTTGATCATGGGCATCTCCTTGATCGCCTGGGCGATGGCCATGATGAAGATGGGGGTGAAGGTGAGCTTCTCGCCCTCGCGCTTCTCGAAGGCGCCCTTCACCTTGTCGCGCCACATCACCAGGTTGGTCACATCGGCCTCCACGAAGCTGGTGACGTGCGGGCTGGTGGCCTTGCTCATCACCATGTGGTCGGCGATCAGCTTGCGCATGCGGTCCATCTCCAGCACCTCATCGCCAGGGCCGGGCATCACCTTCGGGGCCATGGGCTTCACGGCCGTGGTGGCGGGGGCAGGTGCGGCAGCCTGGGCCGGGGTGGGAGCGGGAGGCGGGGCCACAGCGGTGGCGGTGCCCCGGTTCGGCAGGTAGTCCAGGATGTCCTTTTTGGTCACCCGACCACCTTGGCCGGATCCGGCGATGTTCTCCAGTTCATCCAGGGAGATGCCTTCGCTTTGGGCGATGTTGCGCACGAGTGGGGAGTAGAACTTGCCGGTAGGACCGGTGCGCTGCACAGGCGCGCTCGCCGCACTGGTCTGTGGAGCCTGTCCATTGGAGGGCAAAGGCGCTGCAGTGGCCTTGGGTGCGGCTGCGGCCACGGCTGGTGCGGGCGTGGCGCCGCTGGCGGCATTGCCCACCTGCGCTATGGGTTGGCCCACCTTCACCACATCACCCTCGTTCACCAGGCGCTTCAGGAGGAAGCCAGCCTCGGGGGCGGGCACTTCACTGTCCACCTTGTCGGTGGCGATCTCCACGATGGGCTCATCCGCCTCCACCCGGTCGCCTTCGTTCTTCAACCATTTGATGATGGTGGCCTCGGCCACGCTCTCGCCCATTTTGGGCAGCAGGATCTCGATCTGGGACATGATAGGGCAGGCACTCCGAAGGGGCCTGGCCAAAGGTAACGATGTAGGTGGAAGCGGCCTGCCGATCAGCGGCGGCCGAAGGAGCGCAGCCCGCGCCATAGGAGGGTCAGGTCCTGCAGGGGTGAATAATCCTTGGCGTAGAGCGCGTTCACCCGACCGGTGGACCTTGCCCGCGGCCTGCCCTGGAGGAGCATGGAGAGGTCGAACACCCCCGGTCGGAGCTGAGGCAGTCGCAGGCCCTGCCTGGGGGCATCCAAATAGCCCAGCCAGGTGCGGTTGCCGGCCAGCACGCGCAGCGATTGGCGGAGCAACTGACCGGCCTTGGGCACCAGCAGCAGAACCACCGGAGAGGCGAGCAAAAGGAGCAGCGCGACCACCACATCCAGGATCCGCTTGGTGCGCTGGGCCGCAGGGCTGTTCAAGGCATGCTCATCCAGCACGTACAGGTCGGCCAGGCTTTCGATGCTGCTGGGGCCGATGATGAACTCGCGCGCTGGCTGTGCGATCTTGAACTCAGCTCCAGAATGGCGTAGTTGCTCCAAGAGGTCGATGATCCCGCTCCAGGTGAGGTCGCTGGCGCAGAACACCACCTCACCGACACGTTGCCTGCGGATGGTGCGGGCCAGGGCTTGCGGCGTGGCTTCCGGCGTGCCTGGGGCGATCACACTGGACCAGCCCAGCCCGAAGTGGGTCTGCCACAACAAGGCCAAGGCATGCTTGGCGGCGACCGGCGATCCGATGGCCAGGATGCGTTCGCGCTCCTTGCGTCGCAGCCCATAGCCTTTGATGCGCAGCAGATGCAGGACCAACCGGACGGTAAGCATCAGCACCGTGGTCCAGGTGCACAGCAGGGCTGTTTCCAGGATATCCGTCCAGGTGCCATCCAAAGACCACCACAGTCCGCCACCAAGCACCAGCAGGGCGAGAAGTCCACGAACCGGAGGCAGGAAGCGCAAGGGGCGGTCGTAGCCGCCGAAGAGGGCCACCCAGCCCACCACGACCAGTCCAATGGCCAGGTCAGTGCCGAGTTCCGTGATGAAGGGCCACCGATGCGGCACCACCGGCGAGAGCGTGAGGACCACCAGCACGGCCAGCAGGTCCAGGATGGGCAGCATGGCACGGTTCAGGAAACGGGTGGCGATGGCGGCCGCAGCGCTCAGGTAGATGCTGCCCTTGATCAGGGTGGGGAACACGCCACCGCTCTGCGCAAAGTGCTTCTGGGCGAAGATGGCCATGGCGTTGTAGAACACGAACACGTAGTTCACGCTGCTCTTCTTTGTGCTCTCGCCCTTGTAGTGGATGATCCGTGCGTCGGGGAAGTACCAGTTCTCGTAGCCGCCCAGTGTGATGCGGTAGCTCAGGTCGATGTCCTCCCCGTACATGAAGAAGCTCTCGTCCAGCAGGCCCACTTCATCCAGCGTTCGCCGCCGCAGGAACATGCAGGCGCCGGAGAGGATCTCGATCCGGGCGGGGTCGTTCTCGGGCAGGTGCCCCAGGTGGTAGCGCCCGAAGACCCGGCTTCGCGGGAAGAGGCGCGATAGGCCGATGATCTTGAAGAAGGCCACCTGTGGGGTGGGAAGCCCGCGCTTTGATTCAGGCAGGAAATGCCCGGTGCCATCGATCATCTTCACCCCAAGTCCACCGGCCTTGGGATGCGCATCGAGAAAGGCGACCACCTTGTGGAAGACGTCCTCGCCCACCACCGTATCGGGGTTGAGCAGCAGCGCGTATTCGCCCTGCGCGATGCGGATGGCCTGATTGTTCGCCCGGCTGAAGCCGACGTTCTCCGTGTTGGCGATGAGCCGCACCTCGGGGAACTTCTCGCGCACCAGCTCCACGCTGCCATCGGTGCTCTGGTTGTCCACCACGAACACCTCGCCCTCCAGCCCGTCCAAGGCCTTGAACACCGTGCGCAGGCACTGTTCCAGGTAGGCCCGGACGTTGTAGTTGACGATGATGACGGAGAGCTTCATATGTTCATCTGGACCTGTGCTTCAAGGCACAGGCTATCGCTTCACGCTCTGCTCGTAGGGTTTCCGATCGGCAATGCTACGACCCAGCGTCAATTCATCGGCCTGGTCGAGGTCGCTGCCCACGCTGATGCCCCGGGCGATGGTGCTGATCAGCACTCCGGCCTCGGACAGGCGGCGGTTCAGGTAGAACCCGGTGGTGTCGCCCTCCAGGGTGCCGCCCAGGGCCAGGACCACCTCGCGGACGCCTCCGGCCTGCACACGGTCCAGGAGCTCGCGGGTGTGCAGGTCGTCCGGACCGATGCCCTCCATGGGGTTGATCACCCCGCCCAGCACGTGGTACAGCCCGCGGTACTGGCGGGTGTTCTCGATGGCGATCACATCGCGGATGTCCTCCACCACGCAGATCAGCCCGGCATCGCGGTGCGGGTCCCGGCAGATGGCGCAGCGCGGCTCGTCGCTGATGTTGCAGCACTCCTCGCAGTAGCGCACCTCCTCGCGCATCCGGCGGATGGCCTCGGTGAACCGCGCCACCTCGTCCGGACCCCGCCGCAGCAGGTCCAGTGCCAGCCGCATGGCCGTGCGCCGACCGATGCCTGGCAGGCTGGCCAGCTGGTCCACCGCGGCTTCCAGCAGGGAGGAGGAGAGGGACATGGGGCAAAGATCATCCAGGGGACGGATACCCTGCAGGGAATGATGCGCCACTTGTTCATTTCCCGTTGTCGGTGCCCGGTGAGCCTCGGGCCGTGGCCGTTTCCTTCGCACCATGAGCCCGGTCCTCCTCCTCAGCATCGTCCTCGGCTATTTCCTGCTGTTGCTCGGCATCGCCTGGTGGACCAGCCGGGGTGCGGGCGAGCATGCCTTTTACAGCGGCGAGCGCAAGAGCCTGTGGTACGTGGTGGCCTTCGGCATGATCGGCACCAGCCTCAGCGGGGTCACCTTCATCAGTGTCCCCGGGTATGTGGAGGCCAAGGCCTGGACCTATTTCCAGCTGGTGGTGGGCTTCGCCATCGGCTACTGGATCGTGGCGGGCGTGCTGCTGCCGCTGTACTACCGCATGGGCCTCACCAGTATCTACGGCTACCTGCGCGAGCGCTTCGGCATGACGAGCTACCGCACCGGCGCCTCGTTCTTCATCCTGAGCCGCCTGGCCGGGGCCACCATCCGGATCTTCGTGGTGCTCAATGTGCTGCAGCTCTTCGTGCTCGATGCCATGGGCGTGCCCTTCGAGCTTACCGCCGCCGTAGTGATGGCCATGATCGTGCTGTACACCCTGAAGGGCGGGGTGAAGACCATTGTATGGACGGACACCCTCCAGACGCTCTTCATGCTCGGCGCGCTGGTGGGCACCATCGGCTACATCATCAACATGCCGGGCATGGTCACCTGGAAGCCGATGCTGGCGGACAGCGGCATGTCGCGCATCCTGGACCTGGATTGGCGCAGCGACAGCTTCCTGCTCAAGCAGGTCCTTGCGGGCATGTTCATCACCATCGCCATGACCGGACTGGACCAGGAGATGATGCAGAAGAACCTGAGCGTGGCCACGGTGGAGGGCAGCAGGAAGAACATGCGGGTGTTCAGTGTGATCCTGCTCGGGGTGAACCTCCTCTTCCTGCTCCTGGGTGCCCTGCTCTATCTGCACGCGGACCAGGCCGGCATCGTGCTGCCCGAGCGCTCCGATGATGTGTTCCCCACGCTGGCCCTGCAACACTTCCCGGCATGGCTGGGCCTGTTCTTCATCATCGGCCTCATCAGCGCGCTCTTTCCCAGCGCCGATGGGGCGCTCACCGCGCTCACGGCGAGCACCTGCATCGACCTCATCGGCATCCGTGACCGGGGCTGGGACGAGGCCCGGCAGAAGCAGGTGCGCCAGCGCGTACACCTCGGCATGGCGGCGCTCTTCATGGCCTGCATCCTGTATTTCCACTGGCTGGCCACGCCCACGGTGATCAAGACCCTGTTCGATATTGCCGGCTTCACCTACGGGCCGCTGCTCGGGCTCTTTGCGTACGGTCTGTTCTTCAAGGGACGTCCACAGGAGCGCTGGGTGCCTTGGGTGTGCATCGTTGCGCCCGTGGTCACCTACTTCATCCGTGCGAACTCGGAGACCCTGCTCTTCGGCTACAAGATGGGCTTCGAGGTGCTGCTGGTCGTGGCGGCACTGACCATGGTGGGACTGGGCTTGTTGAGCCGTAAGACCCCGGCACAGGCCTAATCCTGCCGCTGCCAGTTCCGCTCGATCACCTCCAGCAGCTCGTCGTGGATGGCGCTGTTGCTGGCCACGATCTCCTCGTCGAACACCGGGTCCTTGCTGGGGCGGAAGCCGCTCACACGGCCGCCCGCCTCGCGCACCAGCAGCACGCCGGCGGCCACGTCCCAGCTGTTGAGCCCGTACTCGTAGAAGGCCTCAAAGCGCCCGCAGGCCACGTAGGCCAGGTCGGCCGCAGCGCTGCCCAAACGACGGATGCCACGCGTGCGGTGCATCAGCTCGCGCAGCAGGTCCATGTACTCGCTCTCGTAGCCGAAGTCATCGTAGGGGAAGCCCGTGGCGAGCAGGCTCTCCATCAGTTCCTTCCGGATGGAGACGCGGATCGGCGCCCCGTTCAGGAAGGCACCGCCGCCCTTCCACGCGGTGAACTGCTCATTGCGGGTCACCTCGTGCACCACGCCCAGCAGGGGCTCCGTGCCATCAAGCAGCGCGATGCTGATGCAATAGCAGGGCACCCCATGCACGAAGTTGGTGGTGCCATCCAGCGGATCGATCACCCAGTTGAGGCGGCTGGCCTGTTCGCCACTGCCTTCCTCGGCGATGAACCCGGCCTCGGGCAGCAGCTTCTCCAGGGCCTCCACGATCCGGTCCTCGGCCGTGTGGTCCACATGCGTCACCAGGTTGTTGGCGCTTTTCGAGGACACACCGGCCTCTGTCAGCTTTGGGGCTTCGGTGCGGATGAAGGCCGCGATGTCGATGCAGATCGATCCGACCTGCTCAGTGAGCTTCTTCAGGTCCATTCGGTTGGTTCTTTTGGGTGCGCAGCCACCACATGCCGGCCAGTCCGCCAAGCATCAGCAGCGTGGCGATGATCTCGGCCTGCGTGATGGTCCCCAGCACGTGCACGTTCACGCGGATCTTCTCGATGAAGAAGCGCTCGAGGCCGTTGAGGAAGAGGAACAGGAAGAAGATGATGCCGGGGGGCGTCAGGCGTTTCCGCAGGCTCCACAGCAGGAAGAAGAAGCCCACGCACACGATGGTCTCGTAGAGGGGTGTGGGGAACACGGTCTCGGGTAGCACGGTGCAGTAGCCGTCGAAGCAGGGCCTTCCATCGGTGAGCGGGATGCCCACGCCGTTCACGTTGTTCGGATAGTCGTACTGCCAGAGCCACCTGGGCCCGGGTCCGAGGAAGGTGGTGTTCACGATGCCCCAGTCGCCATCGCCGCTCACCTGGCAGCCGATGCGGCCCACGCCATAGGCCAGCATCACGCCGGGTGCTGCGCTGTCCGCGCCCTGCCAGGCGGGAATGCCGTTGCGCACGAAGTAGCGGATCACCATGGCGCCGGCCACGATGAGGCCCCCGTACATGGTGAGGCCGCTGAACAGCCCGCTCCCGGCAGGGTCCTTTAAAAAGGCGATCAGCTCGGAGGGGTTCTCCAACCAGTGGAAGAGCTTGGCGCCGATGAGCCCCCAGAGGGCGGCGGTAAGGGTGATGTTGCCGGCATGCTCGCTGGGCAGCACCTCAACGGTCTCCGTGCGGGGTTCCTTCAAGCGGACCTTCTCCTTGCTGCGCCAGGCCAGCCCGGCCAGCAGTGCCGCACCGGCCAGCCCCCCGATGAATGAGCCTTGCGCGCTCAGCAGGAAGCCCTGCGGGTCGGCCGAGGCCTCGCCGGGGTTGAGCACGATGTGGAGCAGCTTGTAGCCCAGGAGGAAGCCCAGCAGCGCCTGGCCCGCCAGTTCGCCGAGGGTGGCGGGCGCGCCCACGGTCACGGTGCGGGTGGTGGTCCTCAACAGTCCGCTGCGTTCGCGACGGCGCAGCTCAAGGCCCAGCGTCCAGCTTGCGAACACGAAGGCCAGGGCCACGAAGAAGCCGAAGCTGTTCAGGAACCGCAGGGCCGGGAGATCGAGACCCGTGAGGTCAAGCAGCGCGTGGTAGAGCGTGGGGTACATGGTTCCGGTCGGTCAGGCGGTGAGCACCTCGGTTGTTCGGAACGCCCCGATCGGGCCGGTCAGGTGCCCCTCACCGGTGAACCGTTCCAGGGTCACGGGGACCACGGTGTTCACCAATGTCGGGTCATAGGGTAGTTCCACGCGGATGTAGTTGTCGGTGTAGCCTTCCATCGTGGTGCCGACATCGCCCACCTCGAACAGCACGGGTCGCGTGGTGCCCCTCTGGCGCTCGTAATGGGCGCGCTGTAGTTTGTTGGAAAGGACACGCAGCTGTTTGGTGCGATCGCGCCGCACATCCATCGGCACGCTGTCCTCCATGCGCACGGCCGTGGTGTTGGCGCGTTCGCTGTAGGTGAACACGTGCAGGTAGTCCACGGGAATGCTGCGCAGGAAGGCATGCGTGCGGAGGAACTCGGCATCGGTCTCGCCCGGTGTGCCGGTGATCACGTCCGCCCCGATGCAGGCATTGGGCATGCGTTCCTTGATCCGTTGCACCCGCCCTGCATAGAGCGCGGTGTCGTAGCGCCGACGCATGCGTTCCAGGATGGCATCACTGCCGCTCTGCAAGGGCATGTGGAAGTGCGGCATGAAGCGGTCACTTTCGGCCACGAGGTCGATGATGCCGTCGTGACAGAGGTTGGGTTCGATACTGCTGATCCGGAACCGTTCGATGCCTTCCACCCGGTCCAAGGCCTGGAGCAGCAGCAGGAAGTCCTCGCCATGGGAACGGCCGAAATCGCCGGTGTTCACACCGGTGAGCACGATCTCCTTCACCCCGGCGGCCGCGATGGTGCGCGCCTGTTCCACGGTCTCGGCGATGGTGCCGCTGCGGCTGCGCCCCCTGGCCAGCGGGATGGTGCAGAAGGAGCAGAAGTAGTCGCAGCCGTCCTGCACCTTGAGGAAGGTGCGGGTGCGCTGGCCCGCCGAAGCATCCCCGGAGGCGGTGTCGCTCGTATTGTAGCTGGGAATGAAGCGCTTCACCTCCTTGATCGGGCCATGCAGGGCAAGGCCGGAGGGCTGTTTCCCGCCTGTAGCATCGATGTGGGTGGCCAGGTCGAACTTCTCGTTGGCGCCAAGCACCAGGTCCACGCCGGGAATGGCGGCGATCTCCTCGGGTTTCAGCTGGGCGTAGCAGCCCACCACGGCCACGAAGGCATCCGGGTTGATCCGCTGGAACTTGCGCACCCATTGGCGACATTCCTTGTCCGCGTTCTCCGTGACACTGCAGGTGTTCAGCACGAAGACGTCCGGGCGCTCCTCCACCTTCACGCGGGCATAGCCGGCCTCCTCCAGCGAACGGGCCAGTGTGCTGGTCTCGCTGAAGTTGAGCTTGCAGCCCAAGGTGTGGAAGGCGACGGTGCGTGTGTGCCGCATAAAGGACGGCGAAGGTAACGGTCGCCGCGCCAACGGTCCGGGAATGGGCGCCTCCACGATCCTGTCCCGGACCGCGCGGAGGACCATGGGCTCGGAGCACTGGTGGAACGGCCCGTTTGTCAAGTTTTTTTTCGGTGGACAAGCAACCAACCCCGATCCGCACGTCAATGGGGTACTCTTCTGCTCCGATCCATGGAACGCACCCGCACCGCCGACCGCTCCCAACTGATCCGCCTGAGCATGGTCGTTTTCGCCTTGCTGGCCCTTGTTTCGTTCGCGCTGGCCCGCGTGGCCGCATAGGTCCTCACGTTACCTTGGCGCCGTGCTGCGCCTGCTCACCGGATCCCTCTTCCTTTGGAGCGCCTTGGTCTTTGGCCAAGGCACCCCTTCCACGTTGCTCTGGCGGGTCACCGGCCCGGGTGCCACGGGGGCCAGTTACCTCTACGGCACGATCCATAGCCGCGATGACCGCGCCTTCCAGTTCGGCGATTCCGTGCTGCCTGCGCTGGACCGTTGCCGCGTGGTGGCCGGTGAACTGGACCTGGACCACGCCGTGAAGGACCTGGCCGGGCTGATGGCCCACATGACCCTGCCTGGAGACCAGCGCCTGCTCGACCTCTACCGGCCCAAGGACCGCAAGGTGGTGGAGAAGGCCCTCAACGAACGGTTCGGTCCCATGGCCTCCATGCTGCAACGCATGAAGCCATTCTATCTGATGGCGCTGCTGAGCGAAGGGGATGCCGGCGAAGGCCGGGAGCGCATGTTGGACGACCACCTGATGGAGCGCGGACGGACTAACGGACAGCGCGTCATCGGCCTGGAGACCATGGTGGAGCAGCTCAACGCTATGGACGCGATCCCGGTGAAGGACCAGGCGGCCATGCTGCTGGACCACGTGAAGCGCTCATCCGACGGACGGCAGCTGGACGACATGCTCAACGCCTATGCCGCGCAGGACCTGGACCAGTTGTACGCCGCCATGGGGGATGGGGAGGAGATACCCGATGCCTTGGTGAAGGCGCTCTTCACGGACCGCAACGAACGGATGGCCCATCGACTGGACAGCCTGATCCGTTCGGGGGAGACGGTGTTCTTCCTGATGGGGGCCGGGCATCTCCCGCGCGAAAGGGGACTTGTGGCCTTGCTGCGCGCGCGCGGCTACAAGGTCGAACCGGTGTTCAGTGCGGCACGCCGGCGTGAAGAGGAGCAGGCCCCCGCGCGGGACTGACCTGACCGGTGGGCTTAACGCCCAGCCGGCAACAGCCCTCTGGCCATCAGCGTATCGATCAGCACGGGGTTGAAGACATCCGCGCCGGCCTGGTTCAAATGCCCCTTGTCGTAGAAGTGCAGGCTGTCATCCAGGGCCACCTTGCCGTTCATGTTCACATAGGCGCCCCGTGCGGTCATCAAGGCTTCGAACCCGTCACGGTCAGTGTAAGCACCAGAAGCATACCAACTGGTCACCGGAACCTCCACCAACACCACCGCTATCCCTCGATCGTGCAGGGCCTTCAGCACGCGGTCCAGGGCGGCGAGTTGGCTTTCGGATGGCTTCGCCGACCGTGGATCTAAGGGCTGCTCTGGTCGGGTGAAGTGTCCCTCCGCATGTTCCACAAAACCATCGCCGATGTACCGGTCGCCATCAAGCGGTTTCACTTGCGGTTCGCGGTACTCCCGGTCCATTCCGGTCAATTGCCGCAGCTTGCCGTAGGCCAGCGCGTTGAAGGTCAGTACGTGCCCCACGCGAAGGGCCATTTGCGCGGTGGCGAGGTCGATACGGTCGTTGGCGATGAGGTCCAGTGAGGACTCCACGCCATCATCCTGGAGCACTGCCGGATGCACCTCCATGATCGCAAGGCGGGGTCGAAGGATGTCGATGTAGCGGTTGACCAGGACCTCGGTCTGCAGCGGCGTTTGCGAGCTGGAACCGAGGTTGAATGCGGAAATGCCGCGTGCTTCCCAGATGCGCGGATCGAACCCGCGGTAGGTGTGGGAGGAACCGAGGAAGACCGCGTCAACAGGACCGTGTTCGCGCAGCTCCGTGAGCCGGGAGTGCATCATGCCATAGTTCCCCAACGGATACCTCAGGTTGGGGACATGCCAGGTAGGTAGCAGGGCGCTCCAGAGGCCCAGGTAGGCGGGGTAGGTCAGGGCACAGCAGAGGCCGAACAGCAGTGCGCGCAGCAGATAACGCCTCAGGTCCATCATCAGAACTGGAAGTAGATGAAAGGGGTCTCACCCGTGGCCATGTAGACCCCGATGAGCATGATGAGGAAGATGTACGCCGCCCATCTAACCACACGCGGCCAGGCCAGGCCGAAGCGCTGGAGTGGATGTTGATCGTTGCGCCCGAGCCACTCCATGACCACAAAGAAGAGGAGCAGGTAGGGCAGAGAGTAATGCCCGATAGTCGGCTTTTTCAGGATGGTGCTGCTGAACATTCCATGGATGTAGGCAAAGGCCTCGTTGAGGTCGCGTGCGCGGAAAAAGACCCAGGCCAGGCAGGTGATCAGGAAGGTGCCCAGGATGCGCAGGGCATCCAAGGGCGAGGGCAGCAGGCGGCCGGTCGCTACCGTGTCCATGTTCCTTCGGTTGGTGCCGCCGAGCAGGAGCGGCAGGAAGTACAAGGCGTTCAAGGCACCCCAAACGATGAAGGTCCAGTTGGCGCCATGCCAAAGGCCGCTCACCAGGAAGATGATGAACGTGTTCCGCACGCGCAGCCAGGCCCCGCCTCGGCTCCCGCCCAGTGGCACGTAGAGGTAGTCGCGGAACCAGGTGCTGAGGGAGATGTGCCAGCGCCGCCAGAACTCGGCGATGTCGCGGGAGAAATAGGGGTAGGCGAAGTTCCGCATGAGCTGGAACCCGAAGAGGCGGGCACAGCCGATGGCGATATCGCTGTACCCACTGAAGTCCCCATAGATCTGGAACGCGAACAGGAGGGCCCCCAGCAACAGCGTGGATCCGTCCATGTCGGCATGTCCCGAGAAGATGCGGTCCACCTCGGTGGCGCAGTTGTCCGCGATCACCATCTTCTTGAACAGGCCCCAGAGCATTTGCCTGAGCCCGTCACTGGCCTTTTTCAGGTCGAAGGTGCGCGGAGCTTCGAACTGCGGGATCATCTGCCTCGCACGTTCGATGGGCCCCGCCAGCATCTGCGGAAAGAAGCTGACGAAGGCGAAGAAGGTCACCGGGTGTTCGGTGGCCTTCAATTGCCTGCGGTACACGTCGATGGTGTAGCTCAGGCTCTGGAAGGTGTAGAAGCTGATCCCCACGGGCAGCACCAGTCCCAGTGCACGAAGGCCGAAGGGCAGTCCCAGGATGGTGAAGGCACTGTGGAACGAGGTGATGAAGAAGTCGTAGTACTTGAAGAAACCCAGCAGTCCGAGGTTCGCCACCAGGCTCACACCCAGGAGCAGCTTCCTCCGACGCTCGTCCTGTGAACGATCGAGTCCCAGGGCCACGAGGTAGTCCGTGCCGGAGGTGAAGATGAGCAGCCCCAGGAAGCGCCAGTCCCACCAGCCATAGAACACGAATCCACTGGCGATCAGGAACGCATTCTGCAACCGCAACGAGCGGTTGAGAACGAACCAGTAGAGCAGGAAGACCAGCGGCAGGAACACCGCGAAGTCGATCGAGTTGAACAGCATGGGCTTATGGGACCGGTGTCAAATATGGCCGATCGCGCGTGATGAAACACGAACTCAGTCGGAGCGGCGCACCCCGAGCTGACAGGTCAGCGGCCGGTGGTCGCTCAGTTCATCGGGCAGCGTGCGGAAGCCCCAGCTTTCCAGTTCGGGGCTGTGCAGGATGTGGTCGATCCGCAGGGAGGGCAATCTGCCGATGTACGTTCCGCCCAGCCCGCGGCCGCTTTCGGTGAACGCGTCATCGAGCTGGTCCCGCAACTGGCCGTAGGCCCTGCTCATGGGCACGTCGTTCATGTCGCCGCAGTACACGACCGGATGGGGGCTTTGCGCCATGTGCTCCACGATGCGGTCCACCTCGCCCACGCGGCGCAGGACGCCTTCACGCAGCCGGTTCAGGATGCGCAAACCTCCGCGGCGCAGGGTATCGCCCGGCATGTCGCTGTCCAGTGAGGCGATGAAGCTGTAGTCGTCGTTGCCGAAGTGGTAGGAGGCCAGGTGCGCGTTATATACCCGGATGGTGTCCTGTTCCACGACGATATCGCTCCAGATGCACTGGTTGTTGGGGTTGGGGAAGTCGATCACCCCGCGGGCCACGATGGGCCGGGTGCTGAAGGTGGCCACCCCGAAATGACTATCGTACCGGCCATGTTGCGGGTAGTGGTCATGCACATGGGTGTACCGGAAGTTCTTCAACAGGTCGTCCTTGGTGCGGAAGTAGCGCTTGTTCGGGCTGTGGAAGAACTCCTGCAGGCACAGGATGTCGGCATCCTCGCGATGGAGCAGCTCGAAGATGGCATCACGCGTCCGGTCGTTGTGGGTCCAGTTGTACAGGTCGAAGACCCGCACATTGTAGCTCATCACGTTCACCCCTTCGCCGGTCACCTCCTGGTCGGGTGCATCCCGGCCGAACAGCTGCACATGGTCCCCGATGTGCCCCCAGCCGAGGACGAGGGCGATGCCCGAAAGGAGCATGCGCTTGGGCCGGAAGAACGCCCACCAGCCAAGGAAGCCGATGTGCACCACCAATTGGTACGGGTAGGTGAAGGCCAGCAGGGCCAGCGGCCAGAACAGCGCCGGGCTCACGTGCGGGGCCAGGTACGTGAGCAACAGCACGGCCACCGCACCCACATTGATCCACCACAGGGGGCGCAACCACGGTGAGGGACGCCGGGCCTTTTCGTTCGTGCTCGACCTGGTCATCGCCGTTACTGGTCGTTGCTCGCCTTGAAGAGCAGGTCCTTCTCCTCCTTGCTCAGGCTGTCATACCCGCTGCGCGAGATCTTGTCCAGGATGGCATCGATGCGGGCCTGTTTCTGCTGGGCCGTGGAGGAGGCGGGCCGCACGCCACCGGTGGGGCGCTTCTCCACCCGCAGGCGTGGCCCTTTGCGACGCCGGAAAGGTGCGGCCAGCCTGTCCAGCAGGTCCACGAAGCGTAACGACCAATCGCGCCCGCGCGTGAGCTGGCGCGCGGCCACGAACCCGTAGAGCGCACCGCCGATGTGGGCCTCATGCGCCACGCCATCACCGGACCCGATGCCCACCAGGTCCAGCAGCAGGAAGACCGCGGCCACATACATCAACTTCACCGGGCCGATCAGCAGCAGGTGGACGATCATCTCAGGCCGGTAGGCCGCAATGCCCACGAACACGCTGAGCACACCGGCGGAGGCCCCCAGTATCGCGGTGCCGGCCGTAGGGTGTCCATGCAGCCCGGGCACGGTGTTGTTCACCAGCACGTAGAGCCCGAGCCCGCTCAGCCCGCCGAGGATGTAGTGGCCCAGCAGGCGCCGGCCGCCCAGCAGGTCCTCGAATAGCCTGCCACCGAACCACAGCAGCAGCATGTTCCAGAAGATGTGGCCGAGCCCCGTGTGGACGAACATGTAGGTGAACACCGTCCAGGGCCGCGTCACCAGCACATCCAGGTCGGAGGTGGAACGCAACCATTGCACGATGTACTGGTCGCGCAGCACCTGGGCGCCCAGGCCGCTCCCACCCAATGGGAGCAGCACCAGATAGGCCACCACCAGGGCGACGAAGACCGCCACATTGATCAGGATCAGGCGCACGGTCATGCCGCCCGTGTGCCACTTCATCCGAAGGTCGTTCTGCAACGCCATGCTTCCTTAAGGTATGCCCAAGTACCGACCTATGGCCAGCTTCTGGCATCTTTCCTGCAAAGTTCGTTCACTCGTCGCACCACACCGAGCCGTTGCCCTGGGAAAGGGCTGTTCCGTTCTCCACGATCGCCTCGTTCATCGCCAGGGGTGGGAGCTCTGATCGCGATGACGCCAGAGCCGGATCAGGAGGTAGCCCACGATCATGCCGCCGAGGTGGGCCAGATGCGCCACGTTGTCGTGCGGGTTGTTCTGCAGGGCGCTGTAAATGGAGATCCCGCCGAGGATCATCACGAAGTACTTCGCCTTGATCGGGATGAAGATCGGGAACATGATCAGCTCCACGTTCGGATAGATCATGCCGAAGGCCAGCAGAACCCCGTAGATGGCACCGGACGCCCCCACCATGGGCATGTTGAACAGGCGGTTCAGGTAATCCATGTAGGGGTCGCCGAAGCTGAGCCGTTCGTTCCACATGGCGGGACCGCGCACCTGCACCTCGGCCAGTTGGTCGGGTGTGAGCAGGTCCTTGAGGGCGTAGTAATCGAAGGCATGGGCACCCGAGTAGAAGAGCGCGGCCCCCACACCGGTGAGCATGTAGAACGACAGGAAGCGCTCCGATCCCCAGCGGTACTCCAGGGGCGGTCCCAGCATGAACAGGCCGATCATGTTCAGGAACAGATGGCCGAAGCCGCCGTGCATGAACATGTGGGTGACCAGCTGCCAGGGCTTGAACAAGGGCGAGGCGAAGTAGTGCAGGCCGAACAGCGTGTCCATGTCGGTGCCTCCGAAGTTGCCGAGGCCCGTGACCTTCACCAGGAAGAAGATGACGTTGATGATCAGCAGGTTCTTCACCACCACGGGAAGCCCTGCGAAAGGGGAGGCGTCGTTCCGTATCATCGTTCAAAGCGTTCGTCAAGCTCCTCCAGCCCGAAGGTGACCAGGGTGGGACGCCCGCCCGGTGAGTGGTAGGGCATCTCGCAGGCGAACAGGCGGTCGATGAGGTCGTTCATCTCCTGTTTGCTCAGGATGCGGCCCGCGCGGATGGCCATGCTCGTGGCCATGCTCCGGGCCAGGGCGTGGTGCCGTTCGTTGCGCAGTCCGCTCTTCTCGTTCTTCAGCTGGTCCAGCAGTTGTTCCAGCAGCTTGGCGGGGTCCTCGTCGGCAGCCTCGGCGGGCATGCCGTTCACCTGCACGGTGCGCCCTCCGAACAGTTCCAGGTCGAAGCCCATGCTGCGCAGTTCGGGAAGCACGTCCTGCACCAGGGCCAGGTCGGCGGCGTTCAGCTCCACATGGCGGGGGAAGAGCTCGGTCTGGCTCATGCCGGCACCTTGTTCCAGTAGCTTGAGGTTGCGCTCGTAGAGGATCCGCTCATGCGCCCGGTGCTGATCCACCACCATGAGGCCGCCGCGCAGCTGGGTCAGGATGTAGGTGCCATGTAACTGGAAGACCGGCCGGTCGCCGGGTTCCATGTCGGGGTCGCGCACGGGTGGGGTCCGTGCGGGCATCACCATGGTGGTCGGCCCTTCCTCCACGGGCGAGGCCATGCCCATTTGGAACAACTGCTGCCAGCCTGCCGCACTGGGGCGCGGCGGTGCGGTGAAGGCCCCCAGGTCCTGCGGGCGCCAGGCCTGGATGGGCTTGGGCGTGGTGTCGATGCTCGCCAGGATCGCGGGTTCCGGCTCGAAATCGAGGCTGGGGGTGATGTTGAAGCGGCCCAGGGCGCGGCGCACCGCCGCATGCACGATGGCATACACCGCACGGTCATCGCGGAACTTGATCTCCGTCTTCGTGGGGTGGATATTGATATCGATCTGGGCGGGGTCGATGTCCAGGTAGATGAACCAGCTGGGGTAGTTCTCCCGCGCCACCAGCTCGTCATAGGCCTTCCGCACGGCATGCTCCAGGTAGCTGCTGCGGATGAAGCGGTGGTTCACGAAGAAGTACTGCTCGCCGCGTGAGCGCTTGGCGAACTCAGGCTTGCCCACGAAGCCGGCCACCCGCACGACATCGGTGGCCTCCTCCACGGGCACCAGCCGCTCATCGTACTTCCGTCCGAAAAGCCCCACGATGCGCTGCCGCAGTCCGGTGGTGGATGCGGCCGGCAGGTTGAACTCCTCGTGGTCGTTGTGCACGAACTGGAAGGCGACATCGGGGTGGGCGAGGGCCACGCGGTGGAACTCGTCCAGCACATGCTTCAGCTCCACGCCATCGCTCTTGAGGAACTGCCGTCTCGCCGGCACATTGAAGAACAGGCTGCGCACGGCGATGGTGGTGCCCGCCGGACCGGCGATGGGGTCCTGGGCGCGAACACGGCTGCCCTCGATCAGCACGCGCGTGCCGAGGTCCTGGTCGTGTTCGCGGGTCTTCAGCTCCACCTGGGCCACGGCGGCGATGCTCGCCAGCGCCTCTCCTCGGAAGCCCTTGGTGCGTACCTGTCCGAGGTCGTCGGCCACACGGATCTTGCTGGTGGCGTGGCGTTCAAAGCACAGCCGGGCATCGCCGGGGCTCATGCCCTTGCCATTGTCGGTCACCTGCACCAGGGTCCGTCCCGCATCCTTCACCACCAGCACGATGCGGTCCGCACCGGCGTCCACGCTGTTCTCCAGCAGTTCCTTCACCACGCTGGCAGGCCGTTGCACCACCTCGCCTGCGGCGATCTGGTTGGCGACATGGTCGGGGAGAAGCCGGATGATGTCGGCCATCTCAATGCAGCGGCAGGCCCGCGGACTTCAGGGTGGAGGAGTGCGCCCGAGGTGCGGCCACGCGCGACCCGGCCACGAGCGGGGCCAAGCCCTGGGTCGAAGCGGTGTCACAGCAGTTGAAATGCGGGTGGCGCACGGCACGAAGGTTGTCCATGCAAAAGTATGCCGGACCGCTGTTGTTACCCCAGCGACACTGTCGATCAGCAAGCCCCGGATAAGCATGGACCTGTGGATAAAAGCCCCGACCCGCCGAGGGCAGCCCCCTCGGGGTGCAGGTAGCTTTGGGTCGTCCATGACGCATCGCATCGCAACCCTTGCCGCAGTGGCCTGCGCGGGGCTGTTCGCTTTCAGTGGCACGCCGCCGCTAGGTCGTCCCGCCCCGCTGCCGCCACCCTTCCTTGAGCCGGTCACCCCGTGGGCCGATTCCGTGTTCAACACGCTGTCGCTGGACGAGCGCATCGCCCAGCTGATGATGGTGGCGGCCTACAGCAACAAGGGCGCCGCGCATGAGGCGGAGATCGAGGCGCTGGTGCGCGACCGCAACATCGGCGGGCTCATCTTCTTCCAGGGAGGCCCCGAACGGCAGGCAAAGCTGACGAACCGCTATCAGGCCGTGGCGCGCACCCCGCTGCTGCTGGGCATGGACCTGGAGTGGGGCCTGGCCATGCGGCTCGACAGCACCATCCGATTTCCCCGCCAGATGACGCTGGGTGCGCATGCCGATGAGGCGCTCATCCGTGAGATGGGCCTGGAGATCGCCCGCCAGATGAAGCGGCTGGGCGTGCACGTGAGCTTCAGTCCGGTGGTGGACGTGAACAACAACCCCGCGAACCCGGTGATCAACGACCGGAGCTTCGGTGAGGACCGGGAGAACGTGGCGCGCAAGGGCATCGCCTACATGCGCGGCCTGCAGGAGGGCGGCGTTATCGCCACGGCCAAGCACTTCCCCGGACATGGTGACACGGAGAGCGATTCGCACTATGCGCTGCCGGTGATCGCACACAGCCGCACCCGCCTCGATTCGCTCGAGCTCTACCCCTTCCAACGATTGGTGGATGAAGGCCTTGCTGCGGTGATGGTGGGGCATCTGGAGGTGCCCGCGCTGGACAGCACCAAGGGCCAGCCCAGCACCCTGAGCCGCCAGGTGGTGAGCGATCTGCTGGAGGAGCGCATCGGGTTCCGGGGGCTCGTCTTCACGGACGCGCTGAACATGAAGGGCGTGGCCAATGCCGACAAGCCCGGCGAGATCGAGCTGCGGGCACTGCTTGCAGGCAATGACGTGATGCTCTTTCCGCAGGACCCGGTGAAGGCCATCGCGCGGATCCGCCAGGCGGTGGATTCGAACGAGATCGACCGCGCGGTGATCGACCATAAGTGCCTGAAGGTGCTCCGCGCCAAGGAATGGGCGGGGCTGGACCGCCGCGTCCCCGTGGAAGTGAAGGGCCTTGCCGAGGACCTCAACACGATGAGCGCCCTGCAGCTGCGCCGGGAACTTTATGCGCGGTCGCTCACGGTGCTGAACGATCACAAGGGCATCCTGCCCATCACCGATCTGCAACGGACACGCATTGCTTCCGTGGTGATCGGCGACAGTCTGAACAACACCTTCCAACGTGGACTGAAGCGGTATGCCGATGTGACCACCTTCCGATGCGACAAGTCGGTGAAACGCGACAGTCTGGCCGCCCTGCTGCGCCGCCTGGAGCCTTTCGACCGGGTGATCGTGTCCGTGCATGGCACCAGCTACCGGGTGAACAAGGACTTCGGCATCCCGGAGACGGCCATGGATGTGGTACGCGAGATCGCCGCACGCAAGCCCACGGTGTTCACCCTCTTCGCGAATCCCTATCGCCTCACCCGCGCCTATGGTTCGCAATACCTGGCCAGCGTGGTGGTGGCGTACGAGGAGACCGACGACACGCAGGACCTCGCAGCACAGCTCATCTTCGGAGGGGTCGGGGCCTCGGGACGCCTGCCCATCACGGCCTCCTCGTTCTACGCCGCAGGCGATGGCCACGATGTCCGACCGCTGCGGCGCTTCGGTTACACGCTCCCCGAGGGTCTCGGGGTCCGTTCGGTGGACCTGCAGGAGGTGGATGACATCGTGCAGAGCGGTATCGATGCACGCGCCTATCCGGGTTGTCAGGTGCTGGTGGCGGTGGAAGGGCAGGTGATGCTGAACAAGGCCTATGGTCACTCCACCTATGCCAAGGAGCGCCCCGTTCGGACGGATGACATCTACGACCTGGCCTCCATCACGAAGGTGGCGGGCACCACGCTGGCGCTGATGAAGCTGGTGGACGAGGGGCTCGTGGACCTCAGCATGCCACTGGGCCACTACCTGCCCGAACTGGAGGACCGGTACACCGCCCACGCCCGCATGAGCCTGCGGGACATCCTCACCCACCAGGCCGGGCTCAAGGCCTTCGTGCCCTTCTACACGCACCTGATGAAGGACGGCCGCTTCCGTCCCGGTGCGGTGAGCGATTCGGCTACGGCCACCCACAGCGTGCGCATTGCGGAAGGGCTCTACATGCGGAACGAATACCGTGACAGCCTGCTCACGTGGGTGCTTCAGACCCCGTTGGGGCCGAAGGGGGAGTATGTCTACAGCGACATGGGCTATTACCTCCTGCAGGAGGTGATCGAACGGCAGACCGCCATCCCCTTGGACCGATATGTGAAGGCCCAGTTCTACGATCCGTTGGGAGCCACCACGCTGGGGTATCGGCCCTGGGAGCGCTTTCCCAGGCAGCGCATCGCCCCCACGGAGGACGACGCCCTGTTCCGCAAGCGGCAGATCTGGGGCGATGTGCACGATCCAGGTGCGGCCATGATGGGCGGTGTGGCCGGTCATGCCGGGCTCTTCGGCAGTGCCAACGACCTGGCCAAGGTGATGCAGATGCTCGCCAATGGGGGCTACTACGGCGGCAGGCGCTACCTGAGCGAGACCGTGGTGAAGGAATTCACCAAGTGCCAGTTCTGCAAGCCCGATGGCCAGGGCAACCGCCGCGGACTGGGTTGGGACAAACCCGCACACAACGGCAAGGGCCCCACCTGCGACTGCGTGAGCTACGCGAGTTTTGGCCACACGGGCTTCACGGGCACGATGGCCTGGGTGGACCCCGAGCAGCAGGTGGTGTACATCTTCCTCAGCAACCGGGTGTATCCAAAGGCCGATGCGAACAAGCTCCTCGAAATGGGCATCCGCACCAAGGTGCAGGAGGCGGTGCACGATGCGATCGCTGCACGGATCCGGCCGGTACGGCTGTCGCCCATCCCCACGGGTGGGGCCTCACGGTAGGAACCTCGTCGGGTCGAGGTAGAACATCTTCTTCCATCCCTGCGGAGAGCCGTCGATGCGCCACGGATGGGGGACCAGCGTCACGATGCTGTAGTGCAGGTGGGGTGGTTTGCCCTTGGCGTTCCCACTGTCCCCCACGGTGCCGATGGTCGATCCGGCTGGGCACCAACGGAAGGTGGAGGTGCTGATGGTATGGAGGTGCGCGTAATAGTGCAGCCGCCACTTGGGGCCGAGCATCAGTACCACCGTTCCGCCCATGGCCAACTGCCCTGTGAACAACACCAGACCGCTGGTGGCACTGGTGACCGTGGTTCCCATCGGAGCGAAGATGTCCACGCCCTTGTGGGTGCCGCTCCGTCCCCAGGGATGATACCAGAACGAGCGCGGATGGAAGCTGTGGCGGTCCGCACCAGCCACCGGCATGCCGTGCGGATGGGGCATCAATAGGCCGAGCAGCAGGATGCCCAGCAGGGCGATGATCGTTCTTCGCAGGCGCATGGTACGGTGATCATGGAACGCGCGGACCGGTCGGTGGCGTATCGTGAACGGATCAGTTCAGCGCCACGATGGCGCCGTTCAGCACGGCGGCAAAGCTCACCCACAGGAGGTAGGGGACCAGCAACAGCATGGCGGTGCGGCGGATGGAGCCGAATGAACGCATGCACCACAGGATGCTCATCCAGAGGATGATGATCTCCACGAAGGCCCATCCCGGTGAGCGCAGGCCGAAGAAGATCAGCGACCACCCGAAGTTCAGGACGAGCTGCACGAGGTAGGCACCGAGCGCACGGCGCTTGTTAGCGGGCTCGGCACTACTTGTCCATACCAGGCCGACCGCGGTCCCCATCAGGATGTAGAGCACCGTCCACACCGGTCCGAAGATCCAGTTCGGCGGGTTGAAGGAGGGCTTGTTGATACCGACGTACCACGTACCGATGGCATCCGCCGTGAGCAGTCCGCTCAAGGACCCTACGATGAGCGAGCCGAGGATGGTGATCAGGAACTTGGCGGGGGGCGGCAGTGTGCGCATCATTCAGAAGGGGTAGCCGATCGCGATGTTGAGGATCAGGTTGTTGTTCCACTTGGAATCGAGGTCATCGAACACCCAGCGGTCCCCGGCGGGCAGGTCAGGCCGGCGCAGCGGTGCGGCCAGGTCCAACCGGATCACGATCACCTGCGGGTCGATGCGCAGGCCGATGCCGGCATCCAAGGCGATCTCGCTCACCCAAGTGTCCCAGCCGAACACGCCGCCCGGGCGCGAGGGGTCCTCGGTGAGCAGCCAGATGTTGCCCGCATCAGCGAACACGGCGCCCTTCACCAAACCCGAGAGCGTGAAGCGGTACTCGGCGTTCATCTCCAGCTTCAGATCGCCCACTTGGTCCACCAGGAAATTGCCTTCCTGCTCGGTGATGTAGCTGCCGGGTCCAACGCTGCGCGCCCGGAAACCTCGCAGGCTGTTGGTGCCACCGGCGTAGAACTGTTTCACGTAGGGCAGTACATCGGTATTCCCGAACGAGATCCCCGTGTGGGCGAGCAGGCGGGTCACCAGCTGCGAGCCGCGCGCACCCACCGTGCTGTACCATCGCAGTTCCGGCCGCAACCGCACATACTGGCTGTAGCGTTGGCCGACCAGGGTGTAGCCTTCCTCGGGCCGGGTCCCGCGCGTTCCGGCGAAGATGGCGGACAGCAGGTTGCCGCTCTCATCCGCCCCCAGGCTGTACACGAGCCAGCTGCGCTGCGTCTCCCGGTTCTTGGTATTGCGCGTGTAGGTGTATCCGAGCCCCACCACGAACTGGTCCTCGAAGCTGCGCTTGATCGTGGGGTTCTCGTCCAGGAAGGCATTGAACTCGTCCGTGGTGTAGAACAGGTTGTTGTAGCTGATCTCCAGGAGCTGCAGGTCATGCCACACCTTGCGTTCACGGTGCCAGGCATAGTTCAGCCCCGTGGCCGCGGACCGCATGCCGTAGAGATCCACCCGCCGGAACAGACCGAATCCTGTGGAGATGTTTGTGACGGGCGTACTGCTGCGAACACCCTTGGGTTCGGGCAGCAGCATCATGCGTGGGATGGCCAGCGCGGCCTTTACACCCACCTCCCACGCGTTCGTGCCCGCATCGGCACCTGCGATCTGGGTCTCGAACCGGCCGTTCACGTCCAGCGTGAACTGCTCGGCGCCACCCAACAGGTTGCGGTCCACGAAGCCGGCGCGGATTCCGGGGCCGGCGAAGTTGTTGCTCTTGCTCACGGCGTTCAGTTCGCTGAAGAGCGAGAAGCGCTTGAGTGGCAGCAGGACGACGCGGGCGTGCAGCACATCGCCCCGCAGGGTATCGTCGGCATAGGCCACCAACACGTTGCGGAATACGCCATAGGAGTTCAGGTAGCGCTGCATGGCGTTGCTGCGCGACAGCGAGTAGGCGTCACCGGGCCGCACGGGCACGCCGCGCAGGATCGGGCCCGGCCGGTACATGCCGAGGTAGCTGATGAGGTCGACGCTGTCCACCCGGATGGTATCGGTGGGCGGCAACACTTCGTCCTGGTCGGTGTGCACGGTGACCGAACCGATGGTGTGGACGCGCCGTTTGAGGGTCCCGGTGGTCGGTTTCACCCGCAGATGCAAGGCCACGCTCCGGCCGCCCAACGTGGTGTCCGCGGCCCAAACCAGGTCGTCGGACCGAAGGCGGTACCAACCGAGGTCACGCAGGCGATCGGCCACCCGGTCCCGTTCATCGGTGAGGCGCGCAAGGTCATAGGGCTCCCCCACGTGCAGGCGGCAGAGCGGCAGCATCTCCGCCATCGCGCTGTCCAGGGCATCGCCATGGGTCAGGCCCATGCGCAGGCTGCGGATCCGATGCGGCTCTCCCGGGGTCACGGTGAAGGTCACGGATGCCGTTCGACCATCGCGCACCACTTCATGAACGCACTGTGCACCGAAGTAGCCGCGATTGCGCAGCCGGTTCACCATGGCCTCGGTGATGTCATTCAAGGGAAGCTCCTCCAGATGCACCGGTGCCGCCCCCACCTTGTACTTCAACCAGTGCCGGATGCCCTTCGGTTTCTTCGGTTCCTTGACCGAATTGTGGAGCGCCACCAGGGGCCGCATGCCCAGGATGCTGTTGTTCGCCGTGGGCTTCACCAGGCCGGTGAGCTCATGCTTCGCTCCAGCGGCGTCATAGGCCGGCTCCTCCGTCCACTTCAGGGCGAAGCCGGTGTACAGCGGACGCTCCTCCGTGCTGTACCGAAGTCCCGTGCACGAGGCCAGCAGCATCGCCGTGGAGGCGATGAGCAGGGTGGTCCGGTACCGCGGTGAACTGCGCCTCATGGTTCGCTCTCCTTCTCGCGTTCAGCCTCCCGCCGCTTGCGGATCTCCTCCCGCCGCCGCTCCAGTTCCCGGGCGTTCTTCTCATAATCGCGGGTGAGCATGATGGCCGCGCCATTGTTCACGAGCTCACCATCGTACAGGTCGTAGGCGTTCTCGTGGTACACGCGCAGGCGCAACCGGCCATCGGCCGTGAGGTCGTAGGCGATCGCGTA
>Ga0315900_10002250_pt1 | contig 29949 bp, 24 predicted proteins | sample LakEriMetagenome_FD_203521 | JGI IMG/M metagenome (GOLD analysis project Ga0315900, IMG submission 203521) | Freshwater fungal communities from buoy surface, Lake Erie, Ohio, United States - Buoy 12 MA114 | ecosystem: Environmental > Aquatic > Freshwater > Lake > Lake biofilm | place: USA: Lake...
GGTGACCTTGGCGGTGACCGGCTTCACCTCGCCGCGCAGGATCCTCAGCAGCAGCCTGGCGGCGCGCTGGCCGGTCTCGAAGAAGTCCACATGGGGATAGGTGTGGTAGGCGACGACGGCGTCGCATTGCTCCAGCATGCGGTCGGTGAGGATGCCGTGCAGGTCGAGCGAAGCGACCACAGGAATGGATTCGCCGACGATTTTTCGCAGTTCGGTGAGCAGCCAGCCTTCGGGGTCGAGTTCTGACTCGCTGGCCATGGCGCCATGCAGGCAGAAATAGACGGCATCCACGGCGCTGGCGCTGCGTACGGCCTCCAGCAGTTCGCCGGAGATGCGTTCCCAGGCCTGCCGGGACAAGGTGCCGCCCGAGGTGATGAAGAAGGCGCTGTAGGCTGGGATGACGTCGACGTCGGGCTGTTCATCCAGCACGCTCAGGGCGCCGCCGACCTCGTTGCGGATGCTGCGGTGGTAGTCGAGGATCTCGCGGCCGCGTCTGACGGCAAAGTCGTCATAACCGCTCAGGTGCGGATTGAAGGTGGAGACCTCCTGCTTGCATTCGACGATGAGGATTCTGGGCATGGGCTGGCGGACGGATGATTACGCTGCCATGCCGGGGCTGCTTCCAGACAATGCGGTGGGATTCACGAGGCGGGTGTTTTTGGGCTTCGTGGGGTGTGGATACAGGATTCACATGATTTTCAGGATTCACAGGATGGGGAAAACGGTGCTCAGCGGGTGTCTGAAGAACAAATCCACCACACCTGGGAAACGGGCGGGTTTTGTCAGGAAGCCGGAGGCTTCCAGCTGGATCGAGCCGGAGGATCGAGAGAGACAAGCCGGCGGTGAAGCGAGCCGTGGCGAGCGAGAACCACCGGATCTATGAGGCCTAACCATCATCAGATCCATCTCGCGCCATGGAAGGGTGCGAGAAGCGTGCGTTCGGTCTGCGTGGCCACACAGGGTGGGCGATGGCTTCTCGCGTCCCTCCAGGACGCGGTGAAGGTGGGACGTGGGTGTGGGGACGTGACCCTGGGGTTTTCACTCGCTTTGCTCGTTTGACCCCCGGCTCGGAGGAAGTGTCGGCGCGCAGCGTCGTGGCCAGGTGGAAACAGCCGGAGGTCAAGGGTTAGGCCGCCGATGTGTTGAAGTCACCTGGCAACTGAAAGGCACATCCATCTCAGTCTGGAAATGAGGGGCAGGTCAAGGATGCCTGACATTGGCATGCGATGTCCGTGTGGTGGGATCGCATCTGCATTCTGGCTCGATCGACCGCCGCTGGGGCTCAGGCGTAGAGCGAGTCGTAGGCGCGGCAGATTTGGTTCAGCCAGTCCTCCTGGGGCATGGACCAGTAGCGGTTGGAGAAGATCTCCACCTCGCGGCAGCCGCTGAAGCCGGTTTGATCGACCCAGTCGGAGATCTGGCGAATGTTGATGCAGCCCTCGCCCATGAGTCCGCGGTCGTTGAGAAGATCGGTGGTGGGCGTCTTCCAGTCGCAGATGTGGAAGGCAAAGAGACGCTGGAGCTCGGCGCTGAGACGGATCTGCTGCTCGAGCTCGGGATCCCACCAGACATGATAGACGTCGGCGGCGATGCCGAGCAGACGGTGGGAGCCGAGCTTGTCACAGATTTCGTTCGCCTGGCGCATCGTGTTCACCGCGCTGCGGTCGTCGGCATACATGGGGTGAAGGGGCTCGATGCCGAGCTTCACGCCCGCGGCCTCGGCGTCGGGCAGGACGGCGGCGATGCCGTCGGCGATCTGCTTCCGCGATTCATCGAGGGGCTGGCCGGGGACGGCGCCGCAGACCAGGACGATGAGCGGGGCGCCGAGGTCCCGGGCCTGTTCAATGCAGCGACGATTGTCGTCGATGGCCGCCTGACGGGCGGCGGCGGTGGCGCCGGGGAAGAAGCCGCCGCGGCAGAGGCTGACGATTTCGAGCCCGGCCTCGCGTGCCTGCCGGCCGACCTGGGCGGGTTCGCGGTTGTCGAGGTTGTGGCGCCAGAAGGTGATGCCGCCCGCCCCGGCGTCGGCATAACGTTGAATGCAATCTTCGGTGCTCCAGGGCTTCGTGGTGATGGTGTGGATGCAGAGGCGGGGACGGTGGGGCATGGGAGGAGGTTGGGCGGGGAAGGGCGGGTTTCCAGCGACTTCCACTTTGTCTTGGCAGAACGGCGGGTTTTGAGTCAAAGGAGGGGGCGTTCCTTCCGACCCCCCACCCATGTCCAGCTCACCCATTCTCCCCCCCTCGACCCTTGGCATCCTTGGCGGCGGCCAGCTTGGCCGGATGCTGGCGCTGGAGGCGCGTCGCAGCGGCTACCGGGTGGCGATTTACACGGATGAACGGCCCGGCTGTCCGGCGGGGCAGTGGGCGGACATGGAGTTCAACTCGGCTTACGACGACCGCCATGCGCTGGAGCGCTTTCTGCAAAAGGTGGACGTGGTGACCGTGGAGTTTGAGAACATCCCGGACGCCTGCCTGGAGATCGTGGAGGCGGTGAAGCCGCTGAGGCCTGGCCGTCGGGCCATCCACACCACGCAGCATCGGGAGCGCGAGAAGTTGTTCCTGAGGGAGCAGGGCATTGCCTGCGCCGAGTTTCGCATCGTGGAAAACCTGGCGCAGCTGGAGCAGGCCGTGAAGGAACTGGGGCGTCCCTGCGTGATCAAGACCGCTGCGTTTGGTTATGACGGCAAGGGCCAGCACAAGGTGAACGCGGACACGGACCTGGCCGAGGCGTGGAAAGGTTTTGAGGGACATCATGCCGTGGTCGAGCAGTGGGTGCCGTTTGTGTGCGAGGTCTCCGTCGTCGGGGCTCGCGGCGTGGACGGCCGGATTGCCGTGCACGGCGTGGTGGAAAACCAGCATGCGCATCACATCCTGGACCTCACGATCGCGCCGGCGCGGGTCGGTTCGGTGATTGTCGAGCAGGCCCTGGAGCTTTGGGAGGCCGTGGCCGAGGGGCTGGATTATGTGGGCACGATGGCGGTGGAGATGTTTGTCACCGCCGAAGGTCGCGTGCTGGTCAACGAGATCGCCCCGAGACCCCACAACAGCGGGCATTACACGATCGACGGCTGCATCACGAACCAGTTCCAGCAGCAGATGCGGGCCATCTGCGGCCTGAGCCTGGGGGATCCGGGGCAGCACACGCCCTCGGTGATGATCAACCTGCTGGGCGACGTGTGGCCTTCGGAAAAGGTTCATCCGGACTGGAACGCCGTTCTGGGGCATCCGCGTGCCAAGCTGCATCTTTACGGCAAGGTCGAAGCGCGGGCGCGACGCAAGATGGGGCACATCAACGTCCTTGGCGAAACCCTGGAGGAGGCGCTGGAGAGCGCGATCGAAATCAAGCAGGCCCTGGGCATTCCCGTCTGAAACGGACGACTTCCGCGCGCCGGACCGATGGAATCAATCCTTGTTCGGCTTGCCTCGGCTGCGGAAGAGCAGCAGGCCGACGGCGCCAAGCAGCAATGCGGAGGTGGCGAGCAGGATGGTGCTCTGAGGGATGCCCTCGGGGGATGAGGCGGGCTGGGCCGATGCCACAGACGGCGAGGGTTTGGACACGACGGTTTCAGGAACCTTCAACGGTGCTGGAGCCGGTGGTTCGGCTGTTTGGGTGGTGGCGGTCCTGCTTTCACCGGCTTCCTTGAGGGCCTTTTCCCAGTCCACGTTGAGCAGCAGGTCCCAGCCAGGGTTTTCATTCTTCACCCGGCAGGAGCAGCGGCCGACCAGGAACATGGAGGACTCCTCCAGGGTGGCGTCATCGAGCTGCTGGAGCGGCCAGGCGCCCAGCACACGACCACGGCCGAACACGGGGGCGGCGAAGGCCTGACCCCGGGCGATCCTGCCCTCGGGGCCGGCAAGCATGGACACAAGAATTTGTTCGGCAGGGTCCTTTGCGTCGATGCGCAGCGTGGTGAACTTCAGCATCAGGGCCGGGCCGGGGCCGAGCTGGCTGTCGGGGTCGTTGGGATCCTGGATGGGCAGGCTGGCGACGTTTTCGAGGAACTTGAGGCGCTTTTCGATCCTGCCGGCCTCGGCTTCCCCCTCCGGGCTGCCATCGCCGACGATGACCCAGATGATGGAGTCGCCTGCGAGGATGTGGTGAAGGATTCTTTGGCGGCCGGGTGAATCGAGCAGAGCGTCGAGGGAAGCTTTGTCGAGGCTGCCGGACCAGAGGTTCTGCTGGCGGGTTTTGGAATCGAGCAGAGTGGCCTGGGAGACGCCCGGCTCCCGGGCGGTGGTGATGTCGAGATTGGCTCTGCCGTTGGCGCGCAGCGGGCGGAGAAGGTCTGCGACAGGGTCGTTATGCGAGGCGCTTGCGGGGACGATGAGCTGGAAGCGGTCTGTTTCCCAGCGATCCAGGGCGTAGCGGAAGACCGGAATGGTGCACGCGCAGGTCTGGGCCTGGATCAGGGCGGCGGTGAAGAGGATGAGCAGACCGGGGCGGAGCATGAGGGGCGGGGCACGCTTGAACGACGGCAAGGCGGGTGAAGTTGCTCGCAAACTTTGAAGGAAGGGGCGGGCGCGGAAACGGGGGCGCATGCCAATTCCGTGACGTCCTGGATACAGGATTCACAGGATTGGCATGATTCACAGGATGGGATCAGATCCTGTGGAGCGTGAAAATACGGGCTAGGAAGCCAGGAAGCCCCAGGGACAAGCCCTGGGCGGGTCCTTATTTGACCTCGGCGCGCTTTTCAGGCGGCAGCCACTGGAAATCGTGGGTGGAGCCGCCCTTCTTGGACCCGCCCATGAAGATGTCGCCGGTGTCCTTCAGGGTGACGAAGATGATGAAGCCGAAAAGCAGGAGCACGCAGGCTGTCTGCACGACCTCGAGGAATCGGCCCTGGAGGGGACGGCGGCGGATGGCCTCGCCGACGGCCAGGGTGATGTGGCCGCCGTCCAGGACCGGGAAGGGCAGCAGGTTCATCAGGGCCAGGTTGACGTTGAGCACCACGCTGAACCAGAGCACCTGAAGGAGGGCGGCTGGATCCTGGAGCAGGTTGTAATAGACACGTCCGATGCCCACGGGGCCGCTCATGTGGGCCGGGCTGATGTCGGAGTTCGAGTAGACCAGCTTCTGCACCATGCTGACGAGGGACTTGGCGGCGCCGGAGACTTGTTCCCACACTCCTGGGTAGGCCAGTTTGCGGGCGCCGGTGGCGTGCCAGACGATGCCGACCATGGGATCCTTCCAGTCCGCAGGGTGCTTGTCGGGCACACGCGGGGTGAGGGTGGCGAGGACTTCCTTGCCATCGCGGCGCACGGTGAGCTGCACGGGCTGGCCGCTGCGCGTCTTGATGTAGTCGGAAAGCTGAACCCGGTGGGTGATGGGGGTGTTGTCGGCCTTGAGCAGCTCGTCACCAGGCTTGAGGCCGGCTTCCTCCGCCGGGCTGTGGGGCTGCAGGGCTCCCACCATCGGGGTTTCCTTGCCCGTGATGCCTACCTCGCGAAGCGGCGGGCGCTTGAAGACGGCGTCGAGGGCGCTGCCCAGCCAGGACTTCGGCTTTTCCTCGGCGACCTCCGCCCACTCGGCGGCGACCTGGATGGCCGGCAGGGCCTGGCCGTTGCGCTCCACATCGAAGCGGATGGTCTTGCCCTCGCTGGCGATGACGTTCCAGCGGACGGTGTCGGTGGTCATGCCTTCAAAGCGATGAATGTCCGTGCCGTCGATGCGCAGGATCTTGTCACCCGCCTGGAGGCCGGCCTTGGCGGCGGGGCTTTCCTTGGCGACATAGCCAATCGTTGTGGTGACGAAGGCCTCCGTCTGCGGTTTGCCGAGCCAGCTGACCAGGACGGCGAAGGCGCAGGCGAGCAGGAAGCTGAAGAGCGGGCCGGCAAAGGCGACGATGATCTTGTCCGTGGGCGAGATGGGGGGCAGGGGATCCTTGCTGGTGCTCCCGCCTTCGATGGCGTCCATGGGGGCCATCTGGGGGAGCTTCACAAAGCCGCCCGCCGGGATGCTGCCGAGGCCGTACTCGACGCCGTTGATCGTCTTTTTCCAGAGGGGCTTGCCGAACCAGATGTAAAAAGCCTCGACCCTGAGGCCGCGCCAGCGGGCGGCGAGGAAGTGTCCCCACTCGTGGACGAGGATCATGAGGTTGAAGACCAGCAGGACTTCGATGATCAGGATGACGATGCGAAGGACTTCGCCGACGGAGCCGAGGGAGGAAAGCCAGGACATGAGGGGTGGTGAAAAAGGAAAGGCGGGGATGACAATACGCCCGGAAGGGCCGGGAAGCTAACACCCGCACCCGAGTCGGCAACGTGGATGTGCAGGCTGACCATTTTCTCACACTTCGGCGGTTAGAAGCCGGACCGCCTCCGCCGCCAGGGCAAATCCGAAGGTGCCGGTGACAAAGGTGGCCGCACCGAAGCCCGCCGAGCAGTCCAGGCGCAGGCCGACCTCCGTGCTGTCCGCCCGGGAGGACCCGCAGCTTCCGTCCGGCTGGGGGTACACGGCTTTTTCCGTGGAGAAAACGCAGGGGACGCCCCAGCAGACGGCGCGTCCATCGGGACTTTTGGGGAAGCCATGATCCTCGCGCAGACGGCGTCTGACCTGCTGGATCAGAGGGTCGGAGCCCGCTTGGCCGAGGTCGGCCGTCTTCACCTGGGTGGGGTCGCGCCTGCCTCCGGCGCTGCCGGAAACGACGACGGGCACGCCCAGGGGCCTGGCCTTGGCAATGATCAGGGCCTTGACGGCAGTGTCGTCCACCGCATCGACGACCAGGTCAAAACCGTCCGAAAGCAGGCGGTCGGCGCTGCTTGTCAGGAAAAACTCCACGACCGGTGTCACGGCGCATTCCGGCGCGATCTGGCGGATGCGTTCGGCCAGCACCTCGACCTTGGGGCGGCCGAGGGTGTGGGTGAGGGCGGGGAGCTGGCGGTTGGTGTTGGTGATGCAGACATCGTCCATGTCGATGAGCGTCAGGCTGCCGATGCCGCTGCGGGCCAGGGCTTCGACCGTCCAGGAACCGACTCCGCCGACCCCGATCACGGCCACGCGGGCACGGTGCAGGCGGGGCAGGGCGGCAGTTCCGTAAAGGCGGGCGATGCCGCCGAAACGCTGGAGATAATCCTCGGTCATGGCGGTGCTGATAGCAGGCCTTCCGGCAGGCGGCAAAGATTGCATGATTTTTCCCCGAGGGCAGTACTTGTCCTCCCCCGTTTGCACGCTAAACGCAAATAGTCGTCCGTTCCGGCACGACACCCGCTCACTTTCCATTTCCAAAAAACAACCCCCAAAACGCCCACCCACCATGTCCGTCGTCTCCAAAGGTCTTGAAGGAATCGTTGCTGCTGAAACCCGTCTTGGTGAGGTGCGTGGAGCGGAAGGAGTGCTGTTTTATTGTGGCTACGACATCAACGAGCTGGCCGGCAAGGCGACCTATGAGGAGGTCGTGCACCTGCTGTTCTACAACCGCCTGCCCAACCGTGCCGAGCTTGAGAAGCTGACCACGGCCCTGCGTGCCGAGCGTGAGCTGCCCCAGGGCGTGATCGACTTCCTCAAGACCGCGCCGAAGTCGGCCCGTCCGATCGACATCATGCGCACGGCTGTCTCGATGCTCGGCTGCTATGATCTCAACCGTCATGACATCGACGTGGGTGAAAACCTTGCGAATGCCATCCGCCTGGTTTCCCAGATCGGCGTCATCGCCGCCTATTTCCATCGCTCACGCCAGGGGCTGGACCTGCCGCCGGTGCGCAAGGACCTCAGCGAGGCCGCGCACTTCCTCTACCTGATGAACGGTGAAGTGCCGAGCGCCGAGGCGGAGAAGACCCTGGACGTGGCCTATGTGCTGCACGCCGAGCACGGTTTCAACGCCTCCACCTTCACCGCCCGCGTCGTGGCCTCGACCCTGAGCGACATGTTCTCCGCGATCAGCGCCGCCATCGGCGCGCTCAAGGGCCCGCTTCACGGCGGTGCAAACGAGGGCGTGATCCACATGCTGCAGGAGATCGGCAGCCTGGACAAGGTGGACGGCTGGGTGGAGGACGCCCTGGCGCAGAAAAAGAAGATCATGGGCATCGGTCACCGCGTCTACAAGGTGCTCGACCCCCGCGCCCCGCACCTTCGCGAGATGGCGATCCAGCTCACCAGCCAGCTGGGCGAAACCAAATGGATCGACATGTCGGAGCGCATCGCCCAGATCATGCGCGAGCGGAAGAACCTGAACGCCAACGTCGACTTCTACAGCGCCACGGTTTACTACAGCCTCGGCATCCCGACCGACCTGTTCACGCCGATCTTCGCCATCGCCCGCATGAGCGGCTGGACCGCCCACGTGCTTGAGCAGTGGAGCGAGAACCGCCTGTTCCGTCCGCTGAGCGAATACGTCGGCAAGCCTTACGGCCAGAAGTTCGTGCCGATCGACGAACGCTGATCGACCCCGGCGCAATCCCAGCCACCCGTGCGCCTCGACGTCATCACGCTTTTTCCCGAGCTCGTCACGGTGCCCATGGGCACCAGCATCATGCGCCGCGCCCAGGACAAGGGCGCGATTAAGCTGGGCGTGCATGACCTGCGCCAGTTCGGGCTGGGGAGGCACCGTCAGGTGGATGACACGCCCTGTGGCGGAGGACCGGGCATGGTGCTGCGGCCCGAGCCCCTGTTTGCCGCCCTGGAGCAGGTGCACACACCGGAAAGCCGCGTCATCCTGACCTCACCCGCCGGGCGTCGCTTTGATCAGGCCGCGGCGCAGCGGCTGAGCACGGAAAAGCATCTCATCTTCATCTCCGGCCATTATGAGGGCGTGGACCAGCGGGTGATCGACCACTGGGTGGATGAGGAGATCAGCCTGGGGGATTATGTGCTGACCAACGGCGCGATCGCCGCCGTGGTGATGATGGACGCCATTGTCAGGCTTCTGCCGGGCGTGCTCGGGGATGAACTGAGCGCCGTGGAGGAGTCCTTCGGGGTCACCGGCCTGCTGGAGGCCCCGCAGTACACCAAGCCGGCGGAGTATCAGGGCATGACCGTGCCGGAGATTTTGTTAGGCGGCAACCATGCCAGGATCGCCGAATGGCGCGCCCGTCAGTCCCTCGAGCGCACGCGCAGGATGCGCCCGGATCTGCTGGGGCCAGCCTGACGGCGCCGAGGTGCCGCAGCGCTGAATTCGTCCAACACCTCGGCGTTCCGTCCATTGGCATGCGCCTGTTTGAGTCGTCCGGTCACGCGGTTTCAGATCTGTGTTTCCTCCGAGCCTGAGGCGCGAAAGACCCAAGCCTGGGCTGAAGCGAACAAAGTGAATGAGCCCCCCTGGCCCCTGTTTCCTCGTCCACGTTGTATCTTTGCCGCGTTCTGGTGTGACGCGAGAAACCAGTGCCAGTTCTGCGCAGATGCCATGCCCTGTCGCCGCCTTCTCGCGCCCTTCCAGGGCGCCGATAGACCCGGTGATCGTGCGGTCTCATGGATCCGGTGGTTCTCGCTCGCCGAGCCTCGCTTCACCACCGGCTTGTCTCTTTCGAGCCTTCGGCTCGACTCGATGTGAACGGCATTCTGGCAGATCGTTCGCCTGCTGGCTGAAGCCACTGGCTCGATGCGATGAGGACCGCATTCCGGCAGCCTGTGAAGCCACTGGCTCGATTCGATGAAACGGGAGAATGAGGTCTTTCTCCACCACAAGCCAGCCTCTCGCGAGACTTCAATTCGATCCGGCGAAACAGCCTCTTGATCAAACGCCTCGTCCACCCGTTGAGCGGATGAGCGAGGTGCTCTTGAAGTTCTGCTGAGGTTGATCGACCTGGGCTTCAGCCCATCGCCGGGGCGAAGTCGCCTTTGCGTTTCTTCCGCGAGGCAGGTTCGCCGACCTTTTCGACATCGGCGGCGATGACCTTGTACTCGGGGCACATGGTGTCGCTGTCGCAGCCGCCGCCGGTGACGTTGTTCACCATGTGCTCGGGGAAGTGGAAGGTGGTGTAGAGGACGCCGGGCTTCACTTCATCGGTCACGCGGGCCTCGAGCTCGACCTCGCCGCGGGCGCTGAAGAGGCGGACGTGGTCGCCGGTGGCGATGTCCTTTTTCGCGGCGTCGGCGGGGTTGATGGCGAGCACGTCCTGGGTGACGATCTCACTGTTGCCGGTGCGGCGGGTCATGGTGCCGCAGTTGTAATGCTCAAGCACACGACCGGTGGTGAGGATGAAGGGGAACTCCCGGCCGTGGGTCACGAGTTCGGTGGACTCCTGCCAGTCGAAGAAATGGAAGTGACCCTTGCCGCGCTTGAATTGGGTCTGGTGCAGGATTTGTGTGTCGACACCGCCTTCGGCGATGGGCCATTGCTTGCCGTTTTCGCCGAGGTTCTCCCAGGTGGCGCCCTTGAAGAAGGGGACGATGCGGGCGATCTCCGCGAGCACGCCATCCGGCGTGTAGTCGGCCTGCGGGAAGCCGAAGCGCTGGATGATCTCGCACATGATCTGGCCGTCGGGCCTCGTGCCTTCCAGGGGATTGACGGTGGCGTTCACGCGCTGCACTCGACGTTCGGCGTTGGTGAAGGTGCCGCTCTTTTCCAGGAAGCTGGCGGCGGGCAGGATGACATGGGCGTATTTCGCCGTCTCGGTCATGAAGATCTCCTGAACGACGAGGAACTCGAGGCTTTCCATGGCATGCCGGACATGGTTGGCGTCGGGGTCGGTCTGCACCACGTCCTCGCCCATGAGCCAGAGCGCCTTCAGCCTGCCGTCAACGGCGGCGTCAAACATCTGCGGGATTTTCCAGCCGGGTTCGCTGGGCGTCTTCACGCCGTAGAAGTCCTCGTAGAGCTTCAGCACCTGCGGGTCGTTCATCTCAAAGTAACCGGCGCCCTGGTGGGGCTGGCAGCCCATGTCGGCGGCGCCCTGGACGTTGTTCTGGCCTCGCAGCGGGTTCACGCCCACGCCGGGCCGGCCGATGTTGCCGGTCATCATGGCGAGGTTGGAGATGAGCATGACGGTCTTCGCGCCCTGCTCGTGCTCGGTGACCCCGAGGCCGTGGAAGCTCATGGCGGCCTCCGACGAGGCGTATTCGACGGCGGCGGCGCGAACCAATTCCTTGTCCACGCCGGTGATCCTCTCAAGTTCGTCCAGGTCGAGCGCCTTCAGGCCGGCCTCGAACTGCTCCCAGTTTTCGCAGCGGCTGCGGATGAAGTCGGTCTTCACCAGGCCGGCGTCGAGGATGCAGCGGGCGAACATGTTGAGCAGCGCCACGTTGGTGCCGGGGCGGAGCTGGAGGTGGTATTTTGCATAGGGCACCAGCTCGATCTTGCGCGGGTCGATGACGATGAGCGGCGTGCCCTTCATGATCTGCTGCTTCAGGCGTGCGCCGGTGACCGGGTGGCCCTCGGTCGGGTTGGCGCCGATGACGAGGATGCACTTGGTGAACTCGATGTCCTCGAAGCTGTTGGTGGCGGCGCCGGTTCCGAAGCTCTTCTGCATGCCCCAGGCGGTGGGGGAGTGGCAGACGCGGGCGCAGCAGTCGATGTTGTTCGTGCCGATCACCTGGCGGATGAACTTCTGCATGAGGTAGTTCTCCTCGTTCGTGCAGCGAGCCGAGGAGATGCCGGCGATGGCGTTGCCGCCGTGCTCATCCCGGATGCGGCTGAGCTGGGTGAAGATGTGGTCGTAGGCCTCGTCCCAGGTGGATTCCTTGAAGCTGCCGTCAGCCTGGCGGATGAGCGGCTTGCGCAGGCGGTCCTTGTGGTTGTAGAACTTGAAGGCAAAGCGGCCCTTGAGGCAGGTGTGGGCGTGGTTGACCTCGGCATCGACAGGGGCCTGGATGCTGAGCACCTCGTTGCCCTTGGTGGCGACGTTGAGGTTGCAGCCGACGCCGCAGTAGGTGCAGACGGTGCGGGTCTTCTTGGTGGCCTCGATGGACTTGGAGAAGAACACGTCGCTGATGGCCGAGGTGGGGCAGGCCTGCGCGCAGGCGCCGCAGGAGACGCATTCGGAGTCCTTGAACGACTGGTCGAGGCCCTTGATGATCTTCGCGTTGAAGCCGCGGCCATGCATCGAGAGCACGTGCTGGCCCTGGATTTCATCGCAGGCACGGACACAGCGGGCGCAGTTGATGCACTTGGCCAGCTCGCTGGTCATGTAGGGGTGCGAGCGGTCCTTGGCGCGGTCAAGATGGTTGGCCCCGGCGGGGTAACGCACGCCGCGGATGCCGACCTTGGCCGCCACGGTCTGCAGCTCGCAGTTGCCGCTGACCTCGCAGGTCAGGCAGTCCAAGGGGTGGTCGGTGAGAACGAGTTCGACGATGTTTCTGCGCAGGCGACGCACCTTTGGCGACTCCGTGAAGATGTGCATGCCGGGTGCGATGGGCGTGTGGCAGCTGGCCACCACGCGGCGCGGGCCGTCGGCCTGCAGGGCCACCTCGACGCTGCAGACGCGGCAGGCGCCGTAAGGTTCGAGCTGGGGTGCGTCGCAAAGGGTCGGCACGAAGCCACGGCCGCGATGGCGGTCGATGAACTTCAGGAGGGTTTCGCCGTTTTCAAAACGGTGCGGTTCGCCGTCGATGAACGCGGTGAGGGTGGAGAGGTCCTGGACCATGACGAAGGAAGGCGGGGCTTGGATTAAGACTGGAAGTAAGGACGAAGCTCGGCTTCGAAATGCTGGAGGGCGTTCTTGATCGGCAGGGGCACGCCGCCGCCGAGGGCGCAGAGGCTGGTGGCCTCCATGGTGTCGAGCAGGTCGTGGATCAGCTCGCGGTCGATCTTGTAGCTGCTGTCGCCACGGGCCTTGGCGATGAGCTCCTTGCCGCGCGTGCTGCCAAGACGGCAGGGGAAGCACTTGCCGCAGCTTTCATCGGCGGTGAACTGGAACAGATGCTGGATGTATTCGATCATCGGCATCGACTCCGGGATGCTGACGACACCGGCATGACCGAGGAGGAAGCCGGCCTTTTTGAAGCTCTCGAAATCGACCGTGAGCTGACTGACGTGGGAGAGGGGGACGATGCCGCCAAGAGGGCCGCCAACCTGGATGGCCTTGACGGGATTTTTAAAGCCTCCGGCAAGGTCGATGACCGTCTGCAGGGGCGTGCCCATGGCGACTTCATAAATGCCGGGCTTCACAAAGTGGCTGTCGAGCGAGAGCAGCTTCGGTCCGGTGGACTGTGGAGTGCCGATCTGGGAGTAGGCCTTGCCGCCAAGGGAGAGGATGGCGTGCAGGTTGGCAAAGGTCTCGACGTTGTTGACGATGGTCGGCTTGCGGAACAGGCCTTCGTTGACGGGGAAGGGCGGGCGGGTGCGGACTTCGGGGCGCTGGCCTTCGATGCTGGCGAGCAGGGCGGTTTCTTCACCACAGATATAGGCGCCAGCGCCCTTGATGGTCTTCAGCATGAAGTTGAAGCCGGTGCCGAGAATGTTCTTTCCAAGAAGACCCGCGGCGCGCAGGTCCTGGATGGCTTCATCGACGATGCGGACGCTGTCGGGGTACTCGGCGCGGATGTAGAGGACTCCGGTTTCAGCCCCGGCATACCAGCCGGCGACCATCATGCCGAGCAGCACGCTGTGCGGGCGCTGTTCCATGAGGTACTTGTCGATGTAGGCGCCGGGATCGCCTTCGTCCGCGTTGCAGACAACGTATTTGACGCTGCCTTCAGCCGCCCGGCAGCCGGCCCATTTGATGGAGAGGGGGAAACCGGCGCCGCCACGGCCGCGCAGGCCGCTGTCCTTCAGCTCGCTGGCGAGGGCGTCGCGGCTGCCTTCGGTGATGAGTTTCCGGAACGGGGCGTAATAGGCGTCGATGCCCGGGAACTCGGCGGTGAGCAGGGCGGGCTGAAGGTGGGAGACGACGGCATAACGATCGGTGCCGTCGCCCTGGCCGGTCTTGACCAGCGAGGCAAGGGCCGCATCGGAGAGGCCCGAGTAGTTCTGGCCGTTGAACTGGAAGGCGGCGCCTTCGTGGCAGCGGCCGAGGCAGCAGATGTGGCCGATCTCCTCCTTCTTGAAGTGGCCTTCGAGGGTATGGTGCAGCTTGTCCTGGGTGCCGGCGCAGAGGCAGGCGCTGCCGTTGCAGAGGAAGATTTTCTTGCCGGCGTTCTCCTTCTTGAGGAAGTCGTAGAAGCTCACCGCGCCGAGCGTGAGGGCATCGCCAAACAGGTGATCCTGGCCCATCTGATGGACGAGGTCGTTCCGTTCGGCCGTGCCGTGTTTTTCGGCGGCTTCGACCATGCGTTCGAAGACGTTTTTTTTCATGCCTTTGCGGAAGGAAAGGGCGCTGAGATTTTTGGACATGCGGGGGGCTGGAATTTTAGGCGGCAGGACCCGGGGCTGGCGAGAAGAAAAACCTGTCTGCGGGGTTTACGAACGGGGGGAAATGAAACGCGATTTTTTTACAAAGGTGTACAGCCTTCTTCTGCTTATTGTTTGTAGGATAAGACGGTGCCCGCACCGGCGGAGAAGGCACCCCCCAGCCTGGGGACGACCTCGGGCTCGGGGAGGATCCAAACGTGGCCGGCATGGTCCTGGCGACGTTTTTTGAGCCGTTTGAGAAGCTGCCAAAGGATCATGAGTCCGCCGACCGCAGCCATCGGCAGGCTAAAAGGCAGGAGATAGCGGTTGACGAAACTAACGGCGGATTCCTGGGCGCCCGTGACTTCCTGGAGCGAGGGCGTGGTGTTGACAATGCTGCGGATGGCGGGGTCAGGCAGCTTTTTCTGAAGCCAGTAGAGCCGGGTGCAGAGGCGGATGGTGTAGCGCTGCAGCTGCTCGGAGGGGTCGTCCGCCTTCTGGGCGTCGCGGATGCAGTCGGAGGCCATGTCGGCGAGTTCGTCCGCCGCCGCTGCGTGATGCAGGGTTTTGGAGAGGAAAATCCGGGTGCGCCAGGGTTCGCCGAGAGGATAGACGGCGAGGCAGGAGAGGTGCCGGGTCAGGGTGCCATGGGCAAACTGGAGGGGGTCCGCTGAGGCAGGCAGCTTTTGATCGGCATCGAGGACGAGCACATGCAGGCGGATGCGGGCGTCGGAGGCATGAAATTCGAGCAGCCTGTCCAGGTCGCCCCGAACGACTTCGAGGACGAGGTTCTGGGGGTCGGCCAGGTATTCGTTGGCGGGGATGTCGGCGAGGTCGGCGACCTGTTCAGGCGGCAGGTCCTGGATTGACAGGGCCGGGGTGGGAGCCCGAGGCGCCTGGGCGGGACGGGCGTTTTGCAGAAGGCTGCCGTGCAGGAAGAGCGAGAGGTCGGTGGGACCGATCTGGGAGGAGAGGCCGGTGGGCGCGTCATCCAGACGAGGGCCGAGACGCTGGACTTCGGAACTGTCGGTCAGCGCCGGGATGAGGGTGCCGGACAGGAGGTTGTTGAACGGTCCGCCAGGGCTCAGGGAGTCCAGGCTGGGAGGGGATTCCTCCCATCGGGGAAGGGGCAGCTCCTCATCGATCGACTGCGCATCGGCCGGGATTGGCAAGGTCGGGACAAGCATCCACAGGCAGGCCTGCAGCAGGGCTGCGCGGGGACGGTGCCGGGGAGGTTTCATGGAAGGGCTCAGGGTTTGTCGGCGAGCCTGCCGGCGTCTGGCTGGTTGAGATTGCGGGGCTGGCTCGGGCGCAGGCTGTGAAGGCCGAGGTCGGAGGCATCGCCGACGCTGGTCGGGAGAGAATCCGGCTGGCGGTGTTCGCGACGTCCGATGTTTCGGAGGACCTGATCCACACGATGGCAGGCGGATTCAATGGCCTCGGCCACCTGGCCGCGACGCAGGGGGCGGCGCAGCTTTTTGAGGATGTCCAGCAGGACGGGCTCTGACAGCGCTTGTTCCAGGGCATAGCCCAGGGTGATGGCCGCCTGCTGTCGCAGAGGGTCCACCAGCATCACGATGGCGAAGTCATTGCGCCGGGTGATCTGATGGGTTTGGAAGGCGCCGTGGTTGATGAGCCAGAAACCCAGGTCGGGAAGGGTCAGGGTGTCAGGCAGCACGCCGATGTAGGCGGCCATGAAGCACTGAGGAAAGCGCCTTTCGAACTCGTCGAGCACCGTCTCAAGGTGGCGTGTTTCACGCAGGTTCAGCCGACCCGCCACGTCCGTGATGCGGTCCAGCCGCACCCAGTCGGCCCCCAGGTAGGCGCGGATGGCGGTCGCTGAAAAACCGCAGGCCATGCAACTGGCCTGGCTGGCCGAGAGGAGGGCAGAGCAGTGAGGGCACTTCATTTATTTAATTTACCTTAAGCTTTTGGAAGAGGCAAGAACGCAGGGGGTGTGACCTGTCTGTTGACAGCATTCTCTGAGTCCCGGCCGCAGGTTCAGGCAGCCGGCAGGGTGGGGGAGTCGGAACGGATTCTCAGGCTGGCTGCCATCCATAGCAGACCCGAGAGGGCGAGTGCGCCGCCCAGGCCGACCATGGCCCAGGGCAGGTGGAGGGCGTCCTCCAGATGTTGTTTTGAGTAGCCAAGCAGGTCGCCAACCGGCACCAGCAGCCGGGAGCCGGTGAAATTGACGATGAAATGTCCGACGATGCCGGGCAGGAGCGAGCCGGTGCGCCAGGCCAGCCAGCCGAACAGCAGGCCGAGGGGCAGGGCCACGATGGCCTGCCAGGGGTTCAGATGAAAGAGGGCGAACAGGATGGCGGTGAAACCAATCGACTGGGCTGGCGAATAGCGTTTGAGCAGGCCGCGCAGCATCCAGCCACGGAAGAACAGCTCCTCGCAGAGCGGTGCCAGAACCACCAGGGCCAGCAGTGAAACCCAGAGGCTGTCCTGGCTGGCCAGGCTTCTGAAAAGGTTCTCGAAATGTTCCGGAATCGGCACCGTGGTCGCCAGCCGGTTCAGCACAAAGGTGAGGCCGAAGCAGCCGAGGAGCAGGCCGGGGAAAAGCCGAACCGGGCAGCGGCGCAGGGCATAGCTCTCCTTCCAGGATGATCTGCCGATCCACAGGCCGGCGGCAAGGGCGGCGGGCCAGCCGGTGAACTGTGAAACCAGGACCAGCGTCGTGTTGTCGATGGGCAGCTTCTGGAAGGTCAGGTAGATGGCCAGAGGGATGGTGATTCCCAGGGACACCAGGTAAAAGACCAGGCTCACCAGCAGGGCTGTGCGCCGCTTGAGCCCGGCAGACGGGAGCTGAATGGGCAGTGGTGGAGGCGATGCGGGAGCTTCCGGCACGGCGGGCTCAGGGCGGGTGGACAAACAGGCAGATGAATCCGCCATCGCAGATGCCTCCGGGCCGCCGGGTGAGTTTTCCATGAACGCCATGCTGGCAAACGGCGTTCGTTTTGGCAAGGCTGGAAGCGTGAACGAGGTGGGACGGAACGGAGACCTGCCTCCGTGAAATTGCAGCGGCTCAGGGGGCTGACCCGCTTTCCTCGACCAAGAATATCTTCAGGGCGATCTATCGGATAGCAGACAGGATTGCGACGTGGGGGAGGACGAACTCAAAGTCGGTCCCTTTAGCGCTCTTTGTGGCACGGCGATGAGAAACGACTTGGGTGCCATCGAATCGAGGCCCCCATCAAGCCCATAAGATATTGAGGACCCCGACGGGATACCTTCATGCAGCCCAGGAGTGAACGCGCAGCGGCCTCTCCTGGGGAAAGGTGCATGTTGTTGGATTCCGATGGCGGACCCCACCGGGGTCCCGTCAAAGGCGTGGCGAAGAGGATGCGCGGTCACAGGGTGGATCGCTTGGACGGAGCTTCGACGGGGTCAGATAGAAGGTCCGGGTCAGATAGAAGGTCTGTCCCTCTATCGCCGACGAGATAGAAGGTCTGTCCCTCTATCGAGGTTTCGGTGCAGATGCATGAGCAGAGGCAGGGCGTAGTTGCCGGTGGCCTCGACGCCAGCATGCAAAGATTCCCCCTTGGGCAGATAAAAGGTCGGGGCAGATAAAAGGTCTGTCCCTCTATCGAGGTTTTCAGTGGCCTGGCCGTGGTTCAATGAGGGCCGGGTTTCCAGCCGGGGCCGCGCAGGATGTGGCCGAGCCGTCTCCAAAGGGGCAGGGGGCTGTTCCAGAAGTCGCGAAGCATGTCCTTCCATTCGTGGAAGACGATGTTCAAGGGGCCTCGGTCGGGAAGCTGCTTGGTCAGGCCGTAGCGGGGCGGGTCGGAGTCGTCCTCGGCCTGGAAGGTGCCAAACAGCTTGTCCCAGAGGATCAGGCACATGCCCATGTTCTTGTCCAGGTAGCGTGGATTGGAGGCGTGGTGGACGCGGTGGTGCGAGGGGGTGACGAGGACATGCTCAAGCCAGCCGAGCCTGCGGATTCGTTCCGTGTGAATGAGGCTGCCGTAGATCTGGGTGGCGGCATACATGAACAGGACGTCGAGCGGTTCAAAACCCAGCAAGGCGATGGGCGCGAAGTAGCCGGTGCGATAGACCGGTTGGAACACGGAGGAGCGGAAGCCGGTGGTGAGGTTGAACTCGGGCGACGAATGGTGGGTGACATGCACGGCCCAGAACAGGCGGCAGTGATGATCAACGAAGTGCAGGGCGTAGTAAGCGAAGTCTTCGAGGACAAACAGGGCGAGCCAGTAACCCCAGCCCTTTTCCCAGGAGACCAGACGGTGCTGCCAGCAGAAGACCAGGATGGGCAGGACGACCGTTGCGCGCAGCAGCAGGTCGAGGCTGCCGTTGAGGGCGGCGAGGTAGAAGTTGGTCAGGGTCTCCCGCCAGGTGTAGGCGCGGATGTGGCGGAAATGCGTCACCGCCACCTCGATCAGGATGGCGAGGAGGATCAGCGGCACGCTGAAGAGCATCAGGCTTTGTTCGCGAAAGACTTCCATCGCACGAAACGAAAGTGTCACAAAACTGCAAAGCAGGGGTGTGTCCAGAAAGGAAACGCAGAAGCCTAATCCGGGCGGGTTTTTGCATCGCCAAATGGGACACAGGATTACAGGATTGGCATGATTGACAGGACCGGGAAAAGCTCTGGTTTTCCTGACAAATCTGGGAACCCTGTCTTTGGAGATCATGAACCTTCAGAGACTCTCGAAATCAGGAGTGAGTCCTGCGGAACGAGGACGTGGGTTTCCCTGGAGGGCATCCCTGAAACGCAAAAGGCCCGATCCCTGGCGGGGGATCGGGCCCTGATTGCTTGAAGGCCAGCGGCTTACAGGCCGGCTTCGATCAGCTTCTCGAGCTTCACGATGTCCTTGCCGAAGTTGCGGATGCCTTCGGCGGTTTTTTCGGTGGCCATGGCGTCTTCATTGAAGAGCCAGCGGAAGGTCTTCTCATCGCCGCCGATGCGTTCGATCTTCATCGACTGGGCGGCGGAGGCGTCGAGCTTCTTCACCAGCGTTTCTTCGCTGGACTGGAGCTCGGCTAGAAGGCCGGGGGAGATGGTGAGCAGGTCGCAACCGGCGAGTTCGGTGATCTCGCCCTTGTTGCGGAAGCTGGCGCCCATGACCTCGGTCTTGTAGCCGAAGTGCTTGTAGTAGTTGTAAATGGCGGTCACGGACTGGACGCCGGGATCTTCGGCGGGGCCGTAGTCCTTGCCGGTGCTCTTCTTGAACCAGTCAAGAATGCGGCCGACGAAGGGGGAGATGAGCTTGATGCCGCCTTCGGCGCAGGCCACGGCCTGGGCGAGGCTGAAGAGGAGGGTCAAGTTGCAGTTGATGCCTTCCTTTTGCAGGATTTCAGCGGCCTTGATGCCCTCCCAGGTGGAGGCGATCTTGATAAGGACGCGTTCGCGCGGGATGCCGGCCTTTTCGTACATGCCGATCAGGTGGCGGGCCTTGTCGACGTTGCCCTGAATGTCGAAGGACAGGCGGGCGTCCACTTCCGTGGAGACGCGGCCGGGGACGATTTTGAGGATCTCCAGACCGAAGAGGATCAGGATGCGGTCCATGATGGCCTCGACCTTCGCGGCTCCGGAGAGGGAGCCGTTTTTGTACTCGGCGATGGCCTGGTCGACCAGGGTCTTGTACTCCGCCTTCTGGGAGGCCTGGAGGATGAGGGAGGGGTTGGTGGTGGCGTCCTGGGGCTTGTAGGCCTTCATGGCCTCGAAGTCGCCGGTGTCGGCCACGACGGTGGTGAATTGCTTGAGCTGGTCGAGCTGTGTCATGTTCTTGGATTTCAGGGGCCGCGAGATTAAGGGCGTGCCGCCGGGATGCAAGCGGTAGTCTGGCGGCCCTCCCCGGGAGGTCATGAGACTTTCTGATGATCTCCAAACAAGCTTTTCATGACATGACAGGTGGCTAGGGCTTGCTTCGTTGATGCCCTCCCGTCAACCCACCCTGCCCCCATGACCGCCCTCAACCGCCGTTCCTTCCTGCGTGACGCCGCCCTGGCCACGACCGCCCTTTCCGCCTCCCGCGTGCTCGGGGCGAATGAAACCATCCGCATCGCCTGCATCGGGCTCGGAGGGCAGGGCATGGGCAACGCCGGACGCATGGCCAAGGTGCCGGGCGTGGAGATCGCCTGCCTGTGCGACGCCGACACTGCAGCCCTCGACAAGGCGAAGCTGAAGTTTCCCAACGCCAGGACGACCCAGGACCTGCGCAAGGTCATGGAGGACCCAGCCATCGACGCCGTGGTGGTTTCCACCGGCAATCACTGGCATGTGCTGGCCTCGATCTGGGCCATCCAGGCGGGCAAGGATGTCTATGTGGAAAAGCCGGTCTCCCACAACATCTGGGAGGGTCGCCAGCTTGTGAAGGCGGCGCGCAAGCACAACCGCATCGTCCAGGGCGGCACGCAGCAGCGCAGCGACCCCTTTCATCAGGAGCTGAAGGCCTACCTCGACTCGGGCGCGCTGGGCAAGATCAAGCACGTCCGCTGCAACCACTACGGCATGCGGGCCAGCATCGGCCGCCGTGACACGCCGATCACCCCGCCGACCACGGTGGACTACAACCTCTGGCTGGGCCCGGCCCAGGACATCCCGATCCTGCGCGAGAGGTTCCACTACGACTGGCACTGGAACTGGAACACCGGCAACGGCGAGCTGGGCAACTGGGGGCCGCACATTCTCGACGACCTGCGCAACGTCGTCTTCCGCGACAAGATCCCGCTGCCGAAGCGCGTGCTGGCGGGCGGCGGGCGCTTTGGCTGGAACGATGCGGGAGAGACGCCGAACACGCATTTTGTTTACTTCGACACTGGTGACGTGCCGGTGGTGATGGACGTTCACAATCTGCCGCGCAAGACGGGCATGAAGGCGTCGGACGTCTACCTTCGCCGACGCACCAGCGCCTTCCTGGTCATCGAATGTGAAAACGGCTACTATGCCGGCGGTCGCGGCGGCGGCTCCGTGCATGACCTGTCAGGCAAGGTGATCCAGAAGTTCAAGGGTGACGGCGGCGCCAAGCATGCGGCGAATTTCATCGCGGCGATCCGCAGCCGGAAGCCGGAGGATCTGAACGGGGAGATCGAGAAGATCCATTATTCCAGCGCCTGGTGCCACCTGGGCAACATGTCCTGGCAGCTTGGCAAGGGCGGTGACTACGAGCAGGCGAAGGCCCGGCTCAAGGACTTCGAGCCCTGGCAGCAGGTGATTGATGACACGCCGGCGCATCTGGCGGCGAACGACATCACGCTCAAGCCCGGAGAACTGCGGGTGGGCTCCCTGCTGGAGATCGATTCGGAGAAGGAAACCCTGATCGGACCAACGGCGACGCCCGAGGCCCTTGCGCTTCTTCGCCGTGAATATCGCGCAGGCTTTGAAGTGCCGGAGATCAGCTGACCTGATCTTCAGCGCCGCATCCTTTTCTTGAATGGAGGGGTCCTGCCGGGCAGGCAGGGCCGGGATGTGTGCATGAAGATGAAATGAGATGAATCACCTGCCGCCTGCCGGGCGGCAAACGTTCTTGCAGTTCAGGCCAGGGCTTCCTATGACGGACGGGCCGTCTTCGAACGCCATCATTCCCTGCATGACCCGCCGCCTTTTTCACTTGCTCAGACTCGCCTGTGCGGCCGTGCTGCTGGGCTGGGTGCTGCACCGGCTGCGCTGGGATGAGGTCGTGAAGTTTGACTGGCGCAAGGTGGAGCTCTGGTGGGTGGGGGTATCGCTGCTGCTGGGCGGGCTTTCATTGCTGGGCTGGGCGGGAAGGTGGTGGTGGTTCCTGCGGGTGTATGACCTGCGGGTGCCGTTTCGCGAACTGCTGCGGCTGACGATGTTTGCCGACTTTTTCAATCTCTACTTCCTCGGGCCGCTGGGAGCCGACGGCGTCCGGTTGCTGCAGCTGTCACGGCGGCTGCCGAATCAGCGCGGCGCGATCATCGGCTCGCTGGTGCTGGATCATGTCGGCGGGCTGTTGGGCGGCATGGCGTTGTATGCCCTGTTTTCACGGGACGGCGCCCTGCCCCAGGGGCTGGTTGCCATCATCGACCCGGTGCTGTTGCCGGCCGTTGTTCTCACCGTGCTGGGCCTGGGGGTGATCATGGAGCCGCCGATCCAGCGCCTGTTTGCCAGGATGCCCGGACTGCGCCGCGTTGCGGGCTGGATGTCGCCGCTGTTTGCCGGCACGTTTCGTCATCCCTGGCTGTTCAGCGGCTTTGCCGTGTCCTGCCTGAGCACGGCCTGCGCGTTTGGCGCCTTCTGGGCGGCGGCGCGTGCCGTGGCCCTGCCGGTGGACCTTCCCCTGATGCTGGGATTGATGCCGGCGGTGGATTGGGTGGCCTCGCTGCCGGTCTCGGTGAGCGGGCTGGGGGTGAGAGAGGGGCTGCTGCTCAGCCTGCTCGAGGCGCGTCCGGGCTTTCCTCCCGTGGACGTGCTGGCGGCCTCGCTGTTGGGCTTCGCGGCCATTGGACTCTGGGGACTGGCCGGAGGCCTGTGGCTGGTTCTCGGGCGCGGGCAGGCTGCCGAGGCAACTCCCCCTTGACCATCGGGAGGGGATGAACCAATCTCCGCGCCCCATATCAGACCCTAACCAAAACACATGCCCGCGAAAATCTACACTGAAAAGGACGCCAGCCTGGCTCCGCTGAAAGGCAAAACCTGCGCCGTCATCGGCTTCGGCTCCCAGGGCCACGCCCACGCCCTGAACCTCAAGGAGAGCGGCGTGAAGGTCATCATCGGCCTGTATCCCGGCTCCAAGAGCCGCAAGGTGGCTGAAGAAAAGGGCCTGAAGGTCCTGGACACGGCTGAAGCGGTGAAGGCCGCCGACGTCATCTTCGTCGCCGTGCCGGACACGAAGATCGGCGGCGTGTACAAAAATGACATCGCGCCTCACCTGACCAAGGGCAAGACGCTGCTGTTCTCCCACGGCTTCGCCATTCACTACAAGACCGTCGTCCCGCCGAAGGACGTCAACGTGATCATGGTCGCCCCGAAAGGCCCCGGCCACATCGTCCGCCGCCAGTATACCGAAGGCAAGGGCGTGCCCTCCCTCATCGCCATCTACCAGAACGCCGACAAGCAGGCCAAGAAGATCGCCCTGGCCTGGGCCCACGGCATTGGCGGCACCCGCGGCGGCGTGCTTGAAACCACCTTCAAGGAAGAAACCGAAACCGACCTCTTCGGTGAGCAGACCGTTCTTTGCGGCGGCACCAGCGCCCTCGTGCAGGCTGGCTTTGAAGTGCTGGTGGAAGCCGGCTACGCCCCTGAAATGGCCTACTTCGAGTGCCTGCATGAGCTCAAGCTGATTGTCGACCTTATGAACGAGTCCGGCATCGCCGGCATGCGCTTCTCCATCTCCGAAACCGCCAAGTGGGGTGATGTGAAGGTCGGTCCGATGATCATCGACAAGTCGGTGAAGACCCGCATGAAGAAGGCTCTGAAGGACATCCAGACCGGCAAGTTTGCCAAGGAATGGATCAAGGAGACCGAAACCGGCTACAAGAACTTCAACAAGCTCCTCAAGGAAGGCGAGAAGCACCCGATCGAGAAGACCGGCGCCAAGCTCCGCGCCCTCATGCCCTGGATCAAGAAGCGTGACATCAAGGGCCAGCAGGCCAGCTACGCGTGATCCTGTCCGGAGTGATCCGGCCATGACTCCCGGGCGCGAACCTTCACGGGTTCGCGCCCTTTTCTTTGTTGCGGAGCTTCAGGGGGCATGAGGGATGAGGGATGAACCAAGGGGGCATGGGGTTGAAAGGTGGTTCTCGCGTTGTCAGATTGCGACAGCGGGTTTTTGCAGGCACCCTGGCGGCATGACACCTGATCCCAATAGGCTTCGTGAGCAGGCCGAGGCCCTGCTGCCGCAGATGCTCGGCTGGCTGCGCCGGATGGTGGAGATCAACAGCTTCACGACCCATGCCGAAGGCGTGCGGAGGGTGGGTGAACTGACGGCGGAATGCTTCGCCGAACTTGGATTTGAAGCAGAATTTGTTCGGCCCTCCGACCCGGCTCACGGTCATCACCTGTTCCTCCGGCGCGGGCCCTCGAACCTTCGGCCCGTCCTGCTGGTGACGCATCTCGACACGGTGTTTCCTCCCGAGGAGGAGGTCGCGAACGGCTTTCACTGGCAGGAGGAGGGCGGGCGCATCTACGGCCCGGGGACGGTGGACAACAAGGGCGGCACGGCCCTGATCTGGCTGACGCTGCATCTCCTGAGGTCAGGATGGCCGGAGCTGTTTGAAGCCACGGCATGGATGGTTGGCGCCAGTTCGGCGGAGGAGGTGATCAGCGACGACTTTGCCCGCCAGACGAGGCGGCTCTGCCCGGACGGAGCGAGGGCGGTGCTGGTGTTTGAAGGCGGCCCTCATGATGACGAAGGCTGGCATCTGGTCACCGCGCGCAAGGGCAGGGCCGAGTGCCGGCTGGTGTGCCGGGGCCGGGCCGCCCATGCCGGCAGCGGTCATGCCTCGGGCATCAACGCGGTGGTCGAGCTGTCAGGGCTGCTGCCGGAGGTGGCCGCGCTGACGGACCCCGCCCGGGAGCTGACGGTCAACGTCGCGACCATGCAGGGCGGCGGCATTCTCAACCGCGTGCCTCATGAAGCCATGGCCGAGCTGGAGATGCGCGCCTATGAGCCGGATGTGCTGGAGCGTGCCGAACAAGCTTTGCTAAAACTGGTCGGGCCGACTCCCGGCGGCGCGGTGGTCGAGGTGGAGCGGTTGGGGGCGACCGCCGCCTGGCCCGGGGGTGCGCAGACCGAGGCACTGTACGGAATCTGGCGGGAGTGCGGCCTCCGGCTTGGGATGGACATGCTGGCGCGCCGCCGCGGCGGACTCAGCGACGCAAACTATCTGTGCTCGCTCGGTCCCACGCTGGACGCACTGGGGCCTGCGGGGGGCAACGCCCATTGTTCGGAGCGCAGCGCCGACGGCTCCAAGGTGCCGGAGCATGTCGAGGCGGACAGCTTCGTGCCCAAGGCGCTGGTCAACGCGATGGCGATCGCCCGGGCCTGCGCCTACTTCTGACACCTCGGGCAGAAGAAGGTGGAGCGGTTGCTCATCACGATGCGCCTGACCTTCGTGCCGCATTTCCGGCAAGGTTCACCTTCGCGGTCATACACCCGCAGCGTCTGCTGGAAGTAGCCGGGCTCGCCCTTTTCGTTGACGAAGTCCCGCAGGGTGGTGCCGCCGAGCTCGATGCTGGCGGCCAGCACCTCCCGGATCGCCGCCACCAGCGCCGAAAGGCGGGGCAGGGGCACCTTGCCCGCCGGCTTGTCGGGCCGGATGCCGGCCATGAAGAGGGCTTCGCAGGCGTAGATGTTGCCGACGCCGACGACGTTGTGCGAGTCCATGATGACCGCCTTGATCGGCGCGCTGCGGCCCTGGCAGGCGGCTTTCAGAACCTCGGGGGTGAAGGCCTCGTCCAGAGGTTCGACACCCAGGTCGCGCAGCAGGGGATGCTGCGCCGGATCGCCTTCTATCCACAGGGCGGCGCCGAAGCGGCGCGGGTCATGCAGGCGGACCTGCCGGTCCTGGGCCGTGGTCAGCGCCAGATGATCATGCTTTTTCCAGGGGGCGGACGGATCGGAGATGCGCAGGCTGCCGGACATGCCGAGATGCACAAGCAGCGTTCCCTTGGGGCTGCCGAACAAAAGATACTTTCCTCGCCGGGCGCCGCCGGTGATGCGGGCGCCCTCAAGCTCGTGAATGCTTTCAGGCACCGGCCAGCGCAGGCGCCTGTCGCGGACGATCACCTCGCGCACGACCTTGCCCACCAGGTGGGGGGAGATGCCGCGCAGGGTGGTCTCGACCTCGGGAAGCTCAGGCATGGCCGCCGGACTGGGATTGCTGCAGGGCCTGCTCGACGGCGCGCCAGGCGAGGGTGGCGCATTTCACGCGCTGGGGGAACTTCTGCACGCCTTCCAGCAGGGTGAGTTCGCCCAGGGCGTCCTCGTCCTGCACCTGGCCTTCGCCGGTGACGACGGCGCGAAAGTCCTGGATGAGGGCCTTGAGCCTGGCGGCGTCGGCCCCCTTCATCTTGACGGTCATCATGCTGGCGCTGGCCTGGCTGATGGCACAGCCCTGGCCTTCGAACTTGATGTCCTCGACCTGGCCCTCGGGGCCAAGCTTCACCCACACATCGATCTCATCGCCGCAGGTCGGATTGTCGCCGTGAACATGAAGGCAGCCTTCGCCTTCCAGTCGGCCGTGGTTTCGGGGGCTGCGTGAGTGGTCGAGGATGACCTGCTGGTAGAGGTCGCGGAGGTCGTCGGAGAGGGCCATGGTCAGGAGAAGAAGGAGATGGCCTGGCGGAGGATGTCGATCATCCGGTCCACTTCGGCCTGGGTGTTGTAGAAGTAGAAGCTGGCACGGCTGGTGCCGGGGGCCTTGAAGCGCTTCATGAGCGGCTGGGTGCAGTGATGGCCGCCGCGCAGTGCCAGGCCCTGGGTGTTGGCGAACTCCACAAGGTCGTGGGTGTGGGCGCAGGCGAGCGTGAAGGCGGCGAGCGAGGCCCGGTCGGCCGGAGGCGGCGGGCCGAGGAGGCGAAGGCCGGGAAGCTCAACCAATTTTGCGATTGCATAGGCCGTCAGTTCGCGGCCATGGGCCTGGATGTTTTCCAGGCCGACGGCCTCCAGGTAGTCGATGGCCGCGCCGAGGCCGATCACGCCGGCGATGTCGGGCGTGCCGGCCTCAAAGCGTGCGGGGGCCGCCTTGTAGGTGCTCTGCTCCAGCGTGACGCTTTCGATCATCTCGCCGCCGCCATGCCAGGGGGGGAGCTGGTTGAGGAGATCCAGCCTGCCATGAAGGACACCGATGCCGGTCGGGGCGCACATCTTGTGGCCGGAGAAGACGTAGAAGTCGGAGCCGATGTCCTGGACGTTGACCGGCACATGGCCGACCGCCTGGGCGCCATCGACCAGGGTGGTGATGCCGAGGGCCCTGGCCCGGGCGCAGATGTCGCGGACTGGATTCACGGTGCCGAGGGAGTTGGAGATGTGCACGCAGGCCAGCAGTTTGACCGGGCCGTTGGTGAGCAGGCGCTCAAGCTCCTCCAGGTCGAGCGTGCCGTCGTCGAGCACGGGGACGTGTTTCAGGACGGCGCCGCAGCGCTGGGCGGCGAGCTGCCAGGGCACCAGGTTGCTGTGATGCTCCATGCCCGTGACGATGATGATGTCGTCCTTCTGCAGGAACCGGTGGGTCCAGGCATGGGCCACGAGGTTGATGCCCTCGGTCGTGCCGCGGGTGAAGATGATCTCGTCGGCCCGGGCGGCCCCGATGAAGCGGGCGACCCTGGCCCGGACGGCTTCAAAGTTGGCCGTGGAGCGGTTGCTGAGCTCGTGAAGGCCTCGGTGGACGTTGGCGTTGTCCCTTTCGTAGTAGTGGACGAGGGCGTCGATCACCTTCCGGGGTTTCTGGCTGCTGGCGGCGCTGTCGAAGTAGATGAGCGGGTGCTCACCCACCTGCTGGTGCAGGATGGGGAAGTCAGCGCGCAGATGGGAAAGGTCGGGCATGGAGGGCGTGAGTATCATCGTGCATACGTCTGCGCAAGGACGGGCGGACAGGGTGGTGCAGCGGTCAGGCTTTCAGGCCGGCAGGCAGAGCCTGGGGGAGGGAATGTGAATAAGTTTTGATCGACCTGCCATCACGCATTTGACAACGTGGTGTGTCCGGGTAGTCTCGCCGCCCCTGTTTCCAGGGCGGTCATGTTTTGTGAGCATGCCGCCGTCCTTCAAGCTGGTGACCGTCTCCGACTCCCCCTACCTTTATGCCCAAAAGAACCTATCAAGCCTCCAAGCGCACCCGCAAGAAGCAGTTCGGCTTCCGCGCCCGCATGAAGACCGAAAATGGCCGCGACATCCTTCGTCGCCGCCGTCGTGCCGGCCGCAAACGTCTCGTGCCGAAGGGCGTTGAGGTTCACTTCAAGCGCCACGTCCAGCAGCACACCTAAGGCGTCGGGTCACGGCGTTTCTTCCGCCCATGCGCCTTCCTTCCCGCCTTCATTTGAAGGAATCCCGTGATTTTGCGGTGATCAAGGCGCAGGGGCAAAGCCAGTCGGGCCGGTACTTTGTACTGGCCCTTCTTCGTGATGAGGGGCTGAAGGATTTTCGGTTTGGACTGGTGACCGGCAGGAAGCTGGGCGGTGCCGTGGTGAGGAACCGCCTGCGTCGCCAGATGCGTGAGATCATTCGCGACAGCCGCGCGCAGATCGTGCCGGGCGTCCGTTTTGTCACCATTGCCCGCTGGCGCGCGCCTCAGGCGGAATTTGCCGAAATGCGCAAGGACTGGATCCATGTCGCCCGGCGGCTTGGACTGTTCTTGAAACCCGCCGCTTCCGCGCCATGAAGCAGATTGTCCGTTTTTTCATCCGTGGTTATCAGCGCTTCATCTCCCCGGTTTTGCATTTCGTCGGCGGTCCGGGGTCGGGCTGCCGGTTCACGCCGACCTGTTCCGAATACTTCCTGCAGGCGGTTGAAAAACATGGTGTTCTTCCAGGAGCCTGGCTTGGAACGCGCCGCATACTCCGCTGCCATCCCTGGGGAGGGCAAGGACACGACCCGGTGCCTGAACGCCCCTGCGGTCACCGGCATCCCCACTGATTTATAACCCTCCGAACCCCCGAACAATTTCTCATGGATCGCAAAGCCTGGATCGTCGTCGTCTTGTGCAGCGTTGGCATCGCCTTCAACGCCTGGTATTCCGCCAAACACGCCCCTCCGCCCCCTCCGCCAGCGGTGGCTGCGGAGAAAAAGGTCGCTGCTGACGCCAAGGCCGCCAACACGGTTACCGACTCCAAGGCGACGCCTGCCGCCGCCGGGCAGTCTGCTTCTGCCGCCGCAGCCTCACTTCCTGAGGAAACGCACACCCTGACCCGTGGCAGCGTCACCTGGCATTTCACCACCCGGGGCGGCGGCATCAGCAAGGTGGTGCTGGCCGGCACGGACAAGCTGACGCTCAATGAGCATGGCAAGGAGCCCATCGGCGCGCTTCGTCGCGAGGCTGCGGGCAATGACCCGGTGGCCTACAAGATCACCGCCAAGTCAGACAAAAGCATCACGTTTGAAGGCGCCAGCCCGGAAGGCATCCTGGTGCGCAAGGTCTTCTCGCTGCACGACGGCAGCCCGACCGACGAGCATCTGATCAAGCTTTCGCTGACCCTGACGAACCAGGGAGCGGCGCCGCATAAGTCCGAGGAATATTACCTCTACGCCGGGGCGGCGAACTCGATGAGCCCGGACGAGGCCCTGAAGCCCAGCTTCTTCTGGAATGACGCCGGCAACGCCGATCAGGTTCACACCTCCTCCTTTGAGGGCGGCTGGTTTTCGACCGAGCAGACCGAGATGCGCTCCAGCCATGCGCGGCTGCGCTACGGCGGCGTGATGAGCCGGTTCTATGTGCAGATCCTGAGCCACGAGGGCAAGGCGGACAAGCCCGGGAAGATCTGGGCGTCGCGGGTTCACATCGACCACAGCCAGGACAAGTACAAAGGCACCTCGGGAGCGGACAAGGACCAGGCCATTCAGGCTGCCGTGGGACTGCCGCCGGTGGAGCTCGCGCCGGCGGCTTCCGTGACGGAGGAGTACAGCCTGTATGCCGGTCCGAAGGATTACGAACGTCTTTCGAAGCTGGAGGGGCAGCGCGACTTTGTGATGTTCTACGGCATGTGGGGCTTCATCAGCCGCCCGCTCAACACCCTGATGCGCTGGATGCATGACCTCACCGGGAACTGGGGGTTCGCCATCATTCTGATGACGATCATCATCCGCACCATCCTCTGGCCG
>Ga0315900_10002251_pt1 | contig 29945 bp, 22 predicted proteins | sample LakEriMetagenome_FD_203521 | JGI IMG/M metagenome (GOLD analysis project Ga0315900, IMG submission 203521) | Freshwater fungal communities from buoy surface, Lake Erie, Ohio, United States - Buoy 12 MA114 | ecosystem: Environmental > Aquatic > Freshwater > Lake > Lake biofilm | place: USA: Lake...
CAGCACCTGCTGGGCACCACGGGCACGCAGCTCCTGCTTGGCAAAGTGACGGGTCCACTTGCGGTCGGCCTTCAGCATGTCCAGCAGCGCGGGCACGGCGGCGCCGACAATGTCCGGCATCGTGCTGAGCGGGCGACCCTTCGCCGTCAGACGCCAGATGCGGCCATGGACCTGGTCGCGGCGCGGGTCACGGAAATCGACCTCACCATGCTGGATGATCGGGTTGTACCAGTCGGCGATGTAGATCGCACCATCCGGACCGGTACGGATGTCGATCGGACGGAAGGCACGGTGATTGGAAGCAAGCACATCAGCCTCCTGCTTAGCGACATAGCTGCTGCCGTTTGGCGTGACACGAAAACGGTTCGTGCGGTTGCCGCGGAAATCATTGGTCACCCAGGTGCCCTGCCAGTCCTCGGGCCAGTGCGGATCCTCGATGTATTCCAGGCCGCACTGCTTCGGCTGACCCGGGCTGAGGCCGCTGAGCGTGCGCTTGGCGCCCGGGGAGGTCTTGAAGACGCTGCCGAGGAAGATGAAGTTCAGGCCCTCGCCCCCCGCGCCGTCCGTGGCGAAGGACTGGCCCCAGCGGTCGAACTCATAGCCCCAGGGGTTGACCAGGCCCTTGCTGACAATTTCGAGCCTGCGGGTCTCGGGCCTGAACTCCCAGACACCACCGCCCATCAGACGACGCACGCCATGCGGGGTCTCCACATGGCTGTGGATGTAGATGGACTGCAGGAAGGAAAGCAGGCCCTCCGGCGTGTGCCGCATTGTGTGAAGGAGGTGATGCGTGTCCTCCGTGCCGAAGCCGCTGAGCACAATCGTTCGTTCGTCCGCCTTGAGGTCGCCGTTGGTGTCCTTGAGGAAGAGCACCTCGGTGGAGTTCGCGACGTAGGCCCCGCCGTCGCCGGGGATCACCGCCGTCGGGATGAAGAGGTTTTCCGCAAACACCGTGGACTTGTCCGCCTTGCCGTCCTTGTCGGTGTCCTCAAGCACCACCACCTGGTCCTTGGTTCCGTCGCCGGGCTTGATCTGCGGGTAGGTCGTGCTGCTCACCACCCAGAGCCGGCCCTGGGCGTCCCAGTTCATCTGCACGGGCTTGGCGATCATCGGCTCCTGCGCCCAAAGGCTGACTTCGACGCCCTCGGGCACGACAAACCCCGCCTTCTGAACCTCGGGGTTGGGATCGGGCACGTCGGCGGCGGACTTGGGCTGCGAGGCAGACGCTGCGGAGGCCACGAATGGCAGGGCGAAAAGGACACGGAAGGTCATAGGTCGGCGGGAAGTTCCCATTCGACTCCGCGCCGGAGGTTTGGCAAGAAGTACTAAACAAGGTTTGTCCTGGACGGTCGCCGCCGTTCGGGAGACTTCCGCCAGGGATCCACTGACAAAAACTTGGTTCGCGGCGATGAGGCAGCTCCTCGGCGGCGCCCTCCCGGCCATCATCCTCCCGTCACCTGCTTCACGAACAGCTCCAGCGCCTTCGTGGCCGGATCCTCTGGCAGGCCAAGGTCATCATTCAGCTTGCTGTGATTCGTGTCCTTCGCGCCAAAGACCGTGACCTTCACGCCGGCCTCGCGGAGGACGTTGCCAAAATGGACGGCCTGGGCGGAGGTGTCCGGGTGCGCGGAGACATGCAGGATCAGGAAGGGGGGGATGCCCTTGTCCTTCGTCACATGCGTGACGGCGGAGAAGTCCCGGTGCTTTTCAGGGGAGTTGCCGAACTTCAGGCGATGGCCAAACTTGGGCAACGGAAATCCGTGAACCCTTGCCCGGGTCTCGGCCACCTCGATGATCGCCGGGATGTTGAAGGTGTCGCCATCCACCGGCACGCAGCCGATGAGCGCACCAAAATCGGCCCCGGCCTCCCGGAGGTAACGGTCATCCGTGCAAAGGATCGCGGCCAGCTGCGCCCCGGCGCTGTGCCCGCCCACAAGAATCCGCCTCGGGTCGCCGCCATGCTCCTGGATGTGCTTCTGCACCCAGGCGAAGGATGTCGCGCAGTCGCGGATCAGCGTGCCCATGTCCACCTCAGGCAGCAGACGGTAGTTGGTGGAGACAAAGACAAAGCCGCGCTCCATGAACCAGGCCGGCTTCAGGGCCACGTCCGACTTGTCGCCCACCTGCCAGCCGCCGCCATGGATCCAGAAGACGACAGGCAGGTTCTTCGCGTCCTTGGGCTTGTAGATGTCGAGCACGTGGCGCGCATGACCGTCATCGAGATAGCGGACGTCACGCCGGATGTCCTGGGCATGCAACAGGCTGGCGGCGAGAACGAGGGCGGTGAGCAGGAGGTTCTTCATGGGGGCGGAAGAACCAAACGTCCGACAACGGGCGCTTTGTTCTCCGCCACCGCATTCCCGCGCAGATCAACGCATCGTCTCGAAGCGCTTGCGAAGAATGTCCTTCTGGCTGGCGCCGCCGAGCCTGGCCTGCGTGTCGTCGATCCACTTCTGCTCCAGCGCGTTTTTGGTTGGGCGCTCGACCTGGTAGAAGACGCCGAACTTGCCCGGGCTGGGCAGGTCGGCCAGCTTGTAGGCGGCGATGTCGTCCTTCACGTCGTGCTGGGTTTCGTCGATGATGTCGTAGGTGCCGCCCTTGCGGGGCGTGCTGTCATCGAAGCTGCCCTCGTAGAACATCACGCACTCGCTGAGGCATTCCACCACGCTGAAGCCGTCGTGCAGGATGGCGCGCTCGAAGGTGTCCACCATGTGCTTCACCTGGGCCGCGTGGGTGCGGGCGATGAAGGTGGCGCCGCTGGCGAGCAGCTGCTTCATCGGGTTGATCGGACGGTCGATGCTGCCGGTCGGGTCGGTCTTGGACTTGAATCCAAGGGGGCTGGTCGGACTGGTCTGCTTCTTGGTGAGGCCATAGACGTAGTTGTCCATGATCACATAGGTGAGCTTGACGTTCTTGCGGGCGGCGTGGTTGAGGTGGTTGCCGCCGATGGAGAAGCCGTCGCCGTCACCGCCGAAGACAAACACATGCACGTCCGGGCGGCTGAGCGAGACGCCGGTGGCCAGGGGCAGGGCACGGCCGTGGATGAAGTGAATGCCATGCGTGTTCATGAAGTAGGGAAAGCGGCTGGAGCAGCCGATGCCGGCCACGCAGACGATCTTTTCATGAGGGTACTGGAGCTTTTCGAGCACCTTGTAGAAGGCGGCCAGAACGGCGAAGTCACCGCAGCCGGGGCACCAGGTCGGGTGGTCGGCGGTGAGGGCCTTCTTGGTGAGCTTTTCCTCAGCCGCCATGGCGGGCGGGGTGACGAGTGTCGACGAAGCGGCGGAGGCGGCTTCCTGGGTTGGGGAGGACATGGTCTGTTCGGTGGGGTGAAGGTTGAGCTGCAGGGCGGGCGGGGCTTTCAGGCGCTCATGATCTTTTCAGCGCCCGTGACGATCTCGCGAATGCGGAAGGTGAGGCCGTCGGTCTTGCAGATGGATTGAACCTTAGGCTCGGCGTAGGCCGCACGGATCATCATGGCGAGCTGGCCGTAGCCATAGACGCCGGCGTCGTTGAGCTCGACGACGGCGACCTTCTTGAAGTTCTGCCACAGCCTGTCGAGGCCGGCGGGCATCGGGTGGATGTGGCGGAGATGGGCGGCGCCCACCTTGTGGCCTTCGGCACGGAGACGGTTCACGCTCTCCTTCACCTGGCCGAGGTTGCTGGCCCAGCTGATGAGGAGCAGGTCGCCTTCCTGGTCACCATAGATTTCAGGCAGCGGCAGCTTGTTGCTGAGCTCCACAAGCTTGTTACGACGCTTCTCGGTCATCTTCTGGTGCATCTTGGGATTGCCGCTCGGATGGCCGTATTCATCGTGCTCCAACCCTGAGATGTGCGGATATTTGCCGGCCATCTTCGTGCCAGGAGGCGCGTGCCGGGTGATGGCGTTCAGCGGGTAGGGCTTGAAGTCGGCGCCACGGTCGGAGAGGTCGAGGGTCGGCTCGACCCAGTGCTTGTCGAGGTCGGGCTCGGTGAAGGCTTCAATGCGGCTGCTGAGGGCCTGGTCGGTGAGGATGATGACCGGGCAGGAGTATTCACGGGCCAGCCGGCCGGCCTCGAGGGCGATGTAGAAGCAGTCCTCCACGTCCTGGGGGGCGATGACGATGCGCGGGGCGTCGCCATGGCTGCCGTAAATGGCCTGCATGAGGTCGCTCTGTTCGATGCTGGTGGGCATGCCGGTGGAAGGGCCGCCGCGCTGCACATTGACGACGATGAGCGGGATCTCTGCCATGCTGGCATAGCTCAGCGCCTCCATTTTCAAGCTCAGACCCGGGCCGGAGCTGCCGGTGATGGCCAGATGGCCGGCGAAGGCGGCGCCGATGGTCATGGACACGGCGGCCAGCTCATCCTCCGCCTGCACATAGATGCCGCCATACTTCGGCAGCTCCGTGCGCAGGGTCTCCATGATGCTGGACCAGGGCGTGATCGGGTAGGCGGAGCCGTAGCGCACACCGGCGGCGATGAGTCCCATGCTCAGCATGGTGTTGCCGTCGGAGCTGATGCGGCGGTCGGCGGTGTGCTCGCCCTCCTCAAAGCGGAAGGTGGTGATGTCACCCACAGGATAGGCGTAGCCGGCGTCAAAGGCCAGCATGGCGTTGCGCAGCACGCTCTCGTCCTTCTTGCCAAACTGGCGGGCCAGGATGCCGGTGACCTTTTCCTTGTCGAGGCGGAAGACGGCGCAGAGCATGCCGAGGACGAAGATGTTCTTGCCGCGGTCACGGGCGCTGCCGCCGATGGCCTCCACGGTGGCCGCCGTGAACGGAACGCCGATGTGATGGATGCCGCGCTCATGCTTCAGCTCCTTGACCTCGCCGCTGTCGTAGAAGCAGATGCCGCCTTCACGCAAAGCGCTGAGATGGCTGTCGTAGCTGTGCTGGTAAAAGGCCACCAGCACATCGCTTTCATCACCGGGATGCAGCACCTCGCCGCTGCCAAGGTGCACCTGGAAGATCGAAGGACCGCCGCTGATCGTGGACGGGATCGTCATGTAGGTCATCACATCCTGCTGGGTGCGTCCGGCGAGACGGGCGAGGATGCCGCCAATGGATTGAATCCCGTCCTGGGAGTTGCCGGCGAGGCGGATGACGGCATTGCGGAGCGCCTGCACGGAAGCAGGCGAAGGAGCTGGAGCTGTGGACATGGCTGGGGGTTGGAAGGCGTAGGGAAAACGTACCGGAGACCGGATTTTTCCAAACAAGCCGGGATGCTGGGCCAAACACCGGGCTTCCGTCAAGGCGGCATGAGGGACAAACGGGACTTTTTCATTGTCAATCCGGCGGCCTTCTGTTCGTATCTTGAGCTGTCATCCTGACAGCTCACCCCGTCAGGACACCCCCATCAACACCGAATCCATGAAGACATTCCTTACTGCACTCGCCATGCTGGCCGCTGCCGGCACCCTCATCGCCGCCCCCGTGAACTCCACCTGCATCATGAGCGGCAAGCCTGTCAAGGAGGGTGTCACCTCCGAATACAAGGGCAAGACCGTCGGATTCTGCTGCACGAACTGCAAGGCACGGTTCGACTCGAATCCTGACAAGTTTGGCAAGAAGATCGCCAAGTAAATCCGGCCGGAAAGCACTTCCAAGCCCAAGAACGACGGCATCAGGCATCCCTGATGCCGTTGTTTTTAGTCAGAGATAGGGCGCGATGGGCAGGCTGCCGTTCCAGGCGCAGATGAACATCGTGCCCGGCTTGGTGGTGCTCGGGGAGGTGCTGACTTTGCCGCCGGCGGCCTCCACAAGCATCACTCCGGCCGCGATGTCCCAGAGGCTGATCTGCTCCTCGACATAGGCATCCAGGCGGCCGCAGGCGATGTAGGCCAGGGCCAGGGCGGCGCTGCCGAGCATGCGGGTCTTGCGCACGTCGTAGGCGATGCGCTTGTAGCGCTCGAAGCCGGCGTCCAGGGCGGACTTGCTTTTGGAAAAACCGACGGTGACCACCGCCTCCCCCATGGTGGCGCGGCTGCTGACGCTGATGGGCCTGCCGTTCAACATGGGCGGCCCGCCCTTGACGACGCTCCAGGTCTCGTCCTGCATCGGGTCGTGAATGACGCCCAGGAGCATCTCCTTGGTCGTCCGGTGGCGTGCGGCGATGCTGACGCAGAAGTGCGGGATGCCGAAGAAGTAGTTCACGGTGCCGTCGATCGGGTCGACGATCCACTCCACGTCACCGTCACCGCCGACATCCCCCTCCTCCTCGCCGAGGATCGCATGGGTGGGGTCGTTTTTCAGGATGATCTCGGTGATCAGCTTCTGGCTGCGGATATCCAGCTCCAGCTTGATGTCATGGCGCTGCATTTCATTGACCGTGAGTTCGGAGCCAAAGTTGGCCTTGATCAGGCTGCCGGCCTGCCGGGCGGCGTCGAGGGCGATGGGGAGGAGTTCAGACATGGGAGGTTCTCTTGCTGGCGGCCAGGCGGGTGATGAACTGGACAAGCTCATGAGCGAGCTCCGTCTTGTCCTGCCTGGGCAGGGGCTGCGTCAGGCCGCCGGGAAGGCAGAGAGTGACGGCGTTTTCCGAACTGTCAAACCCGATGCCCGGCTGCGAGACGTCATTGGCGATCACCAGGTCGCACTGCTTGCGGACGAGCTTGTCCTGCGCGTGCTCAATGAGGTTTTCCGTCTCCGCCGCGAAGCCGACGAGGCAGCCCTTAAAGCCGAAGGCGGACCTGGCCGAGCCCAGGATGTCCTCCGTGCGTTCGAGTTCGAGCACCATAGATTCGGAGTCCTTTTTGATCTTTTTCGGGGCGCATCTGACCGGTCGGTAGTCGGCCACGGCGGCGGCGAAAACGGCGGCTTCACAGCCCTGGATGCGCTGCTTCACGGCCTCAAACATCTCGCGGGCCGTCTCCACCCTCACCAGGTCAACGCCCTCCGGAGGCGGCAGGGAAACCGGTCCGGAAACCAGCGTCACCGAATGCCCGGCGTCGCGTGCCGCCACGGCCAGGGCATGGCCCATGCGGCCCGAGGAGCGGTTGGAAAGGTAGCGCACCGGGTCCAGCGGCTCCCGTGTGGGACCGGCGGTGATGAGAAAGTGCATGTTCCTGCCATGCGCCGCCGCAGGAACGGCGTCAACAAGGTTTGCAATCACGACGGCTCCGGTCAGTCCCTCGGCATCTCCAGCTCGATGCCGAAGAAGTCGATGAACACGGCACGGTAGACGGCCCGCTTGAAGCGCGGCACCCAGGTCATCTGGAACTCGTGCGGCAGGATCCAGCGCCACTGGACGAACTCCTGATGCGTGGCGGCCAGGTTGAAGTCGGCGTCGCTGCCGGTGAAACGGCAGCGGAAGTAGGTCTGCTCCTGGCCGCCGTAAATGCCGTACTTGAGCCGGTTCTTCGTGAAGGCGTAGCGGTAGCCGTCGCGGCGTTCCAGCACCTGCAGCCGGTCCCTGGCAACCCCGATCTCCTCGGCCAGCTCACGGAAGAGTGCCGTCTCCGCATCCTCGCCCTCGTCGATGCCGCCCTGGGGAAACTGCCATGCGCCCCGGATGTTGATCCGTTCGGCGACGAAGATGCGGTCTTCGTGGTTCACGAGGATGGCGGCGACATTCGGGCGGTAGACGATCGGCGTGGCGGGGGGGAATTCCATGAAGCGTGGCAAACTAGGCGGCGCGCCGGTTTTGTCACGCAGGTGCTGTGCAGGAAGATCAGGTCCTTCCTGAACGGCCACGGAGCAGGTCATGGGCATTCTTGACCACCCAGCCGCTCTTCTCCAGCGCCTCACGCACGGCCTCCCTGCCCCGCCCTGTCAGCTCGCACAGGATTCTCACCGCACGGTCGCGCAGCTTCACGTTGGAGGGATTAAGGTCCACCATGAGGTTGCTGACGACCTTGCCCACGCGGGTCATCGCCAGCGTGGTGATCATGTTGAGGATCAGCTTCGTCGCCGTGCCGGCCTTGAGCCGAGTGGAGCCGGTGAGGATCTCCGGCCCGACATCCGGGGCGATCACGACATCGGGCCGCCATGCCTTGTCACGCATTTGGTTCACGGCCCGGCGCATGGCGGGATTGAAGCAGACCAGGGCCGTGAAGGAGCCGCGACGACGCGCCTCCTTCAACGCGCCCCAGACAAAGGGTGTGCGCCCGCTGGCGGCGATGCCGATGACGACATCACGGGCGCCCACGGCACGGTTGCTCACCGCCAGCATGCCGCCATGCACGTCATCCTCCGCTCCCTCAACAGCGCTCCAGAGCGCCTGCCTGCCACCCGCGATGATGCCCTGCACCTGCTCCCGCGGGGCGCGAAATGTGGGCGGCACCTCGCTCGCATCCAGCACGCCGAGACGTCCGCTCGTGCCCGCACCGACATAGAAAAGCCGCCCACCGGACTGAAAGGCGCGCACGACGGCCTGAATCACCTTTTCGAGCCTGCGCCGCTCGGCATGGATGGCCCTCGGCAGCAGGTCCTCCTCGGCGAGCATCAGGTCGATGCCCTTCAGCACCGGCATTCGGTCGAGCCGCAGGCTGCGCGGATTGCGCATTTCGGTCGGGGATCCGGCCAGCACGGAAAGGTCGGCAATCTCCGGCGGCAGCAGATGATCCGAAGCCGTTGCCTTGATCCTCCGCGCAGGCAGGCCGTCGAGGGAATGGGCCAACGCCACCGCCCCCCAGACGGAGGCCTGTTTCAACGGCGTCACCCGGGCTCCAGGCCAGGCCAGACGAATGCGCCGGGCGACATCCCTCATGAAGGCCGGGTTTTTCAGCAGCACTCCGCCGTTGAGAACAAACTCCACCTCCCCGGCCTCGGCGCCGCAAAGCTGGCGTGCGCACACAACCGCATCCTCGGCAAGCATCGCGGCAGCCTCGGCCAGGATGCCACGCGCCAGACGGTCACCGCGCCCGGCCGCGGCAAAAACCGTCACCGCCAGGCCGGCGATCTCCGTCTTCCCGGCCTGCACCGACCAAGGGATCAGCTGCTCAGGCTCGTTGAACATCAGTGTGGAAAGCATGGACACGCCCAGCTTCCCCATGCGGCCATGATGATCGAGGTCCGCGATGACGGCACGCAGGGCGCGCAGGCCGATGTCGCAGGCGCTGGCCCGGTCACCGATCACATGGCCGCGGCCTCCCACCTTGGCGGTGCGTCCGTCGGGAGCCCGGCCGAAGCAGCAGGAACCGGTGCCGCTGAGCACCAGCACCCGGGGGATCGGAGACTGCCTCGGGGGTGCGGCGGCGAGGGCGGTTTCCAGATCATTGGTTGCCACGCAGGGCACCGCCGGCCAGACCCGCGAAACGATGCGGCGCAGGCGGTCCTTGTCGGGCTCGCTCCGCGCTCCCGCCATGCCAATGCCGACTGCTGAAGGCGAAAAGGGCAGTCGCGCCGCGATCTCCCGGAAATGCCACTGCAGCTCACGGTCTGACATCAGGGGCAGCACGGCGGGGCCAGTTTCGAAGGAGACCAGGACATGACTGCCTTCGTCCACCATCAGCGCGGAGGTTCGGGTGCCGCCCGCTTCAATCCCAAGCACGCCCCGTGGCGGCAGCCTGGGGGCCGGCACGCTTCGCGAATTCTTGTGTGATTTCATCGGGCACAGACTATCCGCTTCTGCCCGCAGGCTCAATGAATGATCTGAACCTCATCACCGACGTTGCAGACAGAGAAAAAGCTCTGCGCCTTGTCATAGGGAAGACGGATGCAGCCATGGGAGGCCGGCCGGCCTGTGACGTAGCCGCTGTGCAAGCCGATGGCGGAGCAGTTCAACCGCATGAAATAAGGCATCGCCACATGATAGAGCGTGGAGGTCCAGGAGCGGTGCTTGTCGGTGATGACATACCGGCCGGCAGGGGTGTTGTAGCCCTCGCGCCCCGTCGAGACCGGACAGGAATCCACCACGCGTCCATCCCGGGTCAGCCAGGCGCGCTGGCTGGACAGATCCACGGTGACCAGCACCTCCGGCTCCGACTCCGGCTGCCTGCCCAGAATGATGCGCATGAGGAAAAGGTAACCCTGGGTGGCGGCAAAATTGATGGGATAACGATGGTAGCGGGTGGTGCACTTCGCCGGGTTGGCGCCGTAGCGGATCAGCATGGCGGCCCCCTCGACATCTCCACGCGAGGCACAGGCGATGAGAGGCGTGACTCCGCGGTCGCTCTCCAAGGTGTTTCTGAGATCCTTGATGGTGACACGATCCAGAAGCTCCCGGGTCAACGGCGTGGCAAAACGGCCGTTGGCATCCGCTCCTGCAGCCAGCAGCGAACGATAGATCTCCGGTCCACGCCTCAATGAGGCCAGAGGCAGCGGGGGCTGCTTCTCGAGGCCGGGCTTGTGGACATCCGCACCCGCATAGGTCAACGCTGCGACGCTGCCTGCCGCCCCCAGCCTGACTGCCGAGCAGAGCAGCGTGTCTCCCGCCACCGTCGGCTCATTGGCATCTGCCCCGCAGGCCACGAGCCGGCCGATCCACTCGCCGTCATCCAGCATCACGGCATAATGCAGCAGAGGCGTGCCGCCGATGTCCGGGATGTGCGTGCGGAAATATTCCGCCACATCATCCCGCAAGGGCCGCCAGCGGAAAGGCTCAGGGTTCGTGCTGACGGGCTTCGAAGGAGCCTGCCGCAGCGGTGACTTTCTGGGCGCCACAACCACAGGCTTCAAGTCATCCTCCTCAACAGCCGCCGTCCGGGAAGGAGCCAGTCGACGCTCAAGCTGCTTCGGCTCACGCTCCTTGATGACATCACCCGGCAACTCCGCCTGAGGCAGGTTCATCATCACCGTCTGGATCACCTCCAAGGGGTTCGCAAAGGCGGTTTCACGACTGTTGAAGATGACCACTCCCAGAAAAAGGACGACCGCCATGCACGCCATGACCCCGCCGTAAACGACGGGCAGCAGGTCGGCGATCAGCCGGCGAAACCGGGAGGATTTCGAGGTCATCGGAACACGTTGTCTAGCGGCGGATTTTTGATCAGTCGAGTCGTGAATTGCCAGCGACTGGAATCTTGCCACCATCCCATTCTCAAATCGGCGTCTAACCAGTCGATTCAATCCAGATTTTATAAGCAGCCATGAAAAGCACCGACATCCGTGTTACATCCGCCTCCGTTTATTTCCTCCCCGTCACCATGCGGGTGCCGCTTAAATTCGGCCCGGAAACCGTGACGAGCGCGGTCTGCCTCCGCGTGAAGGTGGGCGTTGTCGACCGCCAGGGCCGCACGGCCGAAGGCTGGGGTGAAACACCGCTGAGCGTGTCCTGGGTCTGGCCGAGCACGCTGGGCGTGGGCGAAAGACTGGAACGCATGCAGGACTTCTCGATTCTTCTCGCACGCAAGCTGGTGGATGGCGGCCTGACAGGTCACCCGATGGAAATCGGAGCCGATTTCATCCATGGCCCGCTGGCGGCAGCCCTCAAGGAGGCCAATGCCAGGGCAGGCGGGCCGGAGATGCCCTATCTGGGCTCGCTCGTCGCCTTCAGCGCCTTCGACATCGCCGTGCATGACGCCTATGGCAATCTGCTCAGCTGCGATGTTTATGACACCTACGGCCCGGACTTCATGAGCCGCGACCTGAGCACTTACATCGAGGCGGAAGCAGGCAGCGGCATCGACTTCCGCGGCAGGTTTCCCCAGGACTTCCTGGTGCGCAACGCGCCCAGGACGCTGCCCGTCTGGCACCTTGTCGGCGGAGTGGACGCCCTGGAGGCCTGCGACCTGAACGGCAGTGAGCCGAGGGACGAGCATCCGGTGCTCCTGGCGGACTGGATTCAGCGCGACGGCCTGAAGTGCCTGAAGGTGAAGCTGCGCGGCACCGACGCCGCCTGGGATTATGAGCGCATGGTTCGCGTCGGACGCATCGGCCTCGCCAACGACGTGCGCTGGTTCAGCGCCGACTTCAACTGCACCGTGCAGGATCCCGCCTATGTCAACGCCATCACCGACCGTCTGCTGGCGGACGAGCCGGAGATCTACGCCCGCACGCTGTATGTGGAGCAGCCCTTCCCCTACGACCTGGAGGCGCATCAGATCGACGTCCGCAGCGTCTCGGCCCGCAAGCCGCTCTTCCTGGATGAAAGCGCCCACGACTGGGAGTTCGTCAGGCTGGGTCGCAGACTCGGCTGGAGCGGGGTGGCATTGAAGACCTGCAAGACCCAGACCGGGGCGCTCCTGAGCCTCTGCTGGGCCAAGGCCCATGGCATGCCGCTGATGGTCCAGGATCTGACCAATCCGATGCTGGCGATGATCCCGCACGTCAGGCTCGCCGCACACGCCGGCACCATCCAGGGCGTCGAATGCAACGCGATGCAGTTTTATCCGGATGCCTCCGTGATCGAGGAGCTTGTCCATCCGGGGCTTTACCGCCGCCATGAAGGTGTGGTGGACCTTTCGACGCTCCGTGGAAGCGGATTTGGCTACCGTGTCGATGAAATCGCCAGGAACCTGCCGGCTCCAGCGGCGGTCGTTTGATCCTTTTTGTGAAAACATCCGCCCTTTGGCCCGCAGGCGGCGTATCCCCGGCCTCCCTTTTATCATGCCTGAGGCAGACCCCATCGACCGAGACCTTTCCCAGCAGGATCCACGCGCCAACTTCCTGCCCTACCCGGCTTCACGCCTGGCGGCGAAGATCATCCCGCAGGATCTCACCAATTTCAAAAGCCGTGGCATCACGCGTGTGGAGCGTGAGCTGCAGCAGGAGCTCGTCGAACTGCGCGAGGCCTACTTGAAGGTGATTGACGCCTTCAACTGGAACAAGCTCATCTACGAATCCCAGTTCGGTTTCGAGCCCGTGGTGGGTGAGGTTTACCACCTCTATGACATCGACGGACGCCGTCACCTCAGCATGATCGAGCCCGACTCCTGGCATCAGCGCTGGATCGGCACCTTTCGCCTGAACGCAGACGGCCGGTGGCAGGCGGAGAAGGTCGCCGAGGACTTTGACATCCGGGCCTTTGTCAGCACCGCCGTTGTCTGATCAGGCGCACTGCGGCGGAATCACGCAGTTGGCGAGCAGCCCTCGCAGGTAGGCGGCGATTCCGAGGAAGGCATCCTTGTAGGTAGAACCGGACAGGCAGGCGAGTTCCTCCTCGGCGTCCGTGATCATCTTCTGCGCAAAGCGGACCGCTTTCTCAATCGCCCCTTCATAGTCGGCGATGCCGGCGAGGATGCTCGTGTCCATCGGCTCGCCCTGCAGCAGCATGCGGTTCAACTTCTGCTTCTGCATGTCGGTCGCCTCCATCAGCAGGTAGAGGATTGGCAGCGTCAGCTTGCCGCGCGCCAGGTCCGTACCCAAGGTCTTGCCCACCTTGGATTCGTCACCGACCAGGTCCAGGCAGTCGTCGTAGATCTGATACACGGTGCCCAGCTTCATGCCGAAGCCGTGAAGGGCCTCCTGCACGTCCTGGGAAACTCCATTGAGACGGGCGCCCAGGCCGGCGGCGGCGGCGAACAAGGCGGCCGTCTTCATCTCAATCATCCGCAGGTAGTCGGGAATGGAAAGGTTCAGGTCAAAACGTCGCTGCGTCTGGAGAATCTCCCCGCTGCAGACATCCCGGGAGGCCCTGGCGATCTGGCGGCAAACCTCAGTGTCTTCAAATTCCGTCGCCAGCTCCAGGGCGTACGCGAAAAGCGCATCACCCAGCAACACGCTGAGTGAATTCCCCCACTTGGCGGCGGCCGTGGGCAGCCCTCGACGAGTGACCGCTCCATCCATGATGTCATCGTGCACCAGCGAGGCGATGTGCACGAGTTCGAGGATGACGGAAAGGCGGGTGTGCGCCGCCGTCTTCCCACCCGTGGCCCCACCTGCCATCAGGGCCAGGGCCGGGCGTATCCGCTTGCCCGCCGTCTGGCAGACGTAGGCCACATAACCTTCCACGGCAGGGTCAAAGGCCTTGGCCTGGTCCCGGATCGCAGATTCCACCGCCTGCAGGTCCTCACGAATGAGCTCGAAAGGGAAAACCGGGGCGCTGGCTGCTGGTGGTGTGGCGGTCATTGATGAAAAAGAAGGCGGTCGAACAACAGAAACGGCGCCGGGCCGCTTCAGTCGCGCAGTGTGAATTCTACGTCAAATACGAGCTTCGGGGAATCCCGGTTGGAACAGGGTGCTGTCAAAAGCGACCGCAGCTCATTCAGCCTCTTCCAAATCCATCAAGAAGCTTCCAAAACCTTGACTGTCAGGGTTGGCCTGACACGCAGTTTCTTAACCAGTTCAAATAAATACTTGATAAAATTCATAATTTTTGTAATTTATAGGGTTGTGTTCGACTTTTTAGCATTCAGTAATGAGTTACTCCTCTCCTGCTCACCGCGCGGGTCTGGACTCAACTCGTTTCTGGCGGATGCCCTGAACGGAGGCGTAGCGGCTCTGCTGGCCCAGGTCAGTTCAGATCCTGGTATGTCGACAAAATGTCTGACGATGTTTGCCCTCTCCCTGCCCATCGTGTGCATCACCGGGCTGGCGGCAGGCATGTGTCTGCGTGCCCTGGATTACAGAAAAAAAAGAGCGAAGGAGGCGGAGGAAATCGCGGAAGAACTGCGCTTCACCCACGAACAATGGGACAACATCGTGCGTGCCGTGGAAGGGGTGCTCTGGCAGCGCGATGCCAGCACCTGGAACTTCATCAGCATCAGCGAGCAGGCGGAAGGGTTCCTTGGCTACAGCAGGGAGGCCTGGCTGAACGGGGCTGATGTCTTCACCCAATGGATACACCCGGAGGACCTGGACAAGGTTCAGATGACCTGGCGGGAACTGCTGCCGTTTCCCAAGAAGTACCAGGTTGAATTTCGCATGCTGGCCGCTGACGGCTCCTGGCGATGGATTTGTGAAAACGGCGCCTCCCTCAAGGACCAGTCGGGTGAACTCACGATCTGCGGCCTGAGCAAGGATGTCACCTGCCGCATTCATGAGAACGAGGCGCGCCGCATGCTGCACCGCCAGCAGCTTGAGGCCGCCCATGAGTCCGGCAAGGCGGAGATCGCCAAGAGCGTGCTGCACAACGTCGGCAACGTCATGAACAGCCTCAACGTCAGCGCCAAGCTGCACATGGAGGCCATCGCCGCCTCCCGCGCCCCCAACCTGGGAAGGGCGGCCAGGCTGCTGAAGGAGAACCAGGAGAACCTGGCCCAGTTCATCAAGGGCACCCGCCAGGGCCGCAGGCTGCCCGAATACCTCATCACCGTCAGCGAGCACCTCGAGGAGGAAAACCGCAGGCTCTACAACGAGGCGATGGCCATGGTCCACCACATCGAGCACATGCGCGACATCATCACCCTCGAGCAGGTGAACGGGCGCACCTCGGCCTTTGAGGAGCAGGTTGACCTCGCCGGGCTTGTCGAGCAGGCCCTGGCGCTGGAAGGCAACATCCTGATGGACAACGAGATCGTCATCGAAAGAAACTACGCCGACGTGCCTCCTCAGTGGATCTCACGCAGCCAGTTCCTGCAGGTCCTGGTCAACCTCGTCAGCAACGCGCGTCACGCCGTCTGCGCCAGCAGCGTCAGCGGCCCCCGGCGGATCAGCCTTGGCATCCAACCTCCGAAGAACGGCTGGATCACCATCAGCGTGGCGGACAACGGCTGCGGCATCAGCAGGACCAACCTGGCGCGCATTTTCACCCATGGCTTCACCACCCGGAAGGACGGCAACGGCTTCGGCCTCCACCACGCCGCGCTTCTTGCCGAGGAAATGGGGGGCAGGCTGCGCGCTGAAAGCGAAGGGGAGGGCCATGGCGCCGTGTTCACCCTGGAACTTCCCTCCCGAACCGAAATGCTCCAGACCGTCGCCTACCCAGGCGCCGCATCGGCGGCCGACGTCATGGTCAAAAGCACCCTGCTTCAACACTCAGCGCTCATTCGATGAACACTGCCAACAACCGCATCCTGATTGTTGATGACAACCCCACCATCCGGGAGGACTACCGGCGCATCCTGTGCCCGTCCAACGATGATGCGGACGTGCTGGACGACCTGGAGGCGGCCGTGTTTGACGCCACCTGCCAGTATGAAAAGCTGCGCCCCAACTTTCAGACCGCGTTTGCCACCCAGGGTGACGCCGCCGCACAACTGGCCCAGTCCGCCATGGACCAGGGCATGCCATTCGCCGTGGCGATCGTCGACATCCGCATGCCTCCGGGCATCGACGGCGTTGAAACCGTGAAGCGTCTCTGGCGCGTGCAGACCGATCTGCAGATCATCCTCTGCACCGCGTATGCCGACTACTCCTGGCAGGGCATTGTCCGCGAACTCGGCGTCTCCCACCGCCTGGTCGTACTCAAGAAGCCCTTCGACCCCATCGAGGTCCTCCAGCTCTGCATGGCCATGACCACCAAGTGGGCTGCGGAACGCGAGATGGCCTGCCGCCAGCTCGCCTTGCAGAACCGTCTCGTCGCCAGCGTGCAGCAGGTGGAGCGCGTCGCCGGTGAACTTCATCAGGAGCGCAGGCATCGGCAGGACGACGGACATTCCAAATCGGAGGCCGAGATGGTCGACATGATGTCCGGGCTCGTCACGGGCATCGCCCACGATTTCAACAACGCCCTCACCGTCATTCAGGGACACCTGAGCGCGGCCCTGATGACCTCCGATTTCACGGGCACCCTTGAGATGCCCCTGGAGAAGATGCTCCAGGCCGCCCAGCGTGCCTCCATGCTGAGCAGGCAGATGATGGCCCTCACCTCCGACGTCGAGATCCCCACGGAAAGCCGCCTCATCAACCTCGTCGAACTGCTCGAACAGCAGATGGAGATGATCCAGCGCGTCATGCGCGAACGCATCCAGGTCGAGATCTGCCACGCCGGCCAGGATGTCTTCATCCGCGCCTCCGACACCCTGATCCTCAGGCTGGTGAACCTGCTGATCGTCCGGTCAAGGGAGCTCATGCCCAAGGGCGGCAAGCTCACGGTCACGGTCGGCAACCGCGACATCACCTCCGCCGAAGAAGCCGCCGGGCTGCACTCGGCCGCCAAGCGCGGCAGGTATTCCGTCCTCCAGTTTGACGACACCTGCCTGCAAGGCACCGCGCCCGAAGACCGCTCACACCCGCTCTGGCAGGAAACCACGGCCGACCACGAACCGCCCCGCATTCTGTCCGCACGGCGGCTGGTGGATCATCTCGGCGGCTGGATGTCTGTGGAGCTCATCGAGGGCGTCGGCTGCCGGCATACCATCTTCATCCCGTCGACCACCATGGATGCCAGGGAGCAGAACCGCAGCTCCAGACCCCCGGCCGGCCTCACCGTTCTTGTCGTCGATGATGAAAAGTCCGTGTGCGACATCCTGGGTTATATCCTCTCCAGCCAAGGGCACCGAGTCCTCAAGGCGCATCATGCCATGGAGGCCTGGACCCAGTGGCAGACCCACGACCAAAACATCGACCTGGTCATCGCGGACATCTACCTGCCGGATGGAGTGACGGGCTTTGAGCTGGTCCGCCACATGAAGGCCCAGAGGCCTTCGCTGCCCGTCATTTACATGAGCGGTTACCAGCCGGACACCTTCAGCGAAGGAGAAAATCTCACTATTGGAATAAATTATCTTTCCAAACCTTTTGATGTCCTTGATCTTTTAAGCACCACCGCCAGGGCCCTGGAGTCATCCACGCCACCGACGGCTGGCCAGGCGTTCAGACCCGTGACTTCCGAACCGCAAACAGCCCAACAACCATGAAGCTCAATTCCATCCCATGCTGCCTTGCAGCCTGCCTTGGCATTCTGCAGGTGACCACGCAGTCCATCCAGGGCGCCGAGTCGCTTTCTCTGATCCCGGACTCCGCCGAGGCGCTCGGCATCGCCGGCGGACGCTATGCCAACCTCGGTGACGCCAGCGTGGTCAGGGTCGCCCCTGCCAGCATGGTCGACGCCGAAAAGCCTGTTCTTCAAATCAACACCGGCATGTGGCATGGGGACGTGAAGTTTGGCTCGGTGACCGGCGTCCACCTTGAGCACAACGACCCATGGGTCTACCCGGGCAGCGTCTACGCCATCCTGCCCGTCATCCCCGGAAGGCTCGCCTTCGGGGTCGGCATCAGCACACCTTACGGACTGGGCTCAAGCTATGACAAGAGCAACGCCCTGCGTTACCTCGTGCCCTATGAATCCAGCCTGCGCACGATGAGCATCACCCCGGCCGTTTCCTGGCGTGTCAGCAAGAGCGTCACCGCGGGCCTCGGCCTGGACATCATGCAGGGCACCCTGAGCATCAACCAGGTCGTCCCGCTGGGCGGCTTTGACGGCGAATTCCACTTTGACGCCACCGGCTGGGGTGCCAGCGGCTATGGCAGCCTCCGCTGGGACATCACCGAGCACCAGAGGATCGCCCTGGTCGGCAGGCTGCCCCTGCGGGTGAAGATGGAGGGCACCTTCAGAGCCGACGGCGTTGCGCCGGGCCTGCCTGCCGGCTTTGACAACCACAGCAGCTTCGACACCGAGATGACCTTCCCCGGCTCCATCGCCCTGGGCTACGGCATTGACGTCACCGACAGGCTCACCCTCGGCCTGGACTTCAAATGGTCGGCCAACAACTCCCACGACGACATCCCCCTCAACACAAGCAACAGCAACAGCCTGCTGCCCACGAACTCCATCCCCCTGAAATGGAAGAACTCCATCGACATCGGCACCGGGGCCAGCTACCGCCTGAGCGACGCCTGGGTCGCCCGCGCCGGCTACCTCTTTTCCGAGAACTCGATGCCCGGCGGCACCTTCATGCCCTCCATCCCGGCCTATGACCGCCACATTTTCAGCCTTGGCCTTGGCTGGAAGGGGAAGTCCAACAGCGTTGACCTGACCTACGGCTTCATCTACAACCCGGCGCGGACCGTTTCGGACGCGGCCACCGCGGCCTTCAACGGGCGCTACAGGCACCAGTGGCACGTCGTCATGCTCAGCATAGGCCACAAGTTCTGATTTTATTTTTGGTTGTGCCAGGGTCGTGAGAGTGCTTGCAGGATTGACCCGTTTCATGGCAGTGGTTGTCAGGCACGGGCTCCTCACAGGCTTCCCCACGCTCGCAGACGCTCCAAACTCCTCATGGCCAATGAAATCATCCTTCCAAATGCGGCGGGCGGTCAGCTCGCCGGGGACAGGCTGAGCATCATCTACTGCCGCAACAGCCAGGGGGCCGAGGTCCGCGGCACCCTGCTGAGGATGACGCGCCACAGCGCGGTGTTCGAGGTCTACAACCCCTACAGCATCCTCCAGCTGTCCGAGGTGCTGACGGAGTTCCAGATCAGCTCCAATGAACGCCTTCTCTATTCGGGCAGGGCCGTCATCAGCAACCTGGTCAACGCCGGCATCATGCTGGTGCTTGAGGCCGCGCTCGAGGAGGACGGCTGGCGCGACGTGGACGTCTTCAACCCGCTGCTGCACCGCCTCGGGCTCAGGACCGAGCTCGCCGAGTTCATGGAGGACAGCAAACGCATCTTCCGCGTCCTGCCCGACTACAAGGTGATCGTCTCCGACATTCAGACACTCCTCACCGACCTCCGCCGCTGGATGGAGCAGGTCGAGCTCTGCATCCGCTCCCTGCCAGCCGGCGACCATGACGAGGCGGAAAGCTACGCCATCGAGGAGATCGAGGCCCCCGTGCTGCCTGCCCTCTGGCCGCTCTTCATCCGGTTCGAACAAGTGGCGGGCGGGGTGCCCGAGGAGCTGACAGGCGTGCATCGCAGCTACGTCAAGCGCCAGCTGCACCCCCTCGTCCTCTGCTCCCCCTTCACCTACCGCACCTTCCAGAAGCCGCTCGGCTACGCCGGCGACTATGAAATGGTCAGCATGATGCTGCGCAACCCGTACGAAGGCAGCACCGTCTTCGCCAAGGTGCTGAACCGCGTCTTCCTGGAGTCCCCCACCGTCGTCGCCCATCGCAACCGCATCACCTACCTCCACGGACGCATCCTCGAGGAGGTCCGGGCGGGCGTCGCCGCAGGCCGGCGCATCAGCTTCATGAACCTGGGCTGCGGCCCGGCCCAGGAGGTGCAGCGCTTCCTGGAACAGGACGAGATCAGCGACGCCGCGGACTTCACCCTGTTCGACTTCAACGACGAAACGCTCGACTACACCACGGCCACGCTCAACAGCCTCAAGGCCAGGCACGGGCGCGCCACCGGGCTGGATCTCCGGAAAAAGTCCGTCCAGCACATCCTCAAGGAGGGCGCCAGGGGGGTAGGCGGAGGCTTCGACGTCGTCTACTGCGCCGGCTTGTTTGATTATTTGTCAGACCGTGTGTGCAGGCGCCTGCTCGAGATCTTCTACCAGATGCTGGCCCCGGGCGGGCTCCTCATCGCGACGAACGTGCACTCCGCCAACCCCTCCCGCCAGTGGATGGAGAGCGTCATGGACTGGCACCTGGTTTACCGCAATGAGGCGCAGTTCCTCGCCCTGGCGCCGGAACGGGCGCCGGAAGGCAGCACCACGGTGCAGGCCGACCCGACGGGCGTGAACATTTTCCTCGAAGTCAGGAAACCCGTCCATGACCCGACTTCTTGAACCAGAAGACCGCCACGGCTCATGGATTGCCTTCCTGCGCCATGAGGTCCCCATCCAGCGTGCGAACTACCGCATCTGCTGCGTGGTGGCCATGATTTTCATGCCGGCCGGCTCCTTCCTGGAGCTGCTCCTGCCCGACCGCAGCCATCTCTGGCACTTCATGCCCGCACGCTGGCTGAACAGCCTGGCACTCGCCATCATCTGGCTGCTGCTTGGCAGGGTGAAGTCCGCCAGGATGGTGCGCCTCCTCGGCCTCTCCGTGGCGCTCCCGCCCATCACCGCCATCGCCTGGATGATCCACCAGCTCGGCGGCGCCGAGTCCAGCTACTACGCCGGCCTGAACCTCGTCATGGTCGGCGCCGTCCTGCTCATGCGCTGGACCGTCTGGGACAGCACCCTCGTGGTGCTCGCCACCATGACCGCCTACCTGCTCGCCTGCATCGGGGGCGAGCAGTCGCTGCTCAGCGGCATCTTCCTGAGCAACCTCTACTTCATCTTTGTCACCGGCGTCATGGTGGTCGTCGGAACCTGGCTTTACAACAGCATCCGCTTCAACGAGTTCCTGCTCCGCCGCACGCTCGACCAGAAGCACGAGGAGGTCGTGCAGGCCAACCTCAAGCTGGAGGAGAACAACCAGAAGCTCCGCGAGCTCGACGAGGCCAAGAGCCGCTTCTTTGCCAACATCAGCCACGAGCTGCGCACGCCCCTCACCCTCCTCATCGCCCCGGTGGAAACCCTGCTGCACAAGGGCGCGGACATCTCCCAGGACCAGCGGCAGGAGATGCTGGCCACCATGCAGGCCAACGCCATGCGACTGCTCAAGCTCATCAACACCCTGCTCGAGCTGGTCCGCCTCGACACCCGCGCCGTCGAGCTGCGGAAGGCGCCCATGCTGATGTCGGACTTCATCCAGGGGCTTGGCCGGGCCTGCAGCGCCCTTGCCCAGGACAAGCGCATCACCCTGCAGGTCACCTGCGATCCGGACATCCGTCCCATGCTGGCCGACGTCGAAAAACTCGAGCGCATCTGTCTCAACCTCCTGTTCAACGCCCTCAAGTTCACGCCTGCCGGCGGCACCATCCGCTTCAGCGCCACCCTCGACGGCAGCAACGTGCTCATCCAGGTCAAGGATTCCGGTGTCGGCATCGCCAGGGAGCACCTGCCCCACCTCTTCAGCCGCTTCTGGCAGGCGGACGCCTCCTCCCAGCGCCGCTTTCAGGGCCTGGGTCTCGGGCTGGCCCTCGTCAAGGAGCTCGTCGAGGTTCATGGGGGGTCCGTCTCAGTCGAAAGTGCGCTCGGCAAGGGTGCCACCTTCTCCGTCTTGCTTCCCTACGAGGAGGCCGTGTCCGAAGCCCAGACCGCCAGACCCAGGCTGAACGCCGACGGCGAACCCACCACCGGCGAGTGGATCATGGACCTTTACCGGCGCGCAGAATTCTCCGGTTCCGTCTCCCACGTCCAACGCAACCGCGACCTTCCTTCCGCCAACGTCTCCCAGCCACGCCTTCCCGGCACCGCCGCCCGGCAGAACAAGCCCAGGCTGCTCATCGCCGAGGATGAACCGGACATGATGGCCTACCTTCGCGGCCAGCTGGCCGACTCCTTTGAGATCATCGAGGCCCTTGACGGCAACGAAGCCGTCACCAAGGCCGTCCAATACCTCCCCGACGCCATCCTCTCCGACCTCATGATGCCCTACAAGGACGGCATGCAGGTCTGCCGTGAACTGCGGGAGCGAACCTCCACCCGGGCCATCCCCGTCGTGCTTCTCACCGCCCGCCCGGACGAGCGCACCAAGATTGAAGCGCTCATGGCCGGAGCCACCGACTTTGTCGGCAAGCCGTTTTCCCTCACCGAGGTGAGAGTCCGCCTCAACAACCTGGTTGAATCCCATCGGCATGAAAAAAGGCTCGCCGAACAGACCGCCCGCCTCGAGTCCGCCCTGGAGCAGCTCAAGGAGTCCGAAGCACTGCTCGTACGTCAGGAAAAGCTGTCCTCCCTGGGACGCATGAGCGCCGGCTTGATCCACGAAATCAACAACCCCCTCAACTTCGCCGTCCAGGGCCTGCATTTCCTGCGCCAGCAGATGCCCCAAGTCCCGGAAGATTCGAGGGAGGTCTTCATTGAAACACTTGGAGACATCGAGGCCGGGGTGAACCGCGTCTCCACCATCATCACCGACCTGCGCAGTTTCACGCGCTCAGACAACACCAAGCTGGTCGAGTTTGAGATCCGCCCGCTCATCGAGACCGTGCTGCGGTTCTTCTCACACCAGATCAAGGGCTTCGTGGAGGTGCGCATCGACATCCCCGAAGGCATGGCCCTTCTCGGCAACCACGGCCAGATCACCCAGGTGCTTGTCAACCTGGTCCAGAATTCACTGGACGCCATGGATGAGAAGTCCTTCCAGAATGACGAGAAACCAACCCTTCATGTATCCGCCCGTGAAGAGGACGGCAGGATCCTGCTCAGGGTCAGGGACAACGGGGCGGGCATGACCATCGAAACCCAGGAACATGTCTTCGACCCCTTCTTCACCACCAAGGACGTCGGCAAGGGCATGGGGCTTGGACTGGCCATCTCCCACCGCATCATCATGGATCATCAGGGCTCGATTTCCCTGAGGTCAAAGCCCGGTGAAGGCACCGAATTTATCCTGGATTTACCCCAAGCCTGTTCGTATGTTCACCCACATCCGGAGGCGGCGGCTTCTATCTAACCCCCAAGCTCATGCACGATTATAAGCGCTACCATGTCCTGTACGTCGATGACGAGGAAATGTCCCTCAAATACTTCTCCAGGACCTTCGGAAACGAGTTCCAGATCATCACGGCCTCAAGCGCCGCCGATGCACTCAAGCTCATCCAGGAACGAGGGGATGAAATCGGCGTGCTGCTGACCGACCAGCGCATGCCGGGCGAAAAGGGCCTGCAGCTCCTCGAACGCGCCCGCCAGCTCCGCCCGCGGATGGTGCGCATGATGGTCACCGCCTACGCCGACTTCGGCGTCACGGTCGACGCCGTCAACCATGGCAACATCTTCCGCTACATCTCCAAGCCCATCCAGGTGGAGGACATGCGCAACACCCTCAAGCGCGCGCTGGAGTACTACCTTCTCCAGCGTGAGCGTGATGAACTGCTCATGCAGAAGCTCTCGGTGATCCAGAACATGATCATCGCCGACCGCATCATCAGCCTTGGCGTGCTCGCCGCAGGCCTCAGCCAGCAGCTCCGCAACCCGCTGGAGGCCGTGCGCACCTTCCTGCATCAGACCCCCGCCAAGCTCCGCTATGAGGATCTCGACCTGAACCGGCTCCGCGACCCGGGCTTCTGGAAGGACTTCCATGCCCAGGTGCTCGAACATGCCCACCAGGTCAGCGAGCTTGTCCGCCATCTGGACAGCATCGCCCTGCCGGAAAGCACCAGCGACGAAACCTCCGTCCAGCCCATTGCCGTCATCAGCGAGGTCGTTCAAAAGGCCCGGCCCAGGCTCGACAACCTCGGCATCAAGGTCAGCCTCAACCTGCCCGAAAACCTGCCGAACCTTCACGTCAACGCCGGCAAGTTTGCCCGCATGTTTGAGCTGCTCATCGAGGATGAAATCGTCAACCTGCCCGCCGGCTCCACCATCCACCTCGGCGCTGAAGTCCTCTCGCTCTCCGGCACCCCGGTGCGCCTGCGTTTCACCCTGTCCGACGACGGCCCCGGCATCCCGCCGGAATCCATGCGCTCCGTCTTCGATCCCTTCAGCATGCACAAGCCGGACGAGCAGAAGTTCGGCCTCAACCTCCTCGGCGTCTTCTTCCTCGCCCATCACTACGGCGGCACCGTCCGCGCCTCCAACGCCAGCGGCAGGGGCGTCTTCTACTCGCTCGAAATCCCCGTGACCTCCACCCCCCCGGTGAATCCCGAGGTCAGCAGCGAGGAGTTCGTGACCAAAGTTCTGGTCAACGACGCCCTCTGGGAAAAGCTGCTCTCCGGCATCTAGCCCCGGCTTGCACCCCCGTCAGCCAGCATCAATAACTGACGGATGCCCCCTGACGCCCCCTACCGCCCCATGACCCCGTCCGAAGCACGCCGCCTGCGTGACGACCTGGACAGGCGGGGCTGCAGGCTCGTCTTCACCAACGGATGCTTTGACCTCCTTCATGCCGGCCATGTCCGCTACCTTCAGGAGGCCCGCCAGCTGGGTGACGCGCTTATCATCGGCCTCAACTCCGATGAATCCGTCCGTGAACTGAAAGGGCCGACCCGCCCCCTCAACGGCGAAGGTGACCGCGCCGAGGTCCTGGCCTCCCTGCGCGCCGTCGATGGCGTCGTCATCTTCAACGGCAAGCGTGCCACCAGCCTCATCGAGCAGATCCGGCCGCATGTGTATGCCAAAGGCGGCGACTACACGCCGGACACCCTCGACCCCGGGGAGAAGGCCGCCCTCGACAGCGCAGGAACCGATATTCAGATCCTCTCCCTGGTGCCCAACCGTTCCACCACCGGCATCATCCAAAAGATGACCGCTTCGGAAAGCACTCCCGCCCCTCTTCGGCTGGGCGTTCTCGGCTCCGGTGAAGGCTCCAACCTCCGCGCCCTCATCGATGCCATCGATTCAGGACGGCTGAACGCCCGGATCGTCGCCGCCATTTCCGACCACGAGGATTCCGGTTTTCTTGAAATCGCCAGATCCAGGGGCCTGCCCTGCCATGCCGTCAACGGCGGCCCGAACCCGCGACGGTTCGACGATGCCGCCCAGCGATGCGTCGCCGACATCCTCCACAAAGCGCAGGTGGATGTTGTCGTGCTGACCGGCTTCATGAAGATCCTCAAGGCGCCCGTGCTCGACGCCTTCCCCGACCGCATCGTCAATGTCCATCCCTCCCTCCTGCCCGCCCACAAGGGAGCCACCGCCGTTCAGGACGCCCTTGACGCCGGTGACAAGGTCACCGGCTGCACGGTGCATCTCGTCACCCGCGAGATCGACGCAGGTCGCATCCTGGCCCAGGCCGAGGTCCCCGTCCTCGAGGGCGACGACGCCACCATCCTGCATCGCCGGATCAAGGAGCAGGAGCACCGCCTGCTCCCGAAGGTTCTCTCCCAGTGGAAAAAAATCCCTGGATGACCAGGGCCGGATGCCACTCGTTGCAAAGCCCGCCATCCCGCTGCAAACAGTCTCCGCCCAATGACCCCCCGCATTTTCGACCGCTATCTCGGCAGGCAGGTACTGTCCTCCACGCTGATGGGCATCCTGCTGCTCAGCGGGGTCATGGTGCTGGGCAACGTCTACAAGAAGCTCGATGAGCTGCTTGGCGACACCAAGCTGCCGTTGACCGTGATCGCCGAGTTCATCGGCCTCATCATCCCCTTCTCCCTGATCTTCACGATCCCCTGGGCCTTCCTCACCTCCATCCTGCTCGTCTTCGGCCGCATCTCCGCGGACAACGAGCTCGTCTCCCTGCGCATGACCGGCTGGTCCATGCCCAGGATCTGCGCCTCCGTCTTCGCCCTCGCCATCTCCTTCTCCGCCATCTGCTACTGGGTCAACGTGGACCTGGCCCCCATGGCCAAGAACCGCATGAAAACCCTGTTTTACGAGGTCGCTCTCGACAATCCTGAAGCCCTGTTCCAGGAGGGCCGGGTGCTGGAGAAGGTGCCGGGCTTCCGCATTTACACCGGGAAAAGAAACGAGCGTGAACTGAGCAACCTCGAGATTGTCGAGCTCAACGGCGCCCTGGCCGGACGCGTGGTCCGAGCCCGCCGAGCCCTGCTGGAAACCGAAAAGGGCGTGCTGGACTTCACCCTGCACCTCTTCGACGCCGAGATCGAAACCTACTCCTACAGCCAGGACCGGCGCATCGACAAGGTTGACTTCCTCAAGGCCGAGGAAACCGCCATCACCTTCCCCATGTCACGCCTGAAGGACAAATCCGTCCGGGTGAATGCCAGCATGAAGTCCACCGACCAGCTCTGGGAGGAGCTCAACACGCGCAAGGACACGGTCTCAGGCCGCGACATGGAGGACAGGCACCTCTCCCAGTCGCGCACGGAGCTGAACAAACGCTACAGCTTCTCACTCGCCTGCTTCACCTTCGCCCTCGTCGGCATCCCCCTCGGCGTCACCGCCCAGAGGCGCGAAACCTCCAGCGGCTTCGCGCTCAGCCTTGCCACGGCCACCGTCTACATCGGCTTCATCATCTTTGGCGACACCATCAATGACAAGCCCGGCAGCCATCCCCATCTCGTCATGTGGCTGCCCAACCTTCTCTTCCTTGGCATCGGCGGCTGGCTTTTCCACAAGCTCAGCCGCAGATAGAAGCAAGTCCGTCACTGCATCCGGTAGAAGCCGTCCGGATTATAGAGCCAGTAGGCGTCCAGCGGATTCAGCCGCGGCAGCAGCATCACCGGCCTGCCCCGGTCGTCCTGTCCCTCGGCCGCCTCGGTCATCGGCGGCCCCGGTGTGATCCGCGGCGCACCAGGCTGCACGGACGACGCCTGCGTGGCGTCAGGATGCCTCAACAGGGCCGTTTCCTCGATCTCCTCCACGATCTCGTCCACCCACTTCAGCTTCTGCGCGTCATCGGCAAATTCACTCCAGTCCCCCGTCGAGGACTCCTTGTACATCCGCGCAATGAACTCCTCCCTCGAAAGCCCCATCTTCTCCGCCACCGGCCCGGCCAGTCGCTTCCACCACTCCTCCAGTTCCTTCACATTCTCACGATGCTGCGTCAGGTTGCCCATGACACCCACGCTCAGCTGATGATGCAGGATGATCGCGTTCGGATAGGCGAAGGACTTTTTTGAAAGCGTCGTGATGCAGGCCGCCATGCTCGCCGCAAACGACTTCACCACCGTGTAAACCGGCGCCTTGGAGCCATGCATCGACTTCAGGATCTTGTAGCCGGCCATCACGCTGCCCCCGGGGCAGTCGTCGATGACAATGAAGATCGGCGCCTCGCCGTCGCGGTTGTTGAAGTAGGCGATCCGATCCGCCAGACTGTCCGCCGTCTTCTGTGTGATGACGCCGTTGAGCTGGATCGTCCGGTCAGAAAGCACCAGCTTCCGACCAGCCAGCGGATCCTTCGAATAAGCCGGCGCCTTGCCGACCGCATAAGTGCGCGCCTCCGACTCCTTCTGCTGAAGCTCCATCTGCAGCGCAAGCTCCGACGTCTTCCTGCGGATCGCATTCTCCTCCCGCCGCATTTGAAAGCCCTCGATGTCTGTCTGGTTCTTCTCAATCGCATACTCCATCATCAGCTTTTCATTCGCCCGCCTCAGCTCCACCAGCCCCGGATCATCCTTCGCCCGGCGCTCCGACTCAGCCAGCTCCATCCTGAGCTTGATCTCCTCCATCTGGATCTGCAGCTCCGCGAGCGCGCGCTTTCTCGGGGCCAGCTTCTCATCCAGCTGCGTCTGCTCCAGCGCGATCTGCGCGGCGATTTTTTCCTTCTGCGCCACGAGCTTCGCCGTCTCCGCCTTCACCGCCTCCAGAGGATCTGGCTCCTGCGCCTTCGCTCCTGCTGAGGCCTCCGCCGGCTTGTCCTTGGCGGGTGCGGTTTCCGCCGCGGCGGCCCAGGTGGCCAGGGAAAGAACGAGGAGAGGAAGAAATCGGCTCATGGCAGCCACTACTACACCCGCCGGCGGGCAATCCTTCAACCCCCAATCCATCAAACCTCCGGCCAGGGCCCGGCCTTAATGTATTGATGAACCCCGATCCGTTGATACGATCCCGCCCCTTGACCTCCCTCCTCAAATCACTCAGCCTCATCGCCGACCCCACGCGGCTGCGCCTGCTTCTGCTTCTGAAAAACGAGGAGCTCAGTGTTGCCGAACTTCAGGAAATCCTCTCTCTTCCGCAGTCCAACATCTCCGCCCAGCTCGGCAAACTGAAGTCGGCAGGCCTCGTGAGCGACCGCCGCTCCGGTAAAAACCGCCTTTACCGCCTGGAGGAACCTGACCGCAAGCAAACGGAGGCCTGGACCCACTTCCTCCGCCTCATCGACACGGCTGGAGAGGAGGTCCGGGAGGCCAAAAAGGACATTCACGCCCTCAGGGTCGTGCTTCAGAAGCGTGAGCGCACCGCCCAGGCCTACTTCGACGCCCTCGCCGGCAAGTTCGGCCGCCACTACATTCCCGGACGCTCCTGGAAAGCCCTGGGGGAAACGCTTCTCAAGCTCATGCCGCCGCTGGTCATCGCTGATCTCGGCGCGGGCGAGGGCACGCTTTCCCAGCTCCTGGCCCAGCGCGCAAAGAAGGTCATCGCCGTGGACAGCAGCGAGGCCATGGTCAGCTATGGGTCCGGCCTCGCCCGCCAGCACGGCTTCACCAACCTCGAATACCGCCTGGGCGACCTCGAAAACCCGCCTGTCGAGGCAGGCAGCATCGACCTCGTCCTGCTCAGCCAGGCCCTGCATCACGCCCAGCGCCCGGCACAGGCCCTGCGCGCCGCCTTCTCCCTGCTCAAGCCCGGAGGCCGCATCGCCATCCTTGACCTGCTCCGTCATCAGTTTGAAAAAGCCCGCGAGCTCTACGCCGATGTCTGGCTGGGCTTCACCGAGGCCGAGCTGCATGAGATGCTCTCCCACGCCGGATTTCAGGGCATCGAGACCAGCATCGTGCACCGCGAAACCCGCAGCCCGCACTTCCAGACCGTGCTCGCTATCGCGGAACGGCCCTGAGCCAGCTCAGGAATACTCGATCAACGCCTTGATCACACCACGCCGGGCCACCTCGTCAAAGGCCTCCCGGATGTCCGCGAGCGGGAAGCGATGCGTGATGAAATCCGCCGACGTCAGCCTTCCCTCCCGGATCCACTGGCAGAGCTGCGCCTGACTCTCCCGTTCATACTTCCGGGTAGGCCACTGGTGAACGAACAGGTTGAAGTTGAAGTCCGCCTTCGACTTGTCGATGTGCAGCACCGGCTGCGTCAGCACGCCGTAGATGCAGTGCGATCCTCCGCGCCTCAGCAGCGGCAGTCCCTGCTGCAGGATGTCCGGATGGCCTACCGCGTCGATCACCGCATCCAGCTTCCCCGGGGCCAGGATCGCGCCCGGCTCAAAGGCCGCGTCCGCCCCGAAGGCCAGCGCCTTCGCCCGCTTGTCCGCATGACGGTCCACAATGCCAATCCAGCGCAGCCCGAACAGGCGGCCCAGCTTGACAAAGCTCAGCCCCACAGGGCCCGCCCCGAAAATCAGCACGTCATCACCAGGCTGCAGATGAAAGTCACGGAAGGCCCCCAGCACCTCGCGCCAGGTGCAGAGCAGCACCGCCTCCTGCGGCGGAATGTCCGCATCCACCTTCGTCTGGATTTCATGCACCTCCACCCAACCATGCGCCTCGTCCGCCACCCCGTCCTCCACCATGGCCGCGTGATCATTCGCCAGAGTGTATTCGCCAAACCCGCCCCATCCGGAGTCCACTCCCTCCATCTGAAGATCAAAGCTCAAGCCTCCGACCGCACGGTCGCCCACGGCAAAGCTCCTCACCTTCTCCCCCGCCGCCGTCACGATCCCCACGCTCTCATGGCCCAGGGCGAAGGGA
>Ga0315900_10002252_pt1 | contig 29942 bp, 31 predicted proteins | sample LakEriMetagenome_FD_203521 | JGI IMG/M metagenome (GOLD analysis project Ga0315900, IMG submission 203521) | Freshwater fungal communities from buoy surface, Lake Erie, Ohio, United States - Buoy 12 MA114 | ecosystem: Environmental > Aquatic > Freshwater > Lake > Lake biofilm | place: USA: Lake...
TTACGTGCTTGCCGTTGGGGACGTGTTGAGTTATTGAAACACCAAAACTCAGGAACTACTGACTTCTTAGAAGCAGACAAAAAAGAAAAAATGCGTCAAATCCGTACTGACTTATTCAACTCGTTCTTCAACGGAACAAGAGGTGAATTTGCATTAGCTAACGGTTTACCTGCAAAATCAATGGGTGGTATCTTCCCTACAATGCAAGCTGCAGGTTCAATGAATGCTAACCCTACTTTAGCAGGTTTACGCGCAGCATTCGAAACCCTTGCTTTCAAAACAAACCACAAAGCTGAAGGTGGTGTTCGTATGATCTACGGAACAGACGAAATTTTATATGAATTGTCAAAAATCTTCAAAGACCCAGGTATTCGTTACTCTCCTAGCGATAGAATCGCTGATATGAACTTAACTGAATACAGATTAGGTACAATGAGATTCGTGCCAGTTCCTTGTGAATTATTCAAAGAACAATCTTGCTTCCCTAAAGACTGGGCACGCAGAATGTTAGTAGTTGACCAAGAGACTGTAGCTCCAGTGAAAATGAAAGGATTACCTGCAATGTATACAGGTACTACTTTAGACAAAGGCGCTAACGGAACTCGCGAAGGATACAAAGATTGGTATGTTGAAGCTAACTTATCGTTACAATTCAACAACCCGGTTGGATCTTTCTGGATTGACGTTGCTTAATCTAAATAATCTAAAAAAGACCATAGTAAACCACTATGGTCTTTTTAATATAAACCAAAAAAAACAGAAATATGGCACTGACAGAAGGAACAGAACAGTCATCAAATCAACACAATCCACAAGAAGACGTGTTGAAATTAGTAGCTAAGCTACAGAAAGAATTACAAGAGTTAAAAGAATCAAAAAGCGAACAGCCATCAACGTCTGTTATGCCAATGGGATTAACTACAGAGCAGTTTAAATCAATCATAGAGGCTGCTAAATCAAACGGGACAACTAGAGATATAGATTACGAAGATGGTATCTATGAAGAGCAAATCCCTGCTGATGATTTCCATGAAGAAGGAGTTAGATTTTGTGCTCCATTCATCGGATATTGCATTGCTGATGACGTAAGAAGAGGACAGAGAATAAAATTACCTTTTGGTAAAAAAACAATTTTCTTCGACTACGCAGCGACAAGAAAAGTTCAACAAGGAAAATACGAAGCTACAGCACCTTTTTCTGTTTACAGAAGTCACAGTAAAAAAGAAATCGAGTGGTTAAGAGCTCATACATATTACAACGTTGCATTCTATGAATCTTCAAACGTAGCAGTTCACGCTGACTTATTGAAAATTCAGAAACTAGGTAGAATCATGACGTTACTTAAAAACCAAGAGTTCCATGATATTATCAAACGATGCAGAGAATACAATGTACCTGTAAGTGAAGATGCTCCAACAATGAGAATGTTGTTAGCTCAGAAAATGGCAGATAAAGAGATGGAATTAGAAGGCGTAACAGCCAAACAAAAACTAGAATCCATCAGCAAAGAAGCGATGATACTAAATCAAAGCAAATAATTTTTAAAAACCCTCTAAAAAAAAGAGGGTTTTTTGTTTACTTTTTAATATATTTGTACATGCCTATACAAGTACAAACACTTAACGGACAAATATTGTCAAAACTAGACGCTGAAGGCAGCGATAGATACACGTTTGCACAAGACATGTCATTTGCAATAAACAGTGCTATTGAAACAGTAACAGCTATTTTCAACCAAGCTTTTGGTCAAAATAAACTAAGCCCAGAGAGCCTTAGAGAACTTACAAAGGTTAAGGTGTGGCAAACAAATTCATACTCACGATTTACTTATAACAAATCAGACACAGGCCATGCATTATGGACTATTATTGGCGTGTATCCTAAACCAAAAGTAAACAAAGGCGTATCATCATCTCCTGTGCCTGATAAATCTCAATCTAAATTTAGAGGTGATTTATCATACCTGTCTTCTGACAAATCATGCAAACGATTAACATTAGAGGAATGGAACTCAAACACCAAGAATGTGTTTATGCCTGGCAACACAATATTGCAAGGTGAATTAGTAGATTATGCTTACCTAGACTTTGCCGATTACACATCTACTTCGTATGTCGGAAATACAGATAAAGTAGAAATCCAAGTAAGACCAGATATTTCAAATGAATTAGTAGCTTTAGCGTATCTAAAATACCCTAATCAGATAACTCAGATCGCAGATGTAGTTGAATTTCCAGAATCACTAACAACGTTAATAGTTGATATCGCATTGCATAACATAGCTTATAAACAAGGGGACCAATCAACGTTGTACACCGTTAGTGATAGAAGTATTAATCAATTAGTATCATTAATGAAATGACAGACAGGCTAAGGATAATAGTAGACGATATTCTCGTTACTATAAAACAAACATTTGATGATAAGCAGGTCAGCCAAGCTCAAGTAGCTTATTGGGTTATTCTTGTTGGTAATCAATTATTATCACAACACAACGCTAAGCGTGATTCAGGTGCATTCCTAGCTTCATACGCAGGCGTTCCCGTACAGAAATCTTCATCTAATTCTAATCCAAATATAATTAAGAACAGAAAGTACATCGAACTACCTGCTAACATATTTGATTACGATAGAGACGGTGGGGTTGAATATATCGCATATTATAATCCGGACGAAAACTGTGCTCCTGAGTTTGCAAGAAAAACAATACAAAGAACATCCCCAGGAGAATTACAGTGGTTGAACTTAGATAAACATACTAAGCCAAGCCCTAAAAATCCATACTGGTATAGAACAGGTGATTTTATTTATCTAGTAGGTATAGAAACAGTTCCTATAAAAGAAGTAGAGATAGGTATTTATCAAACAATTGACCCTCTTGAAAAAATAGACATCGATAAACCGTTTTATTTCCCACAGGAATTACTGCATGTTTTAAAAAGACAAGTAACAGACCTAGCTAGATTTAGTTTTCTTTTTCAACAAGATAGATCTAATGACGGAAACGACGAAGCTGTTAAGCAAAATATTCCTAAAATTGTATCTGTTAATCAAAACGGAGAAAATGCTTAAAGACACATGGAAATTAAAATAATCAACAATAATGAATACTAGCGAATATATATCTCCTGAAACAATAATCTTTAAAGCGGCTGCAATGGCTGGTGATAAAGACTATAAAATATTACCAAAAGGATTTTACGTTTCTCTAATACAAGATGCTTTCAGAGAATTAAACATGGATTCATTTTTTGACGAACAACGTGCTGATTTTGATTTTCCATACGACAATTTAACACATAAACTCCCTTCAGGATGCTTCAATATATTAAATGTATACATGTACTCCGGAGAGTCTTGCGACTTTAATGAAACAAAGAAGGTTTGGTGGAAAAGAAATTACTTTACTAGAGGAAGAGGTTTTGTAGCTAACGATAAGGGTAACAATGGAAACGACCCATTCATGCAAAATCACACAGACATCAATGCTCTTGCTGATAAATCTACTATTAGATATTTTGGAGGCGATGCAGTGAATAATGTATTATACTATAATGTGCAACTAGGAAACATCATGTTCAGCTCATCATGTAGAAATGCAGGAACAAAAGTACACATTCACTACAGTGGCACCGGTGGTGACATCACGGAAGCTGAAATCATACCAGTATATTTTCAGCAGGCTATTGAGGATTTTACGACAGAAGCAGCGTTAAGATATAGAATTGCTAATGAACCATCCAATGTAAGAGCATGGATGCCATTACAGCAAATGTATGAGCGCAGACTTGATAAAAACGGATTTAACGGCTCTTGGGCAGTAGCATTACAGAGAGTTAGAGACATGAATACATCTCAAAGAGATGAGCTAGTAATATACATGAGAAGAGGTCAGTGGGGAAGCGGATTATAATCTATTTACAATATGAACCAAGAAAATCAACCACATCATTTATCGACATATTCTAAAGGAGCAAACGTAGATGTTGATCCTGAATTAGCATTCTCTCAACCTGCTACAGGAGTGTATTACGACGGAAGAAACTGCAGACCTGTTTCTATCGATGGAAATACCGGTGGGTTAGAAAAGATAAAAGGTGAGGTTATAATACATTCAAACACCACCTCTGCAATTGGTTATAAATGTATAGGGGCTAGAGCTGTTAATGACAGTAAAGTTGAGTTTTGGGTTCCAATAAACCCTGCTTTTCCAAGAATAGTTCGTGTTAATGGAGTTATTGTATTGCAATCCATAAACTTTGATTTAAGAACTGATTATCCATTACAAATTGATGTTAATGAGGATTTCGATAAAGGTGAAATTTTCATTACAGACAACAGAATACCTCCATTTATCTTTAACCTTAAAGATATGTTGGATTCTCTTATCTCTGACCCAAATAAATATTTCTCAAACTTCGACCCATTATTATATCAAATTAACTTACAGTCACCATTAGATATACCTGTATTTATAGAAAACGTAAACGTAGGTGGTGGAGGGGGATTACCTGTAGGTCATTATCAATATCAAATAAGATATTCTTCTAAGGAAGGTGATAGAACAGGTTGGTCTCAGGCTACTCCTATGATCCCTATTACACAGTCTTTATCTAGTGAAAGTAGGATATATCCATGGGTAAAAACTTACGGTGGACCACCTAATCCATCATCAGTAACAGCATTTGCTCCTAAATTAAGATTTAGAGTAACAAATATCTATAATTACGATTACATTGAGATAAAACGTATATCATACAATGCAGGTGCAGGCCTTGACTTTACTCCAAATGGAGTGATAGTAGCAAAGATAGAAATATCTCCAAATGAAATAAGTGTACGAGAATATGTAGACCCTCAAGAATCAAACACTAACATCGCACTATCTGCAGAAGACGAGTCAAGAACACTCGTAGAAGTTGAATCAGCGAAATCAATTAGGTATGTTGATAGGCGATTAGTTTTAATGAATGTAAAATTAGCTTCTAAGGAAGCCGAATTGCAATTCAAAGAGATTAATGGTAAGCAAGGGTTTCCTGTAATAGACAAATTATATAAGGCAGGATATAACGATCCATGGAATCATACTTATAAGAAATCAGCAATGGGTGGTGAAGTATATGGCCTTGGAGTGGCTGTATATGACGGTGTTGGAACAAAAGGTTTCACCACAGAAATACCTCAATTAAAAAACTATCAATTCCCTAACAGAAGAGATGCCATCTCATCGGAAACAAGTGATTATTCTCTAAGAGGAACAGTAAAAGCAGCGGATTCAACAGCCGCATCGGTAACACAGACACACGAAGTATTTGACTTAGGAGACCCTACTTTTAAATCCAATGAATGTGATTTTAAAAATATTGTACATCCAGGAAGAATAGCTGGTATAACCGGAACAAGAGGTGAACCAAAAGTAAAAGAAGACTGCGATGAAACAGAAGCAGAAATAGAAAACCACGGTGCTGACGTTACTCTTAACCTAGTGTCTGTGTCTTATCAGCCTTATACTCCAGTGCGCCAGAATGACCCTGATGTTTCAGGCCACAACTACGTAACAACAATAAAAGTAGCAAAAGGAAATGTTACCGGAGACCCTATAACAGGAGCGCCAGTGCCATCTACAGACGCTTATAATTTTAGACCAACTGGATTCTCTCCTGACTACTACGCAAAAGGATTAGTTGTTGCAGGTATACAAAATTTCCCTAAATGGGCAAAAGCATTCTCAGTCGTAAGAACAAACGCTGCAAAAAGAGTACTATGTCAAGGTTTAGGGTATTACGCGTTAACTAAAGGGAAATTTAAAGCATTGACAGACCAAAGCCTAGGTGGAAAAGAACAAAATAAATTCTGGTTCTTTTCTCCAGATATAGAAACAGGGATTGTATCTAGTGAAACAGTTAATGACATTATAGATAACCCACAAAATTACAAGTTACAATTCGTATCTCCATTAGGCTTTTTCTCTGAGTTCTTTGCAGCGGAAGACAACATTGCTGTTCCAGGAAGAGATAGAGATAGATGTATTGACATGATATCATACGCAAGGATGCTTAGAGACCTTGCAGCAGATCCAAATAATCAGATAAATCCATCAGAAGACGCTAACATGGGTATATCTGGAGGCGATGGCTATAACTATATCAGACATGATAAGTTTAGGAATCTAGGTCAAGACCCATTAACCTTCGGTGCTCATTCTGATAAAGGAAATAGACTTGTAGATATCGCTCAAGTAAGAAGAGTTGCTGACGGAAGAGGTACATACATAGAGCTTGAAACAAATATCAATGTTTACGGAAAAGCTTCTGTTGGAGGTAACTCTGAATCTAACTTTGAAGACTCAGGACTTCAAGATTGGACAGAGCCATTATACATAATTAATATTGTAAGAGTTGGAGCGCAGATAAATGACCAAAATATCCAACAATATAAACAAACATCACACTATCAGAAATTAGAATCTATCATTGGTAGAACAACAGGCTTGGCCGGTGAGAAATTCCAACTTGTAGATGAAAGATGGGAAGACAGCATCCCTGCCCCTCGCTCTACAGACTTCGGTGCTAACGTAGATAGATACATATACATCAAAAAACCAGATGGTGTAGTTCAGAAATGGATTAACGTAACGTATAAAACATTAACTCAGAGAGCAACTATTTTATCAGACATCACGTCATTAGGTTCTTACAATGGTGATGTTTACGGAATGTATACACATACCAATATTGATAACTTAGATAGATTCTTTGAGTTACAATTTGATGTACCAGGTTCTGTGCCACCTGCAAATTCATTAGTCATTATAAAATACGACGACACAGCTCCGATTAGAGTATTCGGTTTCGATACCTATGTAGGAGAAACAATATTTGCGCCAATAGACAAGCAATCTGCAGCGAAAGACAAGGCAGCAGAAACACAATTTGCTTTAGGTATAGGATTGCCGTTTAAAAACTTTAAAATAAATTCGAGACACTATACAATCAGAAAAGCAGGCGCTGCAGTGAATGCAATCCAAGATGAAGTATGGTTTAAGCTAGGCTTTTTAAGGCAACTATGCGTGATGTTTACCGTAGAATCAAGGTCAGCATGCCATCTAGCACACAACTCATCATATCCAAATCAATTCTTCCCACTGATTAATTACGTCATGAGACCTAATCGATGGGATATTGATAAAACGATAGTAAACAACGGGCTTTACCAAGATTACGAAGATGATTATGGTGCAGATGAAAAAAACCAATGGAAATGGGGTGGATTTAGATTCTTACAACAAATAAATCCTGATTATTCTACAGAACCTAGAATAGAGTTTTTCTCTAAACCAAAGTTCGGATTCATTGAGAAGACAGAGTTTAGAACAAGAACAATGTGGTCTCTCGCAAGAGCTATTAATGTCCAAGACTCACCAGGATTAAAAACATTCCCTGCAAACAATGCTTTCGATATTGATGATGATCAAGGTGAAATAAAATATGCTTGGGATGCAACTTCAGAAAGAGGTGAGAACATTTATGCATTAACAGAAAAAGGTATTTGTTTACTGTTAACTAAAAAATCAATATTATCAGACCTTAACTCAGGTGAAATAGGTTACATGGCTTCTGATTCTTTTGTTAAAGCACAACTGTGGATTACAAAAGACACTGGTATAAGCGATGAGATGTGGAGAGGTGTAGCAGAAGGGTTTGTTCCTGTAGCAGAAGGTGATGACAGCTCAGCAAGACAAGAAGCGATATTCTTCCCTAACAGAGACTCTGTGTTTATGTTTAACGGAAGCTTCTGTAGAGATATTGGTAGACTAGATTACTACAATAAAATTTACAACGAAGGCTTGACTAAAGTACAGCCAGGTATGCAGACCGATATGGCAGCCGTGTATGATAAACGATATCAGGAATATTGGTTGTATATAGGAGGCGATGCCGATAAATTATTTGTTTTTGGAAAACAAACAATGGCATTTTATGGTGAGTATGATTATAGATTCGACAGAATATATTCTCAAGGAAATGATACTTACGGAGTAAGGGATTTACAAACATTTAAACTACATGAAGGTTATTTAATCAATAATTCTCCAATCGTATTTGAGGTTACTCAAGGTGCAGCTCCTGAACAATTCTGGGGTAAGGAATTTATTAGAATAAGAATAAATTCTCCGAAAACAGAGAAACCTACACGTATAGAATTTTATAAAAAAGATTTAAGCTCTCTACAATGTTTTGTAGACAATACTCTTGGAGTAATGTACTTGAAGTATTATGATGGATGGGAGGCTTTTATACCTAGAATTTTAGGCTCTGTTGATATAAATAGACCAAGACTTCAAGATAGGTTGATTTTTTACAAAATAATTCATAATTTAGCGTCAGAATTTACACTAACAAATACATCTATTCAATATAAAAAATTAAAGTAACATGGCGTGGTGGGCAGCATTAGCAAAAGGAGCAGGTAAGTCCGGTGGTGGTAAATCCGGTGGTGGTAAATCAGGTGGAGGACTTGGTGGTATCATCCAAAAAGGCGTAGATGTATCTAAAAGGTCTACGCAAGCAGGTGTTAGCGGTATAACATCGCTAGTACAACAAATCCAAGCAAACAAGCTAAAGAAAAAGGCAGACGCTGCTTTTCCTGAGTTAGTTGATCCTAATCAAGCAGGTTACTTAGCTGAGCTAAATCAAAAAAGACGTTCTATAGAGACAGGCGCAGACTTCGCGGCAGGAATGCAATCTGTAAATGCAACTCAAGCAGGCACAAACGAAGCCATAACAAGAGCCGCTGGAGGGGATGTGTCAGGAACAATGCAAGCTTTGTTACAAGCACAAGCAGGAGCGTCAGCAGCTAAAAATCAAGTATTAGCTCAAGGTCAAAATCAACAAATGCAGTATAATACTCTATATGGTGATTTATTAGACCAAATAGCAGGAAGAAAGATGAACTTACAGTTAATGAGAAGCCAACAAACTAGAGCAGAGTGGGCAGCAAAACAAAAAGCTGCCAACCAAAACTTCATGGGTTTTATAGGCGGTGCGCCAGGTATGGGCAAGAAAGGTGATTTAAGTCAGTCTGCTGGAACACCAAGTACATCATCAACTACGCCTACTGATAACGGATGGCAAAGTATAGCTAGTGTAATTCCTCAAAATACATCAACAGCGTCTCAATACCAAACACCTGAATCAGCAGGGATGCAACAAAAAAATGTTACAACAACAGGTACTCAAGCACCACAAGTAACACCGCAAGCGATGTCTTCTTTAAACGAGTTAGTATTAAAAAAATAATATGGTAGATACTTCAATATTAGATGGTATTCAGGGTGTAAATGAACCTCAATTAACAACTGAGGATGTATACAAATCACCAGCATCAGGATTATCACCTGCAGAGCAAGATGCTTATAGCGATTATATTAATAAATATAATCCAACAATGCCACAATTAAGAACACAAGATTACTATCCAACTATAGGAGAACCTATTAATCAAGGTAATTTTTCAGGTAGCTGGAAAGGTGGAAGCATTAGCGCAGCTCAATATGCTCCATCAGGTGCCATTGTACCTATCGGTATGTTTGCAGCTAGAGACGAGGCTATTCAAAAAGCAGCTCTAGCAAAAGCTAAAGATGTATCTGATTTTAGAAAGGGTTTAAAAACAAAGGCTCCAATATCTAAATTAACTGGTATTAACGAAGACCTGACAAATGAATATTTCAAGTACATTGATGACTCTTGGAGCAAAACATTAAAAGCTACAAATAACGACCCAAATAAAGCTAAATATATGCTTGAGAATGATGTTGAGTTTCAAAAGGGACTTAAATCATTCCAAGATTTAAAAGCAACTGGAGATGCTACGTTTAACAAAATCGCAGACGTGCAAGATAGAATCGCTAAAAATAAAATGATTGTATCTCCTCAGTTAAATGACGCAATGAAAAATGTCCAAAAAGCTTTAAATCCTAAAAGCCCTGAATTTAAAAATCTTTCTCAGTATGTCCTTCAAATGGATGCAGAGAGAGAGTTTAGCGATGCATTGAATGAAACATTAAGAGGCATTCAAATGCAGCAAGACGCAAGCGCTGGAATCGATATTAATGACCCAGACTACATTAAGGAATACGAATCTACATCCAAATATTACACGCCTGAATCAATACAATATGCTACAGAAGCATTAAAAGATATATACTCTAATAGTGGAATATATAGCCCTGAAGAAGTTGATTCACGAGTTAAAGCAGCTATGGCTGCTGTTCAGAAAACTAAAAAAGTTTCAGCTAAAGCAGGCCCTTCTGGAGCAGGAGGTGTTGAATTAATCGATGCTAAAGATATTTCTAAAGAGCCTGTGTCTTTACTTGGAGCTGTAAAAAGAACAGAAGGTGCTGAAGCTAGAGAAGGAAACTTCTCAGCTTACGAACACTTAACGCTTAAAAAACCAGTTTCTATAGTTATACCAGGAGGTGCAGACGTAACAGATATGAACACGGGTGAGAAAAGCACAAATAAATCAGTTAGAAATGCTAAGGTTGGTACTATTTTTAATGCTTATACATATAAAGGTCAATTAGTAGATGATGAGTTTGTTAAGAGAGAAGATATTAAAGGGTTGGCTAAAGTAACCCCAATGGTATCTGTTATATTTACAGAAAAAGATGCTGAAGGTAAAACTTTCGAAACATCCGGAATAGTACCTTTAAACCAAGTAAAAAACGCAATGCTTGGTAAGAAAAATCAAAACAAAGAAACTATTGATTATTACGAAAAGTCAGCTCAAGAAAGAGAACAGTCTTTAAAGAAAGGTAAAGCATCAGTAACAGAAACGCAGTCTAAGTCTAAGGCAGGTGGTACATATTACACTATAAAGGGGCAAGAGGTTAGTGAAAATGATATATTAACAAGCGACGCATATAAAAACGGAGGGTTTAAAAACGTTCAAGAATTTTTAAGTAAGTATGGAAAATAACGAAAATCCGGTAGATAAATTACTAGGTAATAAACAATCTATTAGTAGAAATCCAGTTGACGAATTATTGTCTTCAAAAAAAAAAGTAGAGTCCACACCTTTACCGTCAAGTTCACAATTACCTTCGGAAGGTGGTACATCAGGATTAACAGCTACTCCTTCGGTATCCACAGACACTCCGACTGAAACATACACTGTAAAACAAGGAGCATCATTTGATCCATTTGCAGAAGCACCTAAAATGGCTGGCCAAAAGACAGCCCTTGGAAACACATTGACTCCATCTACCGAAATGAAGGCTATTACAACTACTAGCCGTGGCGAAGCCGTTGTTCCGGATTCAAAAATAATTACTAATACTTTAAAAACCCAAAAAGACGCAGAAACAAAGTCTTTAGTTGATAAATACGAGTTATACAAGCAATCTAAATCTGCGGAGCAAGTTAATCAAGGTAAGACACCATTTGCCTTAGATGATAACAAGAATACCATTGACTTCTATATGTCGTATTTAAAGGAAAACAATCCTGAAGAATATAACTATACTATTCAAAAACAAGCAGCTCTATCTAAGGATAAGGAAGTAAAAACAGACCTTGAAGATATACAAGAAGATGACTTAATGATTCAGAAATTCCAAGCTGAAACACTTCAAAAAGCACTAGGCTTGAAATCAAGAATCATGAGTGGTAAGTATGATGTAGCTGCTAATGTTGTAAGAGACCAATATGGCGATGTGTTAAAAGATATCAACGGTAAACAGTCTAAAGTTACAGACTTAGAAACACAAATAAAAGGTATTGATGATTATATAAATTCTAACTTCCAAAAGGATGAGAATGGACAAATCATTACCACTCCTCAAAACAGAAAAATAGCTGAAGATTTAATCAACAAGAGAAATGAATTTATCTCTCAGTACGAAGGTGTAAATCAAGAACTAGAAGGTATATCTCAAAACAAAGACTTTACAGACGCAATGTCTTTACTTGATGAGACAGAAAAAACATACGATGCAGTAGAATCTATGTATAGAGGATTCATGGAGAAAAATCCAGAGGTTCTAAAAGGTCTTCCTGAATATAAAAAACAAGTAGAAAAAGAAAAAGCTGCTCAACAACAAAAAGATTTAACAGAAGCAATTACCGGTGGAGATTTAGGTATCGGTGAATCTATCGGAAGAGGAGCTACAAGTATATTATCAGCATTATCTTTTATTCCTAAGTCATTGTCAGGAAATGATGATTATGGATGGACAGATAAAGTATATGATGTTGTTAAATCTAATGTAGATGATTTTGACGCAGAATATAACCCATTACCAAAAGGGTACGATAAACCTGTAAAAGACAGTAAAACAGGAGAATGGAACTTACAATACTTACCAGGAAAGATAGCAGGCACATTAACTGAAATGGCACCAATAATTGCTATCACAGCAATGACAGAAGGTGCTACAGCAGGTTTATTAGCTAGAGCAGGAGCTTCAGGGGAACTAGGCACAGCATTAGGGGCTTTCGCAGGAGAGTACGTAGCTGTAGCTGATGATTTTTACACAGAAGCAAAAGCAGCAGGGATGTCAGAGAAAGAAGCAATGTCATTTGCTAGAGGAGCAGCAACTACACAAGCAGTGTTGGGAGCTATCTATCCGGACATTAAATTAGCTAGAGCAAACGCTGTTAAATCAAGCTATAAAACATACGTAGATAATATCGCTAAAGGAGTTACAAAAACACAAGCTGTTAAAGAAGCATCTAAAGATTTTGCTGAAAAATTATTAAAAGAAGTACCTCAAGAAAACTTACAAACTGTATCTGAGATATACGATAAAAATGAAATGTATAGACAGATGGGGTTGAATGATAAAATTCAAAATTCAGTAAAAGACGCTGCTATAGAAACAACAATACTATCATCTATCGTTACACTTGGTTTAGGAGCAAATGGATTAAGAACACCTTCAAGAATGCAGGAGGAATCTTTGTACATGGCAGCTAACGAACCAGATGCTCTCATGCAAACAGCTCAATCCATGCTTGACAATAAACAAATCAGTCAAGAGCAATTTGATGATGTAGTTGTAAAAGTTCAAAAAGCTTCTGTAGCATTATCTAAGATAGACAAAACATTACCTGCTGAGAAAAAAGCTAAGCTATTAGTTCCTATGATTGAAAAAATGGACTTAAAAGAAGAAGCTGTTAATCTTGATGATTCTCAGAAAGGATTAATGAATGAAAAGATAGCTGAGAAGGATAATCAAATACAAGAGATTTTAACTTCACCAAGCGATCAGGAACAAGAAGAAGCCTTAAACGAAGAAGAGTATCTGAAATCAATACAAAGCGAATTAGAGGCTAGAAAGAAACCTAAAGTAGAAATACCTGAATCTGAAAATAAAATGCAGCGTGAGGGCTTATTTGAGGTCGATGACACTCAAAAAGCACAGCCTATTGAGTTGCCTGTAGAAACAACTCAGGTCGCACCTGAAATCACTACAGAAAAACAACCGGCTCAAGAAACTAAAAAAGAAGAACCTACTGTAAATGTAGACGATAAGATAGCTGAAGTTCAAAAGAAAATGCAGGATAACAAGCAGAATTTTTTTAACGAAAAAATATCTTATATAGATTACAGGAAGAACAACGATGCTTTAGAAGCTGACTTAAAAAAACTAGAATCAGGAGAACAAGTAGAACAACCTAAAATAGAAGAAAATGTCAATCAAGAAAACATCCAAGGGATACCAAGTGAAATCGGAATCGGGGAAAAACCTATCCAGGCCGAACCTATCGAAACCACAAGCGCAGAAGAGACTACAGCAGGTGGAGTTATTCAAGCACCAGAAGAAAAAGTAGTAGAACAAGCTTTAGAAGAAAAAAAACCTACTCCAACCAAAACACAAGCTCAAATATCCGCTGAACAAACAATAGATGAAGAAGAAGAGACAGAACAGGATAATGTAACAGAAGACGCAGCTACTGTTAAAAAAATGGACGATGATGTAGAGGTTTTAAAAGGATACAATAAAGACAAGTACCCTAATAAAACACCTGCTGAACTAAAAAAACTCATTGAAGATAAGTATGTAGGTGTACTAGCTAGAGCTTATAAAGCTAAAATAGACGGTAAAATATCAGGTCCTACATACACAGCATACCGTAACGAGCTTAATAAAATGATGGAAGAAAAGCTCCGTCCTTTTACTAAAAAAGTAGCTACCGGAGCAGAGGGAGATAATATTAAAAAAGGAGAGTTAAAAGCTCAAGTAGTAGCTCTTGGAGAAAGGGTAAAAGAAAAATTACTTGGCGAGGGATATAAAAACCTAGCGTTATCATCTGCTATACCAGGGGCAAGCCCTGAAATTATCAATAAGTTAGTAGATTTAACTGTAAAAGGCGTTAATTTCGCTATCGATACCGGCTATGGAGTTAGAGAAGCCACGCAGATAGCTTTAGATAAAATAAAGACAAATCCCGTATATAAAAAACTATACGAGAGTGGAAACATCGACGAAACTAAGTTTAGAGACAATGTAGAATCTGAGTTATCTAAAGCTAAAGCTCAACCGCAGCCAAAAGCTGATGACAAGCAAACTCAAGAGCAAGAAGCTGAAACAGGTAAAGAAGTAGAAGCGGCTACTGAAACAGGAATGCCTGTTATTACCCAAGAAGATATAACTAAAGAATCAAAAGGTAAAAGAAAGCAATCTCAAAGAAGGGAAGAAAATACTACGTATGACGAGATAAATAAAATGATACCTCAAGAAGCTTCATTTTATGCGAAAATGGATCAGGAGCAAATCAGAGAAACCATTAGGACTTACATTAACGAGTTAGAAGCTTCCAATATGATTATGGATGCAGCTAACTTAATGTTAGATGAAAACGCTAAGAAGCCAATGCCTCCTGAAATGGTTCATACATTCAACTTGTTTTTAGTTGATAGAATGAAAACTTTAGCTAAAGAGGTAGATAACCCTACATTAAAGCAAGATTTATTAAATAAAGCTGCTAGATTAAGGGAGAATAATGATAAAAACACTACTACCATAGCAAAATCATTAGCTAATCTGTACATTCACACTAAAGAAATGATGTCTTCCCCGGAAGGCGTGCAAGCGGCCTCTGAGCAAAGACAGGTAAATGCTATCGATAGCTATTTGAATAAAAAACAAAAAACAGCTTTGGAAAGTGTGGCAGAACCCGTAAATTCGCTTATTAATTCAGAAGAATTTGCTGAAGAAGTAAGAAAGGCTACTGAACAAAAATTAAAAGACATTGCTGAGAAAACGAAAGGTAAGGATTGGGTAAGTAAAGTAGATGCTTTCGACGATTTAATAACAACAACAGAAGATTGCTAAAATAATATGAGTGTAAAATGTAATATACAAGACAGTCAGGAAGCTTACAACCATGGTGTAAAATCATTCAAAGAAGCATTTCTTCAAACGCAAGGCGATACCACTAAATCATTGAAATACGCCATGAATGAAGTGAAGGCTAAATTTCCAAATTTAGACTTTGACTCAAAATCATTCACCGATCCAATCATAGAAAAAGGAAAGAAAAGTGGGGTGATACCAGCTAGCTACACCTTTGAGAAAAAAGGCAAGACTCCTTCTATAGAAAAAGGTAAGGAAAACATAGAGGCGGCCAAAAAGAAGTACGAGGAAAAAATAAAAGACATAACTGATAAGGTAGAAGGAGCTAATAAAGAACAAAAAGCATCTATGGCTAGGTCTCTAGCTGAGAAAGCAATCCAAACAGGATTTATCAACGATGCTGACGTTAAAAAAGCATTTGCTGAAGCAGTGAGGTTGCCGGTAGAGGTATCCGAAGAGTTCGATGCTGCCGTAGAAAAATTACAGGTAGCGAATAGAGAGTTAGATACCATAGATGTGGAAATGTCAAAGCTTCGAAATGAAGTAAAAGACCTAAAAAAAGAAGGTAAGTTTACCGAAGAGCAAAATAAATCTTACGACGAAAAACTAAGAGCCTTAGTAGATAAAAAGAAGAAAGCCGAGGACAACGCTACAAAAGCAGCATACGACCTTAACGTACTGATGCCGCCAAGCTCATTTTGGTATTACGACATGGTATCAGCAGCAAACCTTAACCTGATGAAAGGTGTATCATTGATAAACAACTTAACAGGTGGTTTATCAGACACGGCAATACGGTTGATGGGTAATTTCTCATCAGAGGTATTATCTCTAGGCGTAAACTCTATTATACGTAAACAAAATCCATTACCATTCGGAAAAAGAGCATTAGGGTCTATACAGCAGCGTAAAAAGATAGCTATGAAAATAGCATCTACTCTGAAGTATGGTAATGCAGACATCAGAGACTTAGCTCCTACAAACACGTTAGATGCTGTAGCTAAGCTAAGACAAAAAATAGAAAACACACCAACTGCTAAACTTAAAAAGATGGCAGGTTTTATATTAAGAGTACATCCGGATGCCGTATCAAGAGTTCTTGGAGCTACGGATGCCGCCTTTAACACTGCTATATATTTCGGTGAGTTAAACAGTATTGCTGAATCTAAAGGATTGAAAGGATTCGATAAAACAGATTTCATAGAAAATCCAGACGCAGCATCAAAAGAATTTGCTAAGAAAAAAGCAGACGAGGCTACATTTAAAGGCGAGTTTATATTCGGTAACAACGTAGTAAAAGCACTTAAAGTAAATCCTTACAGTCTTCAAAAAATGCTAACAGAAGAGCAGGGTGTTCCTCCTCTAGCAGCAAAATTATTAGTAGGAACATTACATTCAATAAGTGTCGGTGTAATGCCATTCGTTAAAACACCGATAGCCATCTTTAACTCAGCGCAGAAACTATTACTACCTGAATACGCTATGCTGAGTGGAGCGTTAAAAGCCTCAAGGGAGAAAGACCCTAATATGAGGCAGAGGATTGTATACGAAGCTACTGGTAATTATGTAGCTGGAACAGCATTAAGATACGCAGCCATAAACATGATCGCTAATGGATTAATGTCAGGCGCTTATGGAGATGATGATTTCGACGCAGCAGATACAACAGAGAAAGTAATGGGTGGTCCGAATAGAATAAACATCTCCGCATTCATGAGAGGAATAGCGTTTCAAGGATGGTCATCGAAAAAAGGAGATACTATCATAGAATTAAAAACAATGGGTGTTCCGGGTGTTGTTCTCGGAGCATACGCACATGCTTTCCATGGACAAAACAATAAACAGAAAATGTCCAATGAGATTATGTCTATCGAGCAGGATATAAAACTACTCGGAGCTAGTTTCCAATCATTCGTAGACAATACCTTCCTGTCAGGTACAAATCAACTTTTACAGGCATTAACAGATAAAGAAGGTCATAAATGGAATAAATTCACAATAAACCTTGCCTCTGTATTATTAGGAGGCGCAGTACCATCAACAGCTCAAACATTCTCTACGCAAATGGATGAGAATGTAAAACAACAGTACAATAAGGACCTAGATTACGGTGAAAATTTAGCAAATATACTAGGTTATAAATTCGCCTTCCAATCCAAAGATTTAAAAAACAAATACTTCAACTTAGCGGCAGAAAACGAGGCTTTAAAGAAAAAGAAATACGTGTTTTTTGATAACTACTTAGGAAGGGTAATCGCAAATAACGTTGATTTCCTTAAAATGTCAGAATTAGATAAGGATACGCCTGAATACAAGCTTTACGAATATACTCAAAGCCTTAAAGAGGAGAATAGACCTAAACTATTCCCTAGTGCCGTAGAAAAGAATGTAAACGTTTCATACACTGAAAGGGTAAACGGATTAAGGACAACTAAGTCAGAAAAAGTGAAGTTAACAAATGAAGAGCATGAATATTACATGAAACAAGCTTCTCAATACAGACTTATGCTAGTAACCCCTTACATCATGCAGGAAAAGTTCAAAGATATCCCTTACGATGAGAAAATAAAAGAAATGGCTAAATTGTACGAGTCAGGAAAAGACATGGCTAAAAAAGACCTTATGTCTCAATTCCCAGACCTTACAAAAAGAGTTAAGACGGAAAAAGTAGAAGATGAATCTGATTTATAAAAACATCTTGAAAAAACTTTAATAAATAAAAAAATATAATTACATTTGCCTTATGAGTTTACAGCTTAAAATATCTGCAATAGAAGAAAATAAATCATTTGTCGTTACAGATTGTACCGGTAAATACTCTTCTTCAAATCAAGGAGGCTTTGGAGCACCAAACATCCAAACGTCAGATATAGAAACATCAATATTATTCATTACCACTCCAGATAAAACAGAGTTTCAAATAAACGTATACCCGGATTTTCCAAATAAAGACGGTATAGCATACGAGATACTTCCATACATGTTAAACATGCAGGAAATAGAAAGCGGTGAGTATAATTTAAAATTAGTGATTACAGGCACAGATAAGAAAGGAGCTAAATTTACGAAAACAGCATATCATACTCAGTTTATGACAAAAACAGTATCATGTTGTATCGATAAAATTATCTCAAAAAACATCGGAACCACAGACAAGCTTAAAAAACAAGAAATGATTGAGTTGAACAACTTATTAACATCTCTTGAATATAGTATTGAATGTGGAAGAATGAATAGAGCTACTAAAATAGTGGATCTACTTAAAGAAACATGTTCTTGTTGTGATTGTAAAAACTAATACCCATGGCTTGCAATAAATGCGGATATAACAAATGCTGTTGTCCTAAAAAGATAACACAGAAAGGACCAAAGGGAGAACGCGGAGAACGCGGACCTCAAGGACTCGCTGGTCCTCCTGGACAAAACGGAGAAGACGGGCAATGTCCGTGCGAACAAGTGCATTACCACCAGACAAGAGGTGAGGTTATTCCGGGTGAAGGTGGGTTAATAGCAGGTACCTCATATACTGTACCTGTAGGTGGTGATGGATTATATAGATTTGAATACAGCGCACACGCTGCATTTGCAAACACAGGAGGGGCTATATCTACTTTCATAAGAAAAAACGGGGTAATTTACGTTGAACCGAATAGATTAGCAAATTTTTCAGGTGGAATCGCTGATTTTCCTTTCCATACAATGAAATCAAACATATCGCTTTCAGCAGGAGACACAATAGATATGATTATGACATCTACAGATTTACCAAACGCTAAACTACTTCAAGCAGTAACAATAATCAATAAAATAGGATAAAATGGGTGGGAAAAATAAATATTGCGAAAAAGTAATATCCAAGTCAGGTTTAAGAGGCCCTAGAGGATTACAAGGACCAATAGGCCCTCCAGGACAAGATGGAGTATCTATACCTGGAAGTATAGTTTTTGAGCCAATTCCTGAATTTACCATAACATCAACACCTATACTAATAGAGGCACCTGTAGTTTTAGATGGAGATTATCTAGTTGAATTAGAAGCTTGGGTTTCTTTACCTGACCCATTTCAAAACTTAACATCTCAATTAGCAAAAAGCACTGTTTACCAAGGGGCTAATGTAAACGCAGGTCACAGAAACAACTCTAGTGATGGTGGCCAAGAATTAACATACACGCATAAAGCTAAAGTAGCAGGATGTGTAGCAGGAGATACTTTAGGATTTAGAATATTCAGTAGCTCAAATTTAACATTACTAAACGGCTCATTAACATTAACAAAAATACCATAAAAAATATGTGTAAAAATAAAAACTGCAACGGCTCTTGTCCTAAATGCTCTGGAAACAACCAGAACGATAATATAATTGCGCAATTACAATCACAAGTAGAAGCTCTTACAGAAAGTATTAAGCCGTTTATCTGCGGTCACCCTATCTTACTAATAGAGTCAGATTCAGATATCGCTCAATTCGATACTGATGGTTACGGTGTAGGATGTTGGGAAGGATGGGCTATCTGTAACGGTCAAGCGTATATGAACCCTCAAACGAAGGTAAATTTCACCACTCCGAACTTTACTGATAGATTTATCGTTCAAGCAGGTGGTTCATATTCAGTTGGTGACACAGGAGGTTTAGACACAGTTGCGTTAACAGTAAATGAATTACCTGTACACACACACGGTATTACTGATAATGGGCATACACACAATTTAACAGACACAGGACATAATCATCCTGTAGATGACCCAGGCCATGATCATGCTGGATCAGGAGGAAGCCATACACATACATTCACTACAAATACAATCGGTGGTCACGAACACTCAACTGGTGTTATTGGAATTACTGACGGTGGAGGAGGAACAGGTGCCAACGTAAGAACAAGCTCTGCAGCAAGTGGAAATTCTACATCTACAGATGGAGCTCATAGTCATAGCGGAACAACAGACCCTGCTTCAGCAGCAGTAACTGTAAATTCATCGTTTACAGGTGTTCAAACACAAAATGCCTTTATAGGAATAACAGAAACAGACTCTAATACAACCGAAATAACAGTAGATGATGCAGGAAGCGGAGATGCTCATGAGAACAGACCTCCTTATTTCGCTGCTCTTTATGTAATAAAAATGTGGTAAATGAAGTGTTTAGATGAAATAATATGCGAAGCAAAATGCTGTTCTACGGAATATGCAGCTAAATTCGCGGAAGATAAGACATTTGGTAGAGATACTGATAACTCAGACTACTTTATGTTGATGATGTATATTGATGTTTTACAAAGAAATACACCCTCATTTATCAAACTTAAAGCAAAAGTTGCCACATGTCCTAAAAAAATATCATTTTCTTCTTTGAAGAAAGAAAATAATAAACTATTTTTGGACATCCGAGAAGTTGTAAAATGCGTTGATGTGAAATTAGATGCCTGTCTATCCGATGCTGAATTGTGTAAGATTATAGAGGAAATAAAAGTACTTTGTAGTCAGTGCGAATGTAACTGTAATTAAAAAAATATAACATGAATGAAGAATTGAATAATCTTTATCAAGATAATCAAGTTTACGCTAAATATTTAAAGAAAAAATGTTTAGAAGAATCTGCAGGATGCGGAGAATGCAATGACGGTTGCGGTGAAGGCTGCGAGGAAAAATGTTCTTGCTGTCCTGCCGGATTAGTAGCCGTTTATGAAGCAGACGGAACACATAAAGGGTGTTTAACTCCAGCGGACGCTGAATTGTTTCACAAGGAAACATTTACCTGTCAGTCAGGATACGTAAAGCTTTATAAAGAAGGAACTCCTTCTGTATTTTTAGGCTGCGTATCTGAGTCTGAGTTCGCGGAACTTTATGCTGCAGTAAATCCATTAACATAATAATTTAAAAAAACAACCAAAATGGGAGAAATTTCAATAGCATCAGAAGCGGCCATGTTAGCTAGTCTTCCGGTTGCCGGAACAGTAAAATTATTTATCAATACAGATAAAAATAACGTTTTATATTACATTGATAGCAGTGGTAATATAAGAGTTTATAGCTACGGAGAAACATCTCTTGAAGACTGTTGTTCTTGCGAAATCGCAAAACAATGGATGGACAGAGTAACATGTGCTTTAAATTCAGGAATGATTACAGCTACAGACTTCGGGACATTAATTAATTCCGGATTAACTGTATCTGCAACAGAAACAACAGACCCTGACACTGGAGCTAAAACATGCACTGTAAACGTAGGTCCTCAAAATCAACCAGCTCAAGTTGCTGTAACAGGATTATCAATTACAGTACCTGAAACTGCTGAAGCGGCATTAGGGATCGGAGCTTCGTTACAGGTAGTAGCTACAATAACACCTCCTACAGCTCCTCAAGGAATTGTATGGGTATCTTCAGATCCTACTATCGCATTAGTTACTAATACAGGTCTTGTTGTAGGTATTTCTGCCGGAACAGCTACAATTTACGCTTTCTCTGCTGCAAATCCTTCTTATTCAGACTCAGTAAATATTATTGTATCTTAGTACATGGAGCAAAGAGAGGATAAAAATGTAATCTCAAAATGGTTTTATACAAACCTTGTAACTCTTCTAACTATCGTTGGAGCAACTATTGGTGGAATAAAATACGCTGTAAACGAAGGTAGAGAGATGATAAGAGATGAGATAAAACCCCTTGTTGAAAGGGTGGATGACCTGGAGAAAAGGTATGCGTCTTTAGATGATATCATGTCTATGAATAGTAGCGGAATAAGCGCATTAGAAGTTTCTGTTACTCACTTCATAGATAACTACAACAAAACACACCACACTACATTCTTAAAACCAAACGACATAGAATTAACTACTGCACCTAAAAAACGTAAAAGATAATCATGACTACAGCTAACATCATTAAGAAATTTGGTAATCCAGCAACGGAAAAGAATATCACAACAATTAATCTTCCTTACGAAATGAGATTAGCTTGGGACTTGAATACTAAAGTTAACAAATTAAGAGTCCATAACTTAGGTGCACCAAGCCTAATAAAGGCTTTCAATGAGATACTTGCATTTTATGGAATAGACCAAATTAAAAGTTTAGGAATCGATTTATTTGGTGGTTCTTACAATCCACGACCTATGCGCGGTACCGAAGAGAGATACAATGCTTTAATAGCTGCAGGTAGAGTTGAAGAAGCTGCTAAATTTCTTTCTTTACACAGTTGGGGTTTAGCTATTGATTTAGACCCTCAAAGAAACCAACTAAAAGAAACAAGTAAGACAGCTAGGTTTGCGCGTCCTGAATATGCTGAAATGATTAAAATATTCGAGCGTAACGGGTGGTATTCACTAGGTAAATATAAAAACTACGACTGGATGCACTTTCAGTTTATAAAACCTTAAAAAATGAATTACACAAATTTAGCCTTATTCGGATTAGGCATTTTAGGAATAGTACTACATAATTTAGTACAACTAAATAAAATTAATCGTTCCCAAAATGGGAATATTAATATCATTCAATACTTAAAACTAGAAGTATTTAGCATATTAATCAATATAGTTGCTATTATTTGCGCTTTAATCGCAAAGCATGAGGTAGCTCAATTAGAACAAGCTGGCAAGTGGTTAGGATTATCTTTTATCACAATTGGTTATGCAGGTCAATCTATACTTGTTTTTCTAATGGGTAAAGCTGAAAAGAAATTAAAAGAACATGAGTAATAATTGGTGGAAATACTTATTAATGATTCTATGCGGTATGTTTCTAATGTATCAGTGTGAGAATTATATTAAACCTGTCGAAATGGCTAATCTTGATTATGTAAAAAAAGAGCAATATGATAGTTTAAAAACTTTATATGCAGACATGCAGCAAAAGGCAAATGATAAACAGATAATCATAGATTTACTAACGAGAAAAGCAGATTCATTATCAAAGATTAAATCCGGTGTAAAATCTAAATACTCAGGCGTTAAGCAATCTGGAAGGATAACGATTGTAGAAAATCCATGTAATGAAGATTCTATACTTCACGCATACGACAACTTATCTAACCACTGCGATAGCATGAACCTTATTAATGATACTATTATATCAGTATTAACAAATAAAATAAATGCTTGCACTGATTTAGTAGCCTACAAAGACACCTCTATCATGGCTCAGTCAAGAATTATTGAGTATAAAGACAAAGACTTAAAAACTTCTGACGCTGAAAAAAAAGCATTAAAAAAAGAAAATAACAAGTTAAAAATAAAAAATATTGTCGTAACTTCGGTAGCGATATTAGCAACAGCAATAACAACCTATTTAACATTAAAAAAATAAAGACATGTCTCAATTAATTGACTTAACAATTTACTCGAAAAACAGTAATGTTTTAACTACTCCTACAGTATATGGTTTCGATGTAGAAGATATCGTTACACCTATATTATTAAATAATGCAGGTAGAGCAACATTCTCTGCTCGTATGTTAAAAGGTTCTGATGTACAAAACAGAAACCTCGCTAAGGTAGTTTATGAGGCAACAGAGGCGTTAGCTGTAATAGCTAATAAATCTCCGTTCTTGGTTAAGTTGACTGTCTTAAAAAGAAGAGGCGTTGATGTTTCTAGTGTTGAGTATATCTTTGTTGCTTCACGTATTTCCGAGAATATCACTCCTACAGTAGGTGGAGGTTCTAAATTTTTCTATAACGAAGATGGTGACCCATTACCTGTAGAGTATGAGGTTCTTGAAAACATCGCTACCATAATCGCAGCTACTAGCGTAGCAAGTCCTGTGCCAACACCATTAACTTGGGTTCAGGCACAAGCCATTAGAAACGCAGGTCTTATTAATCCGGCTAATGGTTTTTTACCTGGTGAATTTTATCATATTACCGATGCTGCAGCAGGGTTTGTTGATGAGGGAATCATCGTACAGGCTATAACAGAGACAGAACTATCTTTAAACGGAGATGGTATTTTCTTAAATGCAGATTATCAACAAGTAGGAGATTATTCAAGCGTAACAGGATTCAACAGCTCTGCAGGAGTATGGAGAAGTACTTTAGAGGCAGGGTTGGTTGATGGAGATGTTGTTTTTTGGAATAACTTCCATTGGGAAGTAATCGACGATACTTTATTTAACGGAAGCGATCCAACATTAAATGCAGGAGCATACTCTATATTATCTAAATCGGATACTAATGGCTACATCAGAGAGGGAGACATCGTTCATTATGACTTTAACCTAGACCAAATATATCGTCGTTTTGATAAACGAGGAAATGATGTTTCTGGATTAGTAGCAATATCTAATTTTCAATGGGGTAATGATAATGTTATATTTAATATTGTAAACACAGGAGCAACTCTTCAGTGTGCTAACAACATATCGGATATTGATTATAACATTTTATCCAACGCTGCAGATGTAGTTGCTTATTTAGATAGTAGCACATTAAAAAGATGTGAGGTGTCAGCAAGTATTGGTTTAGTTATACTTGAAGCTTCTGGACAAAATTATTTTAATAAAACATTAACATCAGGGTTTTCAAATTTCGAGGCAGAGTTAGATTTCTCTGACAATTCAATTTGGGATGGAGGAACAAATACATTAACAATACCAACTGCTTTTAATTATGTCGGTATCTTCAATATCATAAACGCAGATGCATTGAATGATGTAGAGGTAATTACAAACTTCACGCAGACTAATCATAAGGTTAGATTTTATGTTGAAGATAGCTCTACTCAAGGATTCTCTCACACTGCAATTGGTGTTGCTGTAGCAGATAATTTAGTATCAGACGCAGCGGCTGTAAATACAATTACAGGAAGAACAAATGGAAGCGACTTCATTGAATATGAAAGAGCAGGAAACTTAAACAGAAGATATAACCTAGTTGTATCGGCTTAAAAATAACAATATTAAAATAAAACATTATGCCAGTAACATTAAGCGAAGCCGGTGGATTATCCGGCTCAGGAACAACAAACTACATACCTAAATGGACACCTGATGGATTTACTCTGGGGAATAGTATTATGCAAGATAATGGTAGCGGTGTTGGTGTTAATTCTACACCTTTGGCAAATACCATGTTTGGTGCAAAAGGTATTGATTCAACATCTTCAAACTTTGCAGGTAAATTTGTTGCATCTGATGACAGCGAGATAGTTGTTTTCAGGAATGATAAAAGGGTAGGAATAAATACAGGTAGTCCAACGTCTACCTTAGATGTAAGGGGACAAACAATATCAGGCAACGGTAGTGGTAATGTAACTAACAATGATAGCCCCTTTTATGCTTCACGACCAAGCACAGGAGCGCCTAACTATCATTCAGGTTGGCAGTATGTATTTGAAGTTGGTGGTGGTATTTGGGGTGTGGGAATGAATTATTCGACAAATCAATTTCAATTTCTTACAAATGGAGCATCAACCGCAAAATTTGTTTTTGGAGATGGTAATCCGTCAGCTCCAAATGCTAAATTTATAATGGATTTAAATGGTGGTTTCTTTGGTATAGGTACAACTACACCAACTTCCAAACTCCAAGTAGTAGGATTACCAACTTACGCTAACAACGCAGCAGCAATTGCAGGAGGATTAACAGCAGGAGCGCTCTATATTAGAGGCGCTCATGGTTTAGATATAGTAGTATAAACAATAAAAACAGTATAACATGAAAATTATAGCAGTAAAAACAGAAGTATTAAAGAGTTCAATTAACTTAAATGCTGAAAAAACAGAAGCAACTTTTCAGGCTAATGCTTGGATAGCAGTTGAGGGTAATCCATATATTTACAAGCCTGGTACAACTGAATTAGATTTAGCAACCCCTAAGACAGTTTTCAATTTAACTTGCTCAGCAGCACAATTAGTAAATATTGAAGAGGTGGCAGAGGCTCAAGTTAATGCTTATGTAGAACAAAATTATCCTATTGTAAATGATTAATTTTATAAAATACTTAATATCAAAACCTACTAAGTTATTATATTGCTTATTTGTACTTGCTATTACAGTTACTTGCATAGTTGTAATAGCAACATCATCTGAAATATTTGGATACCAAAAAGTCTTATTTATTTCTTTTGTAAGTATTATATTGGGAGTAGCTCTTTATCATCCTTATACAGAGTATAAACAATGGTAAGTGTTTTATTTGTCATATTAGCAGCTATTTGTAATGCAGTGATGGATAAGATTAGCTTCCATTACTACAAGTCTATTTTTGTTAAGTACAAACCATTTTTTTGGTACCCACAGGTAAGTTGGAAGAATAAGTATATAAACGGAAACCCCTGTTACGGAAGACGTAAATTCTTAGTATTTAACCTACATCCAGCATTTACAGACGCATGGCACTTATTCAAATCATTAATGATAGTTTTTTTGGTTTCAGCAATAATTTTTTACGATCCAATATTCTGTATATTAATTGATTTTATTATCTTTGGCATTGCTTGGAACGTAGTATTCGTTCAATTTTTTAATAACATCTTTAAACTAAAAACAACATGAATTTCGACATTAAGTTATCCGGAGAAGAACTAAACACAGTATTAACAGGATTAGGCAAACTACCTGCAGAGACATCATTCGACCTTATCAATAAAATCCAAGGTCAAGCAAAGGCTCAGATTGACGATGCTGACAAAAAGAAAAAAGAAGCTGAGGAAAAAGAATTGGAACAAAAAGTACAAGAGTACATAAAAAAGAAAAAGATTAAGTAATGCCAATTACCTATAAGGAAATAACAGACTATACTCAATCACATTCAGTAGCTAACTACGCAGTGCTTCCAGCAGCTAATACAGTACCTAATGAACTTTGGTATTGTATTAACTCGCAGGGGACAAAATGGCTTCCAGGTTCACTAGGAGGAACATATTATTCTAACGGATGGTACTTTTCTGATGGATTAAACTGGACATGGCAAGAAACAGCTTTTCAAGCTTCTCAAGCAGATGTAGATGCAGGTGTTATTACAGATCAATTTGTAAGCCCTGATACTTTAAATAATTACTCTAAATGGACTACTAAGGCAGATATTTCACAAACAATTGCTAATGGAGTTACTACTTCAGCACCTAGCGAAGATGCTGTGTTTAATGCTTTGGATGGTAAACTAAACAATCCAACGGGAACACCAGATGGGACAAAGTATTTGCGTGATGACAATACATGGCAGCCATTACCAGCATCAGGATTAACGCAAGAACAAGTTGAAGGATTAATTTAAAATAAATAAAAATGAAAATAGGAGATAAATATTTTTACGAAGGAATAGAATATACTATTTTAGAAATAGAAGAAAATACATTGCATTTGATAGATGCTAATGGTAACGGGATATGTATAATTAAATAAATAAACAATGTTAATATTAAGCGAAACAACCGATAATCTACAAGTAGTACTAGGCTCTACTGTAGCTACTAATCAATTACAATGTATGTCCTCTTGGCGTGATAGGACATCAACTACATTTGTTGCAGGTCGCACAATTATAAATACTAACAACACCACAGATGTCAATGTAGTTGGCGCACCTAGCGCATCAACGCAAAGGGTTATAGACTATTTATCAGTATTTAACAATGATACTGCGACATCTACGGTGACAATTAAATTAGATGCTAATGGTACAGAAGTAATTTTGTTTAGAGCCACAATAGCGAGTGGAGAAAAAATCGAATATCAAGAAGGTCAAGGCTTTCAAGTATTAGCAACAAATGGCAGTTTGAAAACATCATTAAATCAAGGTGCTCCACCTCCTAATGGTAATAGTTTAAATACTGTGATACTAGCTAGTGATGTGACTAATAACAATGCAGTAGCTAATACTATTCAAGATGTAACGGGTCTTAGTGCTTCGTTTTTGGCTAATAAAATGTACTATTTTAGATTTGTCATTTGGTATCAAGCCGCTGCAACTACTACTGGTTCCCGTTGGTCAGTAAGGGCTGATGCTGGACTTGCAACTTTTATTAGTTATGTAAGTGAATATTCGTTAACAACGACATCAGCAACTCGTAACATCGCTAATCAAGCTTTTGATTCACCTGCAGCATCAAACGCAACAAGTGCAACTACTCAATCAAATTTATCAATAATAGAAGGGTATTTTACGCCTACAGCTGATTGTAACTTTATAGCTCGATTTGCTAGTGAAGTAGCAAATAGCGCAATTACAGCTAAAGCCGGTAGTGTTTTATATTTCCAACAATTAACGCCATAATGCTATTTTTAAATAAAATAGATAAAAACCATGTAGAAAAAGCAGCAAATAATCCTCAATAATTATTATATTTACTATATTTACAAAAAATTACAACAATGTCAAGAAAAGTTCAAATCGTATTAGGCGCAACAGCAATGGAAATCACTCCAGAACCAGTTGCTTCAAACACTACTGAATTATTAGCTAAAGACCACATAGCTTCAGTATATAACGTTAAACTTCAAAAGAAACCATCTACAGCAGATGTTAAATACTTAACAGCTATAACCCCATTTACATTAGGTCAAGTTGTTAGAGGTGTTACATCCGGAGCTACAGGTGTAGTTTATTCCTTCATCGGAACAGTAGGTTTAAACCTAGTTGACGTTGTAGGTGAGTTTATCGACGGTGAATCATTAATATACAACGAGACTTACGTAGGTGTAGGTGTAGCTGCAGCGCCAGGAACATGGAATGGAGTTACAGGAGCTACATCAGGAGCTGGTGTAGGTATATCTTTCGACGTGACAGATATAACCGGCGTATATGACACTATCACAATCGTTGATCCAGGAACAGGATATCTACCTGGAGATACAGTAACTATATTGGGAGCGGACTTAGGTGGAGCAACACCTGCTAACAACTTAGTAATAACAATCAGTGGAGATACAGCTACCGTAGACGGTGATATGGTTAAAACATACAGTGATGACCAATGGAAACATCCACATGAAACAATGACTGTATTAGTAGTTCACATGGATAATAACGAGAAGTTCGATATCGAGCTTCAAGATGTAACAAATCAAGCTACGTGGAGCACAGGGACATTAGCTGGTCAAAACGCTGCAGAGGCAGCAATAAACGCTTGGTTATAATATGTATCCTGCATTAGAAGTAAAATCAATATCAAATAATATGAGTAAGAAAATTTCAGACTTATCGATGACTCCTGCAGATAATGGAGTTATTATCTCCTACTGTAAAAAAGTAAAAAGCGAGTCAGGAGGCTCCTATGATAACTGCAGATACGAATATCCTAAAGAAGTATTCGGTGTTAGCGAAATCGACAATGCTTTCAAGAGATTCAAAGAATTACTAATGAAAGGAATGGAGAAGGAAGAAGATATGGAAGAAGATGATTAATATCATATTTTAATAATAAAAAAAACCCAGATTATAAGTCTGGGTTTTTTGTTTTAGAAATCCGGAATATCGCCAAGATTGATATTCAGTGATTCATTGTTTCCTTTATCTTCAATAGGAACTTCCTTATTTTTTTTTTGAACCAAGTCTATGAGATCCTGATTCTTGATTTCTGCATTTTGCTTCTCCATGGTCTTGTAGACCTCACAGACCTTCAAATTATCATCAAACTCAGGAACCACA
>Ga0315900_10002254_pt1 | contig 29931 bp, 44 predicted proteins | sample LakEriMetagenome_FD_203521 | JGI IMG/M metagenome (GOLD analysis project Ga0315900, IMG submission 203521) | Freshwater fungal communities from buoy surface, Lake Erie, Ohio, United States - Buoy 12 MA114 | ecosystem: Environmental > Aquatic > Freshwater > Lake > Lake biofilm | place: USA: Lake...
ACGAAAAAATAAACTGGAGCGAGGATGTAATTTCTTTTGCCATTGGTGAATTAAGAATGTCGAGTTTGGAAGCGGTTTACGATATGACGTGGGCGGAGTTTCAAATTCGACTTTTTGCATATAAAAGGATTGATTTATACGATTGGCAAAAGTTAAGGGAATTAATGTGGACCAGTTACATTGCACCGCATCAAGATCCTAAAAAGATGGTTAAACGCAAAGAAGCGTTTTTGCCTTTGAATAATGAAAAGCAAGTTAGGTCAGGTGTAACAGATGAGATGAAAGAAAGGTTTATGAATGAGTTTAGAAAATATCAAGAAAAAATAAAAGCATAATGGCAGGAGGTAAATTAACAGTTGAGATTGGAGCAGACATCACCGACTTTGAAAAGAAAATCAAAGAAGTTGAGTTTGATATAAAAGAACTGTCAAAGGTAAAACTTGATAGGTTAAAAGTTGGTTTAGATACTACTGAAATAAATGCACAAATAAAAGATGCAAAAGCAAGTTTAAACAGCCTTAAAAGTACGGTTAAAGATACCGGGCAAACTTTTGCATCCGCAGCTCCAAAGGTTGCCAATGCGGGTAACACACTAACGCAATTTAGTAGAATAGCGCAAGATGCTCCATTTGGAATTATTGGTATTGGTAACAACATTACTGCAACTGCTGAAAGCTTCTCATACTTAAAAGCACAAACAGGAAGCACAGGCGGAGCATTAAAGGCTTTAGGTCAGTCTTTGATGGGTACTGGAGGAATATTGTTGGGAGTTTCTTTGCTTACAACAGGAATGACCTTATTGGCTCAAAGTGGATTAAGTGTTCAAGATGTAATAAATAAACTTACAGGTAACTTTGATGAGTTTGGTGCTGCATTAAAAAAAGCAAATGAGGAAGCTGTAAAAAATTCAGCTGCTGAAATATCTGGGTTAAATTCTTTAGTAGCATCAGCACAGAATGTTAATCTATCAATGAAAGATAGAAAAATAGCAGTTGAAGAATTACAGAAAACATATCCGGGTTATTTTGGCAACCTATCAAAAGAACAAATCTTAAATGGTGATGTAAAAACAGCTGTTGATGGAGTTACTCAAGCATTAATAGCAAGAGCTAAAGCACAAGCATTTACCGAAGAAATTGTTAAACTTGCTCAAGAGCAATATAAATTAGAACAAGATAGAGCAAATTTAGTTGAAAAACAAATTAGACTTGAAAAAGGTTTAGGAGAAGCGATAAAATTTGCTTCTTCTGGAGCTGGTCAAGCAGCAGGTGGTTTAAGCGTAGCTTTACAATTAGTTAATAGCGAACTTATTAAAAACCAAAACGAATTAGACCAAAATGCTAATAAACAAGCAAAATTTACTCAAGAAATAAATAAAAATGTAGCTGCTTCAATTAAATTAAAAGAAGAATTAGCTAAACCTGCTAAACCAACTTTTAACACGCCACAAGTAACAGGAATAGGAAATAATATTATTCCCGCACCTTTATTTGATATAAATGGAATAGCTACATTTAATGGTCAAGTTGATGCCTTTGGAAATAAGATAAAAGAATTACCTGGCGTAATAAAATCATCGTTAGTTCAAATACCAGGCCTTATTAATGAGAATGCTATTTTAATGGCTGAAGCACTTTTAAAATTTAACGATTCAGCAACTCAAATAATAACTACTTCTATTGCTGATACTTTTGCAGGATTAGGAAATGCAATCGGAACAGCACTTGCAACAGCTGACAATGTATTAAGTGCTGTTGGTAAAACTCTTTTAAGTTCTTTAGGAGGTATTTTAATTGAAATTGGTAAAATGGCAATTTCGGTTGGTGTTGGTTTATTAGGAATAAAGGCAGCTTTAAAAACATTAAACCCTTATGCTGCTATTGGTGCGGGTGTAGCTTTAATTGCTTTAGGTTCGTTTTTTGCTTCTAAATCATCTTCAATAGGTAATTCAATGGGCGGTGGCGGTGGTCGTGCTTCCGGTTCATCTGGTGCAGGAGCAAACAATCAAAGTTTTACTTCAAGTGGATTTAGTGGTGGTGGTGGCGGTGGAACGGTAGTCTTTGAAATATCCGGACAAAAACTTATCGGAGTGTTAAGCAATACAATTAATGCTAATAGACGTTTAGGGGGAACTTTAGGTTTAGGATAATGGCAAAGAAAATAATAATAGATTTTAGCGCACAGCCAATTATCGATGTAGTTGGCTTTAGTTATGATATTACAGTAAATGATTTTATACTTTATTATACCAATGGACTAAATGGAGTTAGAATTGATTTTATTGCAAATGGAGATACACCTGAAGAAGATTATCAATTAGCAATAGGAACATCGCTTGATGAAACATTACAAATATTATTAAGTTATTTACGTGAAAACTATATAAACGAATTAATAAGTTATAGTTTAGTTAATAACACTATTGAAGTTTTAATACAAGCGGATGCTGTTGTTACTATTGGTGAAGATTTAAACGAAAACATTACAATAACTACTGAAGATGTAGAGCCTTCAGGAAGTAATTTAAAGTACTATCTATATTTTGATGATTATACACTAAATATTTATAAAAGCAATTATCAAGGTACTGCATCTGAAATATATGGAACATTTACACTTAAAAAATCAAGTGTTGACACTATATTAACTCCAATTAGAGGAACAGCTTTAGAATTGTCTTTAGAGGCAAATCAAACATTAACTTTTGATGAGTTTTTACTTGAGGATGAATTTACCTATAAGACTGAATTATTAAAAGGTAGTCAAATAATATTTGAAGGATATATTAAACCCGATGGATGCCAACAAAGTTACGTTAATGATGCTTGGTATGTTAATATAGAAAGTAACGACATTTTAGGCGCTTTAAAAGACTTATCTTTTGTTCAAACTAATGGTTTAAGGTTTACCGGTAAAATGTCGGTTTATGATGTTATAAAAGGTTGTTTAGACAGAACAAGATTATCACTTACAATTAACACCAGTACAGAGGTTGCTTATGTAGATTATGCTGGAACAAATATTTTAAAAGATATTTATGTAAATGCAGATCGTTTTATAAAAGACCAAAACGATATTGTTATAATGGATTGCAACGAGGTGTTAACTTCGATGTTAAATTTGTTTTCAGCAGTTATAACACAACAAGATGCTAATTGGTGGATTTATAGACCTAACGATTTGCAATTAAATGGTTACACTACTTTTATAAATCAAGATACTGACACAACTTTTACAAAGAATTTAAATGCTGTTTTAGGAAGTCAGATAAATAACTTTTATCCTCATCATTGTGATGGCAATCAACAAATAGAAGTTAAAGGCGCAATATCAGCCTATCGATTGAATTACCAATATGGCTTTTTGGAAGGATTGGTTTTAAATCCAAATTTAAATCATGATGAAGATATGGTTTTTGAAGATTGGACAACAAATCCAGATTTACCAATTATAGAAGATGGACTTACAGTTTTAGGTATTATTAATGATGGATCAAATTCAGGATTAAAAATTGGAGCGCAAGTTTATGATGGAATTTATGAAGTTTTAACTTCAACACCTGTTCCATTTACACAAGATGAAATTTTAAGTTTTAGACTAAAATTGTCAAGTAAAAACGTTAGACAAACTTTTTTCTTTCAAATTTCTACAAGTGATGGTTATTATTTAAATAATAATGATGAGTGGACTACAACTAATTATAAAAGAAATTTTGCTTTTGGTGAATATAAAACAAGTGAATTGTTTTTAAACTATGAATTAGTTTTACCTCCTTTAATTGCTGATTGCGATGTTACAATAAAAATATATGGTCCTAAACCATATATTTATACACCGCCATTAATTCAAAGAACAGGAATATCAAATTTCACTTATGTACAGCTTTTAAATAATGAAATTGCTAAATCGGGAATAGTTGGCGAATTTCACACAGTTACTCGTTCACAACCTCCAAGCTCAATAACTAAAGAAAATCAAAAAGTATTTAATGGCGATGGCATATCTTCTTTAATAGGATCAATTTATAAAGAAGATTTAATAGAATTAACAACTGATTGGACTCGTAAAGATAAGTTTGAAAATTTGCCTTTGTTAGGAATTTCAGCAATGGATGATTTGAGAATACAATCAAATCCAATCAAAGTTTTTTCGGGATCTATATTCGGTCAAATACCATATATGTCAGTTATAACTATTGATAATATTACAGGGTTATTTATGCCAATAGAATATGATTATGATTATAAAACTAATAAATCACAAGTTAAGTTATTAGAATTTTATAATACTGACATTGCAGATATTCAATATACAGTCAGTCCTGATTATGGTAATAATACAGTTAAGCCAACTATTAAAGGATAGTTTTTCTTATTGGTAAACCGTTCTCATCTTCTTTAACAGTAAAAACCACTTTGCATCGGCAGTTAATTACATTTCCTGCCTTTGCACTTGGATCACCTGGATACATTATTTCTTCACCACTTGTAAAGAATGGCTGATTAAGACCAACTTTAACTCCGTTCATATCTAAATGGTCATAAACTGATTTAGGCGGTCTTCTGGTCCTATTATCTTGTACGCTTATCCAAGTTTTTTCTAATACAAAATCGGAGTTTTGTGCAGCAACAACAGTAGCGAAATTAGTTGCGGTTGTGGTTTCAGTTCGTGCTATTCGTAAAGCTTGATATTTATACCATCCAAATTTGTTTTGTAGGTTTCTTGTTATATCGGCAACCGAGATATTATCTTCATATCCTTTAGCAATAACAGCTACGATAGCATCAATTAACGTTTGATGTACGGAAACAATACGCAAACCCATATTTGAGTTAAGCCAGTTGGCTATAATTGTTTCAAAGTCTAATTCAACAATTTTAATGCTTCTTTTAATACGCTTATACTGTGGATTGCCTAAAGTAGTATAAATCTCTTTATACATATCCTTTATTTGCTTTTCGGTAACGTTTGAATTAATTAAAGCTTCATAGGTTACTTTAGACATATTGTTAAAAGGAATAGCATTAACTATTTTAATAACATTCCTTCTAACTATTCGGTAGGCTTGAACTTCTTGTCTAAAGCGTAGTTTGTCCATCCATTAACGTGTTAAGTGTTGGATCGTTTAAGTTGACTATTCCGGTAGGGATATAAACTTCGTTCATCATCTCATCGTCAATTTCTTCGTAGTTGAAAACTTCCCTTCTTTCGTTTAATGTCAAAGGAACAGAGTTAACCCATTTAGACATTGTTTCCATATCAGTTTGCATTTCCGGTAGTTCTGAAATATCCCATTCAATCTTGGCATCTTCATAACCTTTGAACTTTTGTATAAATTCAAGGTTAAGGTATTCAGCTAACAAATCTAAATCGGGTTTGATATTATCAGTAACAACTCGTTTACGAGCTTCGTTCATTGTATCGACACCAAATCCGCTTCCGTTCTTTTCTTCATTTAACAAATCAACATTCCAATTAAGGCAGTTCGCTAAAGTGCGTCTGTCATAACTTAAATAATCAAAAGGCTTAAGTTCATCGGTTGTAAGTGAAATACGTGTAAATCCTAATTTGGCAGATGCTCCGGCTATGTTTGAAAGTCTTGTACTATCATTATCCATTTCAACAAGTCTTTCTTTTAAAGATTGGCCTTGCTCTGCTGTTAATGGTGTTGCTCCATCACCAGCGTGAATAAAGCCATAAACTCCGCTGTTAAGCATTGTTTTAGAATTGTTATCTATTCCATTATTAGAACTATTAATATTTCTAATAGCGGCCATTAATTCGCTATAACCGTAAAGATGTGTTCCACTTTGATTATAAAACGGATTTGATCGTTTTATGTGAATTATATCAGCAGCTTCAAACCTTATTAATTGGTTGCCCTGTTGCATAATATAATAATCAATAGGGTTTTCAATACTCATTAAAGCTGCGTTTGGTTTCAATACTATTTGCATCCAATGAGAAGGAAGGATATAAAGTTGCAATGGATTTCCTGCGTTTGCTCCTTCGCTAATTGTTTGCTTATATAGATAAACATTACCACAAACTTTAAGATATACTTTGTATAAGAAAAATATATCGTTCCATGTTTGGTTAACATTAGGTCGTTCTAAAGGCATTGGCAACTCGGTATCGGTTTCGTAGGCTTTGCGTTTAAGTTTGCTAATTGCTAACTTTTGTTGAAACGTTGGATTGTTAGGATATTTTTTTAATTTTTTATAAGCCTCTTTATCGTCTATTTTTTTAACGCAATAAGGAACTGATGTTGTTTTCGATGCTTGTTGATTTACTATTGCATTAACATCAGGGTTTTCTCCGTAACCTTTTGTTATTAAAGTTTCTAAAGTAGTATTATAGGTAGAAGTAAGGCCTCCGACTAATTTATAAATACTTTCGTTAAATAAGTTTTTATTTGCCCCGGTTAATACATCCCAAGCTAAAGCTATTCTATTTTTTACCATTGGTAGTGTTTATAACTACAAATGTAATAAAATTTATTTAGAATGATTATAAACAAAGAATATTTTTTACTACATTTGTAGTAATTAAAACTACTTTTAATGGATTTCTACAATGGCAACGATAGAATTTTATATATAAAGCAACTCGGTAACTGGTTGCCGATTGGTTGTTTAACAAGTAATTCACTTTCTGAAAATGCTGAAATGCTATCCACTACAACAAGAGATAATGATGGTTGGAATACTTCAAGACCTATGATGCAAGGTTATAGTATATCCTTTGAGGGTATACAAATTAATACAGCTGTAGCGGGTGGAACTTTTACTGTTGCATCTTACGATAAACTAAAACTATTAAAACGTTCTAAAATACTATTAGATTGGAAGATACAAGGTACTACATTCCCAACAGTTGATTATGGTAAATGCTACATTACAGAAATTTCAGAAGCTTCAGCAGTTGATGATTTTTTAACTTTTAGTGGTTCAATGGTTGGTTATGGAATACCACAAACAAGAGGATTAGGCGAATTTGTATTAAACGATGGTGATCCGGATGTAATACTGACAACAAATACAGATGCAAATTATATAATTAAAACAACAGAGTAATGGCAATAAATCCATCAGAAATAACCACAATTCGTGTTGGTGAGTTACCAATAGGAACAATAGAATTAACTTCTAAAATAGCAGTTGAAAATGGAACTAATTTAGAACAAATAGATGGTCAAGATTTAGTTGATTTTGTAAATATAAACGCTAACGCTTTTCAATTTGAGATTAAAGATTTATGGGTTTCACAATCTTATATTGATGACAATTTTGATGAAACAGGATTAGGAGTTGATTTATGTGAGGGTTATGCAATTTGTAATGGTCAAAATGGCACTCCAAATTTAGATGGTTTAGTGAGTATTGGTTATGGAAATAATTACAATGTTATCAAAGCCATTGGCGGAAGTAAAAATGCGGTTGTAGTTGAACACACTCATAACGTTGCAATATTAGGCGGTGGTGCTGGAGATACTTTTGCAACTTTAAACGATGGAACGGGAACAGGTAGAACTTATGTAACTGAATCAACTGGTGTAAGTGGAACTAATAAAAATATGCAACCTTACATGGTATTATTAAAAATAATGAAATTATAAAAAAATGGCAATAAATCCCGAATTAATTACAACGATAAGAGTTGACCAACTACCGGATGAAACGTTAAGTTTAACAAATTTATTTCCTCATACGGTAGGAACTGACTTAAAATCAGCTACAATACAAGAGTTAGTTGATTTAGTTGCTACTGCTATTGGTGTGAGTGGTGGTGTTGGTTATATTGCGATATCAGTTACCGATGGTCAACAGTTGCCGGATGTTCCCGAATTACCAAGTTTCTTTTTATGTGGTGCGGGTACTTTTTTAAATATTAATGGATATCCAAACATTATTTGCACCGAGAATTTAAACGCTATAATGTCTTTAACTGACCATTGGGAATTAGCAGTTGAAATTCCTATAAATCCATTAAGCGGAACAGTTGAAAGTGTAACCGGTTCGGCAGTTGACAATACTGATCCTTTAAATCCGGTAATTAATACAACAGGCGGCGGTGGTTCTCAAACACTTGCTGAAGTTTTAGTTGAAGGAAACATTACTGATGGTACTGATATATCCATTTCCGATGGCGATAAAATAGTATTAGACAATGGTGCAAACTTAAAAAAAGGCACAACCGATGCTGGTCTTGGTGGCTCTAAAGGTATAGCTTTACGATGTGCGGTTGATTACGAATTGAAATGGGAAGCAGGTCGTTTGTATGTAATGGGTGGCGATGGATTTACTATTCGTGAAGTATCGCATAACTTTACAACTACACCAACAGTAAATGATGACGATACTAAAGGATTTGTTGTTGATTCACGTTGGATTTTAGATAATGGCGATTTATATGTTTGTACTGATGACACAACAGGAGCTGCCGTTTGGGAGTTAGTAAATACAGGAACAACTCCAACGCTTCAAGAAGTATTAGACAACAACCACGATTTAGTTGATGGTAATAACTTTCAAGGGACAGGAGCAGGAAGTACTAATACAGGAAGTAGAGTAAATGCTTTTGGTGAAGATTCTTGTTTTGCAAATGCTGGTCTTGATATAAATTCATTTGGTAAAAATGCAGGTAAAAATAATACTGCAAATGATTGTAATTTTATAGGTGCTGGTTCAGGTTTAAATAATACGGGGTATTTTGTAAATGGTTTAGGTGCTGGAAGCGCTGAAAATAACACAGGTTTTTATGTAAATGCTTTTGGGAGAGGTGCTGGAAGTTCAAATTCTTTTAAAAATGTAAATTTATTTGGATATTTTGCTACTGCTGATGCAGATAATCAAACAGTATTTTCTAAATGGACAACATTAGTAACTAAATATTTAGGTCGATTATCATTTAATAATATAACAGCAGATAGAAAATGGGAATTACCTAACGCAAGTGGCACAATAGCTTTAACTTCTGACATTCCAGCAGGTGGCGGTGGTGCTTCTGTATCATTTTATTTAAATGGAAGCGTATCTCAAGGCACAATAGGAGGCATTGCATTTAAAGAAATGGACAGAACGCCAATATTAGGTGCTGGTACTGATTTTACAATAAATGCAGATGGATATATTCAATCATTTATTACAGATGCAAATGTTCCTAATCAATTAGAAATACCAGCGGGGAATTGGAATTTTGAAACTTATTTTAGTGCTTCAAGTGGTGGTGGTTCGCCATCTTTTTACATTGAATTATATAAGTGGAATGGAACAACTTTATCTTTAATAGCAAGTAATTCAGCTACTCCAAGATTAATTACAGACGGCACAAATATAGAGGCTTATTTTAGTGCTTTAGCAGTTCCACAAACAACATTATTAGCAACAGATAGGTTAGCAGTAAGAATATATGTCAATCATAGTGGCAGAACTATTACATTACACACAGAAAATAGTCATCTTTGCCAAGTTATAACAACATTTTCAACTGGTTTAACTGCATTAAACGGACTGACTGCACAAGTGCAAAATTTAGCAGTTGGAACAAGTGGAACTGATTTTGCAATTAGTTCAATAACTGATACACATACATTTAATTTACCAACTGCAAGTGCATCAAATAGAGGTGCATTAAGTTCAACAGATTGGACTACATTTAATAATAAACAAAATTCTTTAGGGTTTACACCTTATAAGTTTATTCAAACTTCACAAACTGCTCATACTGGTACAACTGCTGAAACTATTTTAGCAACTGCAACTATTGCTGGTGGTACTTTTAATAGTAGCGATGTTATGAAAGTTATTTGGCAATTAATAAGACCAAGTGGAGGGTCAAGTGGTGGTACAATTCGAGTAAGAATTAATACATCAAATACTTTAACGGGTGCTACTTCAATAGCTCAAAATACATTAACAACTTTTCCATTTCAAGGAACTGGTATTAGAACATTTACTTTACAAGGTGGTAATTTAATTGGATATCCAATACAAAACGCATTTACAGATTTTGGAGTTATCAATTTTACTGCATTAAACACGACTTATAATACTGCAAATACACTTTATGTATTTTTTACTTTACAATTAGTTTCTTCAAGTGATAGTGTGACTTTAACTTTAGCAAATATTACAAATTAATGAAAACAATAATAGAAATAGCAACTAATCAAGTTGTCGGAGTTACTTTAAATGATGAATGTTTAGAGACTGAAACTTTAATAACTGAACTTTTGCAAGTGGAAATGGTTAAACCATATTTTAATTTTGATACAAGAGAGTTTTACGAAGGAGCAACACCAGCTGAAATTGAACAAGCTTTCAAAGATAAAACACCGGCAGAAGTACAACTTTGGAGATTGAGAACTATTTTAAATTTAATGAATTTAATAGCTACAATAGAAAGTGCTTTAGACCAATTACCAGAGCCAAATAAAACTGCAGCAAAAAATGTTTGGAATTATGGAACAACAGTAGAAAGATATTCGCAAACTGTTTTATTTATTCAATCAGTTACGCAAATGACTGACGACCAAGTAGACGAAATATTCCAACAAGCAGAAGCTATACAAATATAACAATGAGTAAAGAAACATTAGATAAGCTATTAAACAAATGGATAAGCAGAAAGCTATTAGTTTTTTTCGTGGCTTGTGTAGGGTTGTTTATGAGTAATATAACATCAAGTGACTGGGTAATTGTAGCGACTGCTTACATAGGCATTCAAGGATTTACTGATATTGTCGCTAAAATAAAAACATAATAATGAATAATGCACACGACTTTAAACTTTTACTTGTAAATGGTTTTTTAATTAGTTTCAGTTTTTCTAATGTAGAGTTAGGATTAAAGATTTTTTCTTTATTATTAGCTATTGGATATACTACTCGCAGATGGTGGTTAATGGAAAAAAATAAAAAAAATGAAGCTGAATAAAGAAGGCTACGACCTGATAAAATTATTTGAAGGATTGAGTCTTAAACCTTATTTATGTAGCGCAAAAGTGCCAACGATTGGATATGGCTCGACCTTTTACGAGAATAACAAAAAGGTTTTAATGTCAGATCCGCCAATAACCAAACAACGTGCAGATGAGTTACTTCAAATAAGTGCTGACCGGTTTGCTCGTAAAGTGATTAATTTAGTTAAAAAACCAATTACTCAAAATCAATTTAACGCTTTAACATCCTTCGCATACAATTTAGGTTCGGGAGCTTTAGCCTCATCCACTCTATTGAAAAAGGTAAATGTAAACCCAAACGATATAACTATTAGAAATGAGTTTTTAAGATGGAATAAAGCCAATGGAGTTGCATTGAAAGGCTTAACTAATCGTAGAATAAAAGAAGCTGATTTATATTTTACTCCTTAAAGTATTGTTATTCAATACTTTTTTTGTAGGTTTGAAAAACCAAACTAAAAACTTATGAGCATAAAAGGCAATCAAAACGCTGCTACTTACAAAAAAGACATTGTATTGTCTTTTATCAATCAGTTCCCGAACGCTACTACAATGGCCATTTCTCGATTAATTTATGATAAACATAAATTAGATTTTAATTCACTTGATGGAGTAAGGTCAAACGTAAGAAGATATAGAGGTGAGAATGGTAAAAATAACTCTACTGTATTAAAAAGTGGCGAACGTACAGAAACCCAAAAAAAACAATGTATGAGCAAAAAAATAGACTTACCTGATAGTGATTACGAAAAGTGCGAATCCTTTATAATTCCAAAAGGGCAAAACAATATTTTAATTTTAAGCGATATTCATTTTCCATACCAGGACAATAAAGCACTTAAATTGGCTATTAATTACGGACTTGAAAACAAAGTAAATACAATCTACTTAAATGGTGATATCGCAGACTTTTACCAATGCAGTCGATTTACAAAAGACAGACGATTGAGAGATATGGCGGGTGAGTTAGAAATGGTTAGAGGCTTTCTAAAAATGATGCAAGATTTATTCAAATGTCCTATTTACTATAAAATAGGAAATCACGAAAAAAGGTATGAAGATTATTTGATGATTAAAGCTCCGGAGTTATTGGGGATTGATGATTTTAAACTTGAGCAACTTTTACGATTTAGAGAGTTCGGTGTTACGTTGGTTAAGGATAAGCAAATGGCAATGGCCGGAAAGCTTCCAATACTTCATGGTCACGAATGGTTTGGGGGATTTGCTCCGCCTGTTAATCCTGCAAGGGGTTTATTTATGAAGGCCAAAGAGAGTGCAATAGTAGGACATCATCATAGAACATCAGAACACACAGAAAAGAGTTTAAGCGGTGAAGTTACAACAACCTGGTCAACAGGATGCCTTTGCGGTTTAGAACCTGAATATGCGCCTTATAACAATTATAACCATGGGTTTGCTCATGTTAAAGTTTCCCAAGACGGGAACTATGAATTAAAGAATATTAGAATAATCGATTATAAAATTGTGTAATGGAAAAATTTAAAACAATACACGAAAATAAAGTTTTAATAAATCCGCCAAATCTCGATTCGCAAATTGAGAAAGTAGCGAATAAAATGCTTCGACAATATTTAAGAGGTCAAAACTGCGAGAAAACAAATGCTATTTATAGAGAATTAATAAAACAAAAAAATGGCTGATATAAGTAAGTGCAATGACAGTTTTTGTCCATCAAGTAAATACTGCCATAGGTTTACTGCTCCGGCAGGAATGTACCAAAGTTGGGAATATTTCAATCGTGAAGATGATGCTGACAACTGCGATATGTTTTGGGCAAATGGTAAGGAATCAGATAAATGCAAACTTGAAGGTGTTAAACGTGAAGGTGAAATTTGTAATTTAGACTATTGCACGTATCCAAAATGCGTACAAGACACGTATTGTCCTAAATGCCATAAAGTAGATGGAGAACACAAGATGAGCTGTTCAACACGTAAAATACAAATTAACTTATAAGATGTATATTATATTATCCAAAAACATTAAAAATTATACAAAATGTATAATATAAGTTACTAATTGTTTAAAGATAAACCTTAAAAATTGGGGTTTTAATTGACATAAAAAGTAAACAAAATATGACAACAACAGACAACAACAACCAAAACAATTTATTACTAATAGTTATTGTAACGGCTATAATCTCCGTAATACTACTAACTTCTTGTGGATCACGAAAAGTAGCAAAGTCAGAAACTAAAGAACAAGAGCAAAAAACTGAAAAATCTACTCTCGAAACTGAAACGAGAGTAACAGACAACACTAAAATAGTTGACACTTCAACAAGTGATGAAATAGAGATAAGTCCGATATCTGATACAATTCCTATGGTTGTGAATGGAATAACGTACAAAAACGCTAAAATAAAGCGTTCAAAAAAGAAAAACAATATAAGTATTGTAAAAGATGTAAAAGTCCAACACAAAGCAAAAAAAAGCGATTTAAAGGTGGTTAAATCCAACAGGATAATTGAAGTAAAACAAATAGAGCGAAAAGAGTCTTATTGGTGGTTATTTTGGTTCTTACTTTTAATACCGATTTATTTTATATATAAAAAATATAAAAATATATAAACATTTTTGTTTATATTTGAAGCTTCATAATAGTTTGGTTTAGGTTAATAACCCCTTCCGTTTTGCGTGAAGGGGTTTTTTTTATTTAATCCTGTCAAACAATTCATCCAACATTAACTCATCAGCAGTAGTATCAATCTTTAATATGTCCTTATTGACGATAATTGATATTAAATACTTATGGCAGTTTTGCTTTGCTTTGTCATTTTGTGCTGTGCCTTTGCGATAAAGTTTATAATCTGCATAATGGCAAATTAAATTTTTATAATCATTGATTAATTGGTCGTGAGCGATGAAATGCTCTTTTGATAATAAATAGTTCATAGTTATGGTTTTAGTAGTTCAACTTTGTTAAATTTGTCTTTTTTTACAATATATCCAAGTGCTTCATAAAGTTTTAGATACCGGTAAACTGTTCTATTACTTACATTTAAATACCTTTCTATTGTGTACATATTTCTCGGCTTGTCCTGGAGGAATTGCATAAGCTTTATGCATCTATACATTTTGTGCTGATTCATATTAATATTCTAATTTTAATTGAAATGTTCCGCTATATCCTTTTTTTCTACATTGTTCAATAAATTTATTTGGAGTTTCTGCATTTAATCTCATATCATCAAATATAAGTTTATCGACATTTTTATAGTAAAAAACTAAAAATCGCTTAAATGAATTTCTAAAATAAAATGTTATAAATTCTTCAATTTCTTTATCTGTAATTTTTCTTGTAGATATTATTTCCCAATTATTTTCAACTCCTGTTTTCCTGCCTAAATTTGGCATTAAATCAAAAATGACTGCAATTTGCTTTTTCATTGCACTTTCTTTATTATAAAAACCATATTTAACGACATAGTTTTTCTTTTTGATTTGAGACTTTAAAAACTTAATTTCATCAACAGTATATGGTTCTGTTTTATTCCAAAGATTAAATTCTTTTTTAAATTGATCCATAATTAATAAAGGCTAAAGGTTGAGTCATTTAATTCAATACTGATATCGTTATCTAAAAAGTCTAAAACAATTCCTTTAAACTCATATACTTTGCCTGACTCATCCAACATTAAAAATTTAATATCTTTCTTAATATTTCGTTTGATTTTTGGCAATAACTGTAAATTGAAGCTTTGATTTAATTTGTCAGCTAATCGTTTGCCGTTTATAGAAATCTTAAATTCATCAGTAAATATTTGCTGTTTATCTTTAGCAATTTTTATACACTCATCCCAAAAGGATAATATCTCCTGGTCTTTATAATTAAGTTCAATTAAAGTCTTATTTATTTCAGTAATTCTTTCGTGTATGTTCATAATTCAAAATTAAGTTTGCTTTCGTAAATTGTATAAATTTCTTCATTCTCAAAATCAAAGTATAAATTGTTTTGAGATAGTTGTTCTAAAAAGGATTGTATAATAAATAATTGGTAAAAGCTATATCCTTTTTTTTCATTTCCTCTTATTAGTTTAGGTCTCAACTCATTAGATTCGATAATTCGTCTAATAAATCCGTAATCAACGTTACAGAAATCAGCGATGTTGTTAATTGTGTAAATCATATTTTTGAAATAAAATTATTAAATGGATCAAACTCAAAAGCAAAGAAACCATCTTGCTCATCTAAATATCTGAAGCTGTAAATAGTTCCATGCAATAGCATTTTATTAACCCATTGTGCCGGTTTAGTTCGTACTATTTGAACACCACTCAATCTAAATGGTCTGCCACTTTTTGATATTTGCGTATCAAAGTGGTTAATGTCAATTTTAAATCCCTGTACTGATATTGTATTCATATTTTTAAATAAAAACCCGCAAATCAAAAGGTCGTCGTCTTTATCATTGCGGGAATTGTATAAAATTTTTAATTGTAGCGACGACTCTACATTGGCAAATATATTAATTTAATTATAATTTACATCATAATCAACCCAAATTTTACAATCAAAGCCTAAATCTTGTAATTGCTTGATTCTTATCTTTTGCAATTCGCTCAACTTTCCATTTGGCCTTTTAACTTCAATAAACATAGTTATGCCATCTTTTAAACACATCAAATCCGGTATTCCGTTTTTATTTGTCTTAATTAATTTAACGCAAAGCCATCCCTCTTTTGTTAGTTGGTTGATTATTTTGCTCTGCCTTTTTGATTCCGAAATCTCGTTTAAATGTTTCATTGTTATAATCTTTTTTCTTAATTACTGATGCATAAATTTTGCTTTCAATTCCATCTTTGCTAAATATCCAATAAACATCATTGACTTTCCTGTCCATAGTAGTGAGCCGATCCCTGCTCTGCCAATAGCTTACTGCACTAAAGTCAATATTGTAATAGACCAAATACTTTGCCTTTGCCAAACTAATACCTTCTCGGCCACTTACAATTTGCAAAGCAATATTTTTATCGGTTGTGTTAAACTCTTCTAAATCGTTTGTCAATCTATTGCCAAAAATGTTTTTTAGTGCATTAAACTCCTCGACAAATTTGTAGAATATAGCTATTTTTTGACCTTTAAAATGATTATCGATAAACATTGCCTTACTCAAATCAATGACTTTACTTGTGCCATCTTCAAATTTGCAAGTGCCTGAATAGAGTTGATGCAATTTTTGCTGTAATTTTACCGAAGTATCAGCCAATATGAGTTGACCTTCTTTATTTTGAACTACTAAATTTTTTTTTAGCTTTTCAATTATCTTATAAGTAATGGCATCCATATCGCAATAGAGTACATTTTCATTTACTTGAGTGCTAAATCCCGCCTCAACTTGCGTAAAAGTTAAAATATAATATCGTATCAAATGCCAAAAGTCTTTTTTCCTTGCATCAGTATAATCGTTCACTTTGCCATGACCTAAATGCTTCACTTTTACATTCACATAATCATTTGCCCATTTATAGAAATTGACTTGCTCAAATGGACTATAATTGCTCACCCAAAACTGATGATACCATTGGCTGTAGCTTTCAGCAGTTGGAGTGCCGGATAAGAATATCATCGGCAAATGTCCAAACATTTTTTTAAATAGCTTGGCTGTGGCATTTGGTTTTGGAAATGCACCAAATCGGTGATGCTCATCGTGAATGATTAAATCAAACTCTCCTGTTATATTATGTAAATTCTCATCATTAGCAATTGTTAAATGATAAGTAAATCCAAAGTTGTCGTAATCCGCTTGAATGCTGGGGATGGCTTTCTTTTTTGTTAAAAACAACACTTGTTTTGCTGCAAATAATTCAGCAGTTTGCAGAGCTGTAATTGTTTTCCCGGTTCTCACTTCCATAGCCAGGTAAACAATCTTTTTGCGTTGCAGTATTTCAGCAGCTTCTTTTGATAATCTTATTTGATAGTTTCTTAATTCCATAATTAAAAAATTATATCATTATCACTTTCTTTTTTCTCAACTAAAAAATTATTCCATTTAAGTTTTAATCTTTTAGTTATTGGATCTTTTATAGTTTCTCTATTAAAATCATAACTTTGACAAGCAAATTTTGTAGCATAACTAAATCTTTTTTGAGAATAACTCCTTTCATTATAACCGGATGATTTTAAAAATTCTAAATAAATATCTTGAAAATCCATCCAATCTTCAATTACATAATCTTTAAACCAATCGTGGAAATCATCACCATATTTAGTTGAAATTCTTTTAATTTTACTTCCAAAAGTTTCTTTTATTTCAGTAAATCCATCCTCTAAATAAATTAAAACACAATCAAACATTAATGTATAAAATTTATTCCATTTTTCAGCATCCCAACTATTAAATAAAACTTCACCCAAATAATCAATAGGCTTATTTTTACTATTAAAAAAACTACTAAATTCTAATAATTTTAATCTTCTTTCGGCAGCACCCATTTCATTATCTATACTATAATTTGTAGTAATAATAAATATTGGACTATCTTCAAATGGGATAAAAAATTCAGGAGTAAATAATTTCCTAATTGTGAATCCATCGGTAGTTTTAGAAAAAAGATTTTGAAAATCAAATTTGTCTTTAGTATCTTGTAATACTACAGCCTTTGTTTCAGTATTTACTCTTTGAAAAGCAAAATCGCTATCAGGATTAAAACTTTTACCATCGATAATAGTAATTGGTAACATTTTCGATATAGCGTTTACTAAAATTCCTTTACCTGCACCACCACCTAAATTACTATCACTTGTTTCTTCTCCAAAAACTAAAGTAACTGGGTTTAATGGATCTCTATATTGGCTTAAAGCATATCCTATACATTGAGCAGAAAATAACATCCGATTTTCATCATCATTATTTATTTTAGATAAAAATCTATTAAAACTAAAATCATCATAATTAAAATCTAAATTAATATTATGTTTTATTATTTGCTTTTCCCAAATATACTTGCCATTTATATCATCATAATTAATTATATCTATTTTATTATATTTTGATACTCTAACAATTCCATTTAAAAAAGGGAAGTAAACCTCATCTTTAGTAGAACGTAAAATTTCTACATTAGTATATTCTAAAAATTCAAGCATATTGTCTGAAAAAATAGAATTACTTGAACGATATAAAACCTCTAATAATTGATCTTTATATATACCATCAAAATAATTTTCAAGACTTTCTAAATAATCTTTAACATAATCTTTAATATCAGCCATTGTAATGCTTGAAATAATCCCTTTTGATAATTTTACATATCTAAAACCTTCGCTATTTTTATCTAATTTGAAACGATAAATATTTAATTTAGAATTTATGAATCTACAAAAGTCATAATATGAAATAGTAATTTTTGTATCACCATTTTGTTTTATATCTACTTTCCAAAAAGTAGATATTTTTTCTCCTAAATTAGTTTTGTAATTACCAATTATATCTTTTAATTCATCAAAAGACTTACCATCTATTTTTCGTAATTCAACAATTATATCCTCTTCTTCTGCACCTTCTTTTTTCATTTGTCGAATGACATTCGCATACTTTTTTGCGATTACCTCTCTTTTCTTTCCGAAGCCTTTTGCTATTAAATCTTTAGCGCATTCGCTCCAATTATCATTAAAATATAATTTACAATAAACTCCAACTGGACTATAACCTGTTAATTCAGTAAAATTTGTAGAAGTAGAAAAAACAAAAAACTTATTATGTTTTTTTGAAAAATTACCACTAACTCTGCTGTCAGTTGCGCCAGGCCTTTTTAAATGTATATTATCACCTTTTTCAAATACAAACTTCCAACCATTATTTATTAATTCTTGAACACAATCACCTCTTTTATTATAGTCATCAAAAGGACTTGTTACATAATTACTTTCATCAACTTTATTTTTATAAGTAGGTTCTTTAACTTCAATTTGATTAAATGAACGACAACATGATAAAACAATATCAATTTCATCATCAGTTAAAGTTTCGTAACCTTCTTTTAAAATAGAATATCCAGTAGTTGGAGGATAGCATATATAACCTCCTTCACCTCTTGTTTCAATCAAAACCTTTACTTTATCACCTTTTTCTTTTTCTTCATCTGTTGCTAATCTTGATGCTAATTTTTTATTTCCAATAGGTTTATTATGACAAGCAAAAATTAAATGAAATCCATTTTTTATTGTTGTGTTAATCTGAAATTTTTCAAAAAGACCTTCTTTCGAAGTTTGTATTAATTCTTTTAAGTCTTGAAATAAAGTTCCTGTCAAATCATATTTGCAATCGACATCTATTACTAAAATATTACCACTAATTTCACCACATATTAAACCTATATTATTATCTTTAAAAATAGATAAATCAGTAATGCGGGTTTTTTGATATTCGGTCCAGGATTTAACTTTTGGAGTTTTGTCGGAATTTAAAGGAATTATAGAATATCCTTTTTCAATAAGATTTTTCATAATTAAGAAGCTGTTGTTGCAAATTCATAATAATAAATATCGCCCTTCTTTGTTATGAAATCAAAAATAGCTATTCCTTCACCTTTATCATAATGAGTAAATAAACATAAAGGTATAGAATTATCAACATCTATTGATATTGATAATTGATTAAATAAATCTTTATGAATTTGTCTTGTATTTAATGGTTCTCGATTAGTATTTAAAAATCGATGTTCATCATCAAAAAGTTCTTCAAAATAGCTTTTGTTTGTAATAAATAACTTCATAATAAAATTAAATTAAAAAAAGGGATAAATCCACCCACTGCAACGCTGGTTTCATTATCCCTTTTAGATTAATGTTTTTTTAAATCGTTGCAGTGACACAAATATAATAAATTTATTTAAAAAAAAATAAAATATCGATAGGAATTAATAGAAATCGATTAAATATCGATAGAAAATCTTTTTAAAGACTTTATTTTATTGACTTGGAATCGATAGAATCGATAAAAGTGCTTATTTCTTGTACCCCCCTATTAATTTTAGTTTTAATACAATAGGGTTAAGTATAATGTCACTTTTTCCGATGTTATCGATATTTATATAGCTTAACCTTAATAAAATTAATATCTAACAAAGTATCGATAATTTTTTTACATCGATTCCTATCGATATTTATTGCTTTAAAATAAAAAAACCACCGGTTAAGGTGGTTTAATTAGTTGTGTTGAATGCTTTTTAAAAATCTAAATCATCAAACTCTGAAGCTTCTTGTGTTTCATTAAAATCATTGGCTATGTCACCATTTAAAACAACCTCAATATCGTTGACATCTTGTTTGACTAAATAAGTTTTTAGATAGGCCTCTAAAATGTCAAAGCACTCATCCGCTTGTTTGGCTTCTGATTCGCTTAATGACTTTCCAAAAGAAAAACTTGGAGTTGAAAATTTAACCGCTCCTTTTTTACCATCTTCAGCTTTGGCTATAACAATCCATTCATCTGCTAACCTGGAGCGAGTCTTTTGCGTAAAGTCTGCCCATTTGCCAACACAAGCTCCTTTAAATTTAATATTCGCAAGTGATCCATCCTCTAACATCACATAAATAGATTTGTGATATTTTGCTCCGGCAGATACAACTTGATCCTTAATGTCTTTATATAAACCTTTGGCAATTTCAGTAGTAGCATTTTCGCCTTTAATGTTTTTATGATAACATTTAGCAGTTAATGTTTCTTTAGAAATAAATTTAACTTCATTTGAAATAATATTACCACTTAAAGAATCGCTCCATCCTTTTACAAATGATAACTCATCTAATACTAAAAACTTAAATGGTAAAGGAATTGATACATTTGCCTTTTCTTTTATAACATCAATATCAGAACCTTTTAAAGATTCAGCGATTGCTTTGTCAAAATAAGAAAAACATTTGTCGTTAGATTTCCACTCTATAAATTTAGTGGCTGGGTTTGTTGATGGTTGTGCAAACGCTTGTTTGCGGTTTGAAGTACTCATAATTTTTATATTTATTTGTGGTTTCAATAGAAGCTCGTGAAACCTTCGAGCTGTTAATTATGATATGCTAATATAATATTTTTTTTACTAATTACCAAGAAATAGCTAAAGTATCTTTGCGTGGTGATGTGCTTACTCTTGTTACTTCAACACCATCATCATCGTAAATGCTTGAATTAGACTTTAACGCTACCTTCAGGAGCATTTCCCTTTCGTTTAGTTTTTCTTTGATTTCTGACCATTTAAAATCATCTTTATAGTTTATGGTTTCGCCACCATTTCTAAACGTTCCTTTAAGGCCAAATGCCTCAAAGTTTTCCTGTGGCACTACTTCTAAAATTTTAGCAGTAATTACATCAAGTGCTTCTTGCATTCTTTTAGCCTGGGCCAAAAGTTCATACTTGTCAACTTCTCCGCCATCTATAACATCAGTTATAAATTTGGTCGCAGAGAATTGAATCTCTTTTTTGTTTGGCAGGAAGTTCTGTGTTTGAACTTCTTGCTCTCTCATCATCTGAAATAAATCTTTATTACTCATAAAATAGTTCTGAAAGGTTAATAATGTTAAAAGTTTTGTTACTGGTATTCATCAACAAGCTATATGCTTCCGATACTGTTAAATGTGAATAAAGATAATTTTCTTCTAATGTTTTAACAAGTGCTGCATATGCGCTTGGGTATAACGGCAACATTTCTTTTAATTGTTCTTTGTGTTCATCTTTTAAATTGTCAAATAGTGTTTTCATAATAGTTTAAATAAAAAATCCCTCTTTCAAAACATAGGTCAGTATGTAGTGTCAGAGGGAATTAGTTATGTTTTGGTTTAGAGTTCTGACCAACTCGGTTACAAATATAGTAATTTATAATTAATAAACAAATTTATTTTTTAATTCTAAATTCATCCAAATCTTTGTTCCATTTTATCCGCAATCTTTCACGTTCTTTACTTGGAACTGATATTGGCAAAACAACAGCCACATCGTCAATAAATGCTTTAGGTCTGCCTCCGAGATTCTTTTCTTTTTTCATAGTTTAAATATTTCTTGTTTAACTTCTTCCCAATATTCTTTTGTTGATTTTTCATTATAGTCAGTATAATTATAAGCAAATTCTAATATCTCATCAACTGCTATTAATGCACATTGTTTAGCTTGTTTTTTTGTAAGTTCACACTTTTGAAATTTCCAAAGCATAAAACTTTCTACTAACTCTTCTGCTTTTTCTTTTGGTGTCATATTATTCTTCTTTAAAATTTTCTAACCATTGTTTAAATGTAATTGGTTTATATGCTGAACTACTAAATTGAAAACGCATGTTTTGATCCGATGAGTTCCAAGCACACTCTAACTGATGCTTTTCCATTTCTTTGGCTTGTTGAAATAAAGCTTCTATATCTGCTCTTGTATTCCAAACAAATTTACCATTTAAATATTGCTCTGTTAAGCAATCTTCTAACCATTCTACTGCTGTCATAATATTTTACCTTTTATGTTATCCAATTCGCTTTGTAATTTTACTTTATAATTTGGCAATAATTGCCCTTTTGAATTATAAACTTCCTGTACAATAATTTCGTAAAGTATAAAATCACATTCACCTGTCTCCGGTGGATTAAAATAATTGCCGGTGCATGGCTTACGATATACCTCAACCTCAATTTCAAAATCAACTACAGCTATACAATTAAAATCACCATCGTAAATTTCAAAGCCTTTGGAGTTAATATAGTAATCAAACCAATTATAATTCTCATTACAAAAATCTTTTATCGAATCTAATATTAAATTTTTCATAAGATACTTGCTAAAATTAATAATCCAAAAAAGAATACTGCTATTCCAATAGCGCATTTTAATCCGGTCTTTAAGACAAAGTCTAATTCCTTTTTTTCTTGATCTGTCATTTTCTTATAAATTCAATATTAAACAATCCGAAATTAAAACTTCGAGGCTCTACATAAGAAGGAAATCGATAGTTGTATAATTCTTTTATTTCTGAAGCTCGTTTCTTAAAACTGCTTTTGTGTTTCAATGGTGCTGAAAAATCTAATTTTTCAACATCTAAATCCTTTAAATCTATTCCAAGCGTTACAGCTTGGTTATAGAACTTTTGTTTTGCTCTTATGCTCATAATGATTAATATAAAAATCGGGTTAAAAAATATACTGCAATCAATCCAATTGCGTAAACTTGGTACTTTTGTTTTGATAAAAATGTTTTCATAATTTTTGATTTAATAATTAATAATAAACAAATATAGTTATTTATAATAAACTACCAAACATTTTTCTAATTATTTTTTATATATCTTTGTTATATGAAGCAGCCGAGAGTTTTAATTGAAACGGAACATGATCAGGAATACCGAAACTTTGATTTTGTTATCTCTGATGTGAATGGCTGTTATGTAATCGATAGTGAAACGATGTGTTTGGTTTTAAATGGAACTGACTTCATATTGGAGTTCAATGGCGAACTATACGATGAAATAAAAAAGAATATAGCGATTAGAAACTTAATGAATAAAAATTAGCGGGAGTAGTAAATTAAAGTTACTCTTTACCTACTCTTTTAAAGGGTAGGTTTAACGTATTTAAAAAAATGATATGGCAAGACCAAGCGAATATAACTTTGATTTATGTATTGAGATTTGCAATAAAATTGCGGATGGTCAAAACATTAAAGCTATTTTAGAAAGTAAAGATAATTATCCCGCCTTTTCTACTTGGTGTAAATGGAAAAGAGAAAACCAAGAATTATCGAACCTGTATGTAAATTCAATACAAGACAAAAGCGAAAGTGTAGATGCTCAAATCGATGAAATTTGGGAAGGCTGTAAAAATGGTTTGTATGATGCAAGTACAGCAAACGTATTAATTCAAACGTTAAAATGGAAAGCTTCTAAATATTATCCTAAAATGTTTGGCGATAAAGTCCAACAAGAACACTCCGGTGAAATCACTACAAACATTATTTCGTTAGGTAGTGGAATAAAACCAAATGAAACTATTAATTAAGCAAGAACACGCTGTTTATTATCTTAAAGATAATGTAACAAAGGAAATATTATACGGCGGTGCTGCCGGTGGTGGCAAATCTGCTCTCGGTGTATTATGGCTTATTGAACAATGCCAAACCTATCCAGGCACTCGTTGGTTAATGGGAAGGTCAAAGCTAAAGACATTAAAAGAAACGACCTTAAATACTTTCTTTGAACTGACATCCAATTTAAAACTATCTACTTCCTATAATTATAATAGTCAAACTGGAGTTATTACCTGGACCAATGGAAGTGAAATACTTTTAAAAGATTTATATTCCTATCCCGCTGATCCAAACTTCGATAGTTTAGGTTCGTTAGAGATAACCGGAGCGTTTATAGATGAGTGCAATCAAATATCATTTAAGGCATGGCAAATAGTTACATCCAGGATAAGATATAAACTAAATGAATATAATCTTACCCCTAAGATATTAGGAACGTGTAACCCTGCAAAGAACTGGACCTATTCAAAGTTTTACATTCCAACTGCTGCCGGAACTATAAACGAAACGAGAAAGTTTATACAATCGCTTCCAACTGACAATCCAAACTTACCGCCATCCTATTTAGATAGTTTACTCGCTTTGGATGAGAATAGTAAGCAAAGGCTATATTATGGTAATTGGGAATTCGACAATGATCCTGCAAGGCTTATCGATTTTGATAAGATTCAGAACATATTTACTAACGACTTTGTTGATGCTGGTGATATGTATATTAGTGCCGATATTGCACGATACGGAAGCGATAAAATGGTTATATTAGTTTGGAGTGGCTTTAGGGTTATTGAGATATTTACGCTCGATAAATCAAGTATTACCGAAACTGCCGAGGCAATCAAATCATTAATGAATAAACACCGAGTTCCATTGTCTAATGTGGTTGCCGATGAGGATGGTGTTGGCGGTGGTGTTGTGGATATTGTACGTTGCAAAGGATTTGTAAACAACTCCAAAGCATTGAAAGAGGAAAACAATAATGTAGAGTATCAAAACCTAAAAACGCAATGCTATTATAAACTCGCTGAACTAATACAATCCAATAAACTATTTATTGATTGCAATAATGCAGACACACAAGATGTCATCACCAAAGAGTTAGAACAGGTTAAAAGAGATAAGATTGACCAAGATGGTAAATTGCGAATACTTCCAAAAGAAAAAGTAAAGGAATTAATAGGCCATTCACCCGATTACTCTGATGCGTTAGCAATGCGATTCTACTTTGACTTAAAACAAACTTTCTTTACATTCTAAAAAAAATATATACTATTTATATTTAGTCTAAATAAAATTTATATCTTTGTATCTATAAACACTAATTTTAATGGATAGAATAGAGTTCAAACAATTAGCATACGACTTAAAAGAGTTAGACGAAAGCAAAGGAGTTGTTACTGCTTATGCTAACGTTTACAATGTAAAAGACAGCGATGGTGATATTTCTGCTTATGGATCGTTTAACAAAACGGTTGCAGAGAACTTCAAACGTATTAGAGTATTAAAGGACCATAATCCAACTATGATGATTGGTGTTCCTTTAACTATTGATACTAAAGATACTTATGGTTTGCTTACTACAACCCAATTTAATATGAAAAAGGATTTAGGTCGTGATATGTTTACTGATGTTAAACTTATGCACGATAGCAATTTAAATGCAGAGTTAAGTATTGGATATCGTGTAATAAGTAGAGATACCAAAAACAAATCACTTATTACAGAGTATAAACTTGCTGAATATTCATTCTTGTCAAGTTGGGCGGCAAACGAATTGAGTACAGTACAAAATATAAAAGCTATTAAATCGCATTATGGTTTAATGGAATTGATAACAAAAGCATACGATTTGGATTATTCTGATGCCAGGTTAAAACAAATCGAAACATTATTAAAAGCACTTACAGACGAGCCGTTAGAAGATAACACTCCAGAAGATAAGCCGCTTATATTAGACACGTTAAAATCATTTACAAACTCGTTAAACATAAAATAAAAATGGACGAAAAATTATTGGCCGAATTGGCAAACATTAAAAGCGGATTAGAAACTAAAACCGCTACAGAAGTAAAAAGCGCAATCGATGCTTTTGAAACAAAATTAACTGCTTCAATCAAATCAACTTTCGAAGCTGATATTAAATCAGTACGTGAAGAATTGGAAGCTAAATTTACTGCTGACTTGAAAGTTGTACAAGATCACGCTGACAAATTGGATGTAAAACTTCAAGAGAAAGCAAGAGCTGAAGCTAATGCAAATGTTGACAACATCAAATCTTTAATTAAAGATAACGCTGAAAGAATTGCTACTGTTGGTGAAAACAACAAAATCAGATTGAAAGCTGTAGGTAATATGACTACTGCTAACTTAACTGGAGAAGAGCCAAGAGATTATAACTTCGACATTGTTAGATTCCCATCTCAAACGTTAAACGTTGCTGACTTAACAGGTAACATCAACATTAACGGTGGTACTTATACTTATACAGTAGAAGGTGCTGGAGAAGGATCAATCGGAGCGCAAACAGAAGGAAGTGCTAAAAACCAAAGAGATTACGATTTTACTGCTGTTGATGTTTCTACAAACTTTATTGCTGGTTTTGCTCGTTACTCTAAAAAAATGCGTAATAACTTATCTTACATTACTTCAGCTATTCCTGATTTATTGAGAAGAGATTATTTAAAAGCTGAAAATACTGCATTCAACACAGTATTAGCAGGTGCTGCTACAGCTTCAACTGAAATCATAACAGGAAGTTCTAAAGCAGGAATGCTTATCAATGAGATTGGTAAATTAGAAGATGCAAACTATACTGTAAATGGTATCGTTATTAGACCAACTGACTACCTTTCTATATTGAAAACTGCTCAAATGGATTTAGCTTCTGCTGTTACTTACGAAGCTGGAGTTTTAAGAGTTGCAGGAGTTCAAGTATTTAAAGCTACTTGGTTAGCTGCTAACAAATACTATGTAGGTGATTGGACAAGAGTAAACAAAGTAACTACTGAAGGTTTATCTTTAGAGTTTTCTGAAACAGAAGGAACAAACTTTGTGAACAACAACATCACAGCTCGTATTGAGGCACAAGTTGCTTTAGCTGTTGAGCAGCCATTAGCGATTGTTTACGGTGATTTCACTGCTACTGCATAATCATTAAGATTTTTAAACTAAAGCCACTACTTGATTGTGGTGGCTTTTTTTATTTTAAATAAATACATTAATAAACTCCATATGACATTTAAAGTATTAAAACCATTTTACACTCATTCCAATAAACAAAACTATAAAGTAGGACAAACTATTGAGTTGACTAAAGAACAAGCTTTAGGAATGCTTACTGATGGTTATTTAGAGGAAGTTAAAGAAGTAAAAGAAACTAAAAGCAAAAAATAATGACTAATTATACCGATGTTATTTCTTTAGAACAAGCGAAGTTATATTTAAAAATCGATGAAGGTCAAACCGTTACCGATGATGAAATAACCGGAATGATAAACTCTGCACTTTCATATATTGAGAAACGTACAAATCACATATTTAAAACACGTGATAAAGTATATTTTAAAGATTGCGCTTTAGTGCAACAAGTTAAAGTTTACGATTATCCTATTGATAATACTGAAACCGAATTAGATATAATTTACAGGCCTTTATATGCTATTGTTCCAACGGTTAATAATACGGTTACTTTAACAACTGGATATACTTCTGTTGATGATATTCCTTCGGAGTTAATAGATAGTGCTTTGCAACTAATCAATTTTTGGTTTTACAATTCCGAAACTAAAAACGCTATGAATACTATTCCTGACTTTGTCTTATCTAATATTGATCTTAATAGACGGTTTTTATAATGCAAAGTAGAAAATACACAAATTTAATTGAAATGTGGAAAACAGTAACTGTTGCTGATGGATATGGTGGTAATACCGTAACTACTGAATTGGATTATTCTTTATGGTCAAATGTAACTACAAAACAATCCAGTAGAACAAACGAAAACGGACAGAACGATAATTTTGTACAGGCAGTTTTTACAATTCGTAACAATCCAAATATTAGTATTTCTATAAAAGACAATTTCATTGTTTATAATAGTGTTACTTATAATATTGATAGTGTCTTAAATATAGACCTGGATAATATTGATATTGAAATACAAGCCACTCAAAGAACCTAATGGAAATAAAAGGCTTAAATAGTGTTTTAGCTAATATACGAAAGTACGGCAAAGAAGCTGAAAAGGATATTGAAGGAGTTACTGAATTGGTGGCTCGTAATATTGAAAAGAACGCTAAAAATTATGCTCCGGCCAACTTTGGTAAATTAGGTCAATCTATACAAGCCATAAAAGATAATCCATTAAATTGGAAGATTGAAGCTGGAGGAGTTATAGCTCCTTACGCTCCATTCGTTGAGTTTGGAACAGGTGGTTTAGTTAATGTTCCAAACGAACTAAAGGACCAGGCGATTAAGTTTAAAGGTAAAGGAATAAAGCAAGTTAATTTAAGGGCGAGACCTTATTTATATCCGGCATTATTGCAAGGTAGAACAGAATATTTAGAGAAATTAAAGAAAGTATTAGAGAAATATGGTAAATCCAAATAAATACGTTAGGAAAGCTTTATACGATGCCATAATAGGCGATTATGATTGTTATGATATGCAAGTAACGGGCAATGATAATCCGACTCAATACGTTATTATATCAACACAGGACAAAGAGATTGACAAAGCTACTAAATGTAATTACCAATGGATTTCATATACTCTTTTAGATATTGTAAAAATTTACAATGGTGCTGGGAATGTAGGCAGTAGATTGGTTAACGATGATATGGAAAACAATATTTTATCATTAATCGAAAACGTTACTATTGATGGGTTTACAGTTGTTAACCGAAGATATGAGTTCCCAAGTAATTTAGATAGCAGCACAACAACACAAACGGTTTATCGTAACTTTATTCGAGTTATTTTAACATTAGAATAAATTTTATAATTATTTAGAATAAATATAAATAAAATTATTATCTTTGAATTTGAAATCATTAATTTATAAAAAATAGAAAATATGTCAATAAGAGGCGAAAAAGGAATACTTTACATTTGGGACACAGCAGCCTATAAGCCTGTTGCTTGTCTTACTTCAAATGGATTAAACACAACATTAGCAATGATTGAAAGCACAACTAAATGCTTTCCGGGTGTAGTTAAGAAAACGCCAGGAACATTTAGTTATTCAGTAGATGCAGAGGGCGAATATATCGACACAACTACTGCTGGAGGTGATGATGCAAAAGCTTCACATGATGCTTTGTTTTTATTGCAACAAAATAAAACTTTAGTGACTTGGAAACTTGACACAAATGTTGATGATGCTACATCTGTTAAATACTATGGTGATGCTTACATTACTGATTTAAGTGCTACTTTCGGAAGTGGTGACGAGGTTACAACTTTCTCACTAACTTTAGATGGTGATGGTGCGATAGTATTAACAGATCCTAACGCTTAATGAAACAAATAACCTTAACTATTGGAGAAAAAGAGCGTGTATTTCATTTCGGATTAGGTTTTTTAGGAAACTTACTCGAAAGCGAAAACATAGCAATGAATGAGATTGATGCTAAATTAGCAGAGAATCCTTTTAAATGGATTCCATTAATTATGTATTATAGTTGTGCTTTTGGATTTAAACGTAGAAATGAATTTCCGGACTTTGATGCTTTTGATGTAGCAGAGTGGATTGATGAAGTTGGAATGGATAGCGAAATAGTTACATCGTTTTTTCAAGCGTTTACTCAATCCTTAACAAAGGATGTTCCGGAAGATAAAAGCAAAAAAAAAATAGTAACGAAAAAATAAACTGGAGCGAGGATGTAATTTCTTTTGCCATTGGTGAATTAAGAATGTCGAGTTTGGAAGCGGTTTACGATATGACGTGGGCGGAGT
>Ga0315900_10002255_pt1 | contig 29912 bp, 23 predicted proteins | sample LakEriMetagenome_FD_203521 | JGI IMG/M metagenome (GOLD analysis project Ga0315900, IMG submission 203521) | Freshwater fungal communities from buoy surface, Lake Erie, Ohio, United States - Buoy 12 MA114 | ecosystem: Environmental > Aquatic > Freshwater > Lake > Lake biofilm | place: USA: Lake...
CCCGTGCTCTCCAAGAGTGGCGTGAACGCAAGGCGTTCAGCCAGCGGGATGCGGCGGAGTTCCTCGGCATCAGCAAACGCACCCTGGAAAACTGGGAGCAGGAGCGAGCCACGCCGCGTGGCTATGCGGTGGTGGCGCTACTACAACTCATCGACTCGCCCGCCCAAATCCAACCCTCCACCCATCGTAAGACGCGATTAACGTTGCATCTCGTTGCGCAACGAAGTCGCGGGTGACTAAGGCTCGCGAGCCTCCACCCCGAATCGTGCATGCAACGCGGCACGCACCGCATCCACATCAAAGAGATGCATTCGGGGACTGGTGGCGAGGTAAGGAATAATTCGCTGCGCCACCCAGTTGTCGATGGTTCGTGAACTGACTCCCAAGAGGGCAGCCAAGGGCTTCTTTTTCAGCAGGGGTGATGGAGCATTGAGTGTTGGGTTCATACAGGGATTCGCATGTCAAAGCGTGGATGTGCAGGTTTTAGGCATGATGCCGAACCACTGGGCAGCAGCCTCCTTGGTCACCAGTTCTCGGTAATGCTTGAAGATAATTGTCGGAGAGTTTCCCGCCTCCAGCGCGACTTGGGCAGCGCTCTGCACCACGGCGATCCGATAACTGATGTAGGAGTGACGTAGGGCATTGTGCGGCCACTCCAACCCCAAGCTTTTGGCAAGTTTAGTGATTTTCACGAACACGACCTTCTCCGGCACTACCAACCCCTGTCGCTCCAAGGGAGACAACCACGCCGCGAGATTGTCGCTGATGGGCACGATGCGCCGCGATGCTGTCTTGGCCTGCCCGGCTCGCAATTCAATGATCCTGCGCCCCAAGTCCACCGCACTCCAATCTAGGCGGGCAATTTCCGCTGCGCGCAGCCCCGCAAAAGCACCAATAGCAAGCACCGGAATGAGTGCAGCCGGAGCCGCTCTCATCAACAACTCAAACTCCTCAGGCTTAAAGATGCCAACATCAGTGTCCCCCTGCTTGCGATGCTTGAGTTCCTCGGCTGCCGTCGGCTCACGCTTCGGCAAGTAGCCGCTTTGCCGAGCGTAACCAAACAGCAGTTTAACCCGTTTGAGCCGGTTGTTGCGCGTCACGGCTGAGTAATCTCCCGAACGCAACCAAGCAGCAATTTGCTGAGTGGTCACTCTGGCGATTTCACCCGGCAAAGCCTGACCAAATTGTTTGAGGATACTCTGCAGTGATTTCAGGTAATGCGTGCTCATGCGGTCCTGCTTTTTAGCAGCAAGAAATTCCTCGATCACCCTTGATATCAACACCCCTGTTGTGAATCCTTTGGACCTGCGGACGTGCTCATCGACCGAAGTAATCAAGGATGTTTCACCCAGCTTGCGACGGCACTGCACATACTCCTCCACTGCGGTAACCAGAGGCAGCCCAAAGGGTTCAAGCATGGCGCACACAACTCGGAACGCCTCGCGGTCTTGCGGGCGGAGATCATTGTCCGAACTCATGCCCCGCTGGATGTTGAGAGCCAGTAGTCGCGCCTCCTCCTTGGCTGCATTTAGGCTTCCAAAAGTCCGTCGCATCCTTCTGCCGTCCCGATAGAAAGCCACCGTAAAGCGTTGGGATCCGCGAACATTGCCCCTATAGATGGGCACTGCTGCCGAGCCCTGTTTGACCACAGCGAAAGGTTTGCCTCTGCAGTGAGAGGGGAGAGCCGGATTTGTCGTGCTTTTGTCATGCATAACACCTGCCGTAGTGTCAATTGCGGAAGGTGTTTGTGCTCCAGAAGCCTGTAAAATGGGCGTTCCAGCCCCATTTAGAGCTTTGATTGCTGTCGTTTGTTCGTAGTCCTGTGCGGACCACTTTGCTGACGCATCAAAGACAGACGTGGAGTCGCGAGTGCGTTGACCCAGCCTCATGAACCGCCGCTCCTTTTTCAAGCACACTGCCGCTTATGTTTCCGCGCCTGCCATTTTGAGCGCGAGGTCGCCGAACTCGATGTTTCAGGTGGCGTCGATTGGGGTTGGCGGGATGGGCGGGAACACGATGATGAGTGTGCTGCAGCATCCGAAGGTCCGGATCGTGGGGATGTGTGATGTGGATGCGAAGACGCTGGCGCTGGCGACGAAGGGCATGTCATCGCGGCGAAAAGAGCTTCAAGATCCGGCGGCGAAGGAGCGGCTCGAGGGCACGGCGACGTTTCGCGATTATCGCGAGATGATCGCGAAGCTGGGTGGTTCGGTGGATGCGGTCACGATCGGCACGCCAGATCACATGCATGCGGCACAGGCGGTGACGGCGTTGCGGGCGAAGAAGCATGTGTACCTGCAAAAGCCGCTCACGCATCATTTGCACGAGGCGCGGATTTTGAGCGCGGAGGCGGCGAAGGCGGGTGTGACGACGCAGATGGGCACACAGGGGCATTCGAGCATCGAAACCTCACTGGCGGTCGATTTGATCAAGAGCGAGGCCATCGGGAAGGTGAAGGAGGTGATCTGCTGGGAGAATAAGAAGGCGAGCTGGTGGCCGAAGGTCACGCAGCGCAAGGCGGAGGCCGATCCGGTGCCGGCGAATGTGGATTGGAACCTGTGGCTCGGCGTGGCGAACGAGGTGCCCTTCCTCGAAGGGGCGTATCATCCGTCGATGTGGCGCTCGTGGGCGGATTTTGGTGTCGGCATGATGGGGGACATGGGCTGTCACTACTTTGACGTGGTGTTTGCCTGCCTCGGACTCGCCGCACCGAAGCGCGTGCGTTGCCTCGACGAGGGCAGCAAGGGCGATTTGTATGCGATGAAGCGCCATCTGGAGCTCGAATTTCCCGGCACGCCGCTCACGGCGGGCGACACGATCAAGATGACCTGGACCGACGGCGGCTACGACTATGACAAGCGTGTCATCAAGCCCAGCGTGCTCACCAAAGACACGCCGAGCGGCATTTTCTTCATTGGCGAGAGCGGCGGCATCTTTAAACCGCACAGCCAGCGCCCGTGGCTGGTGCCAGAGGCGAATTTCACGGGCTTCACCTACCCGAAGACACGCATCGCGAATCATTACACCGACTGGGTGGACGCGTGCATGAAGGGCGAAAAAGCCACCACCGATCTGCCGAGCTATGGCTGCCCGGTGACGGAGGCCGTTTTGCTCGGCGTGCTCTCCGAGCGAAATCCGGGCGACTGGATCGAATGGGATGCCGCGGCGGGGAAAATCGCCAACAAACCCGAACTCAATGCCCAGCTCACGCGGAAGTATCGCGACGGGTGGAGGGTCGAGGGGCTGGGGTGAGGGTTTATTAACATCCCCGTATCAAGAGCAATTCTCAGCGCAAGTTGTGCATTGCCGGGGTTGCGCGCCGCGACAGTCGCCGTAGCATGCGGTCGTCTCATGAGCGCGCACGAGCACAAACCAGACTCACGTCTGAAGCAGGCGGAGAAAATCGCCACCCACCCGGAGCAGTACAAAGTCTGTGAAGGCTGCGGTTCCATCGTGGTGACGCGTGCCATCACCTGCCCGAGCTGCCATGCCTACATGTTCGACAACACCCCCGTGCGCGTGATCGCGCAGGCGAAAGAACTGGCGCTGCGTGCCGCGAATTCCGTACTCGCTTCGGACTTGTCGTAGATTCGACTGGGAATCCTGTTTCGGTTGCAGTCGAAGCCACGATCAACGTTGCGGCATCTCACTGCCTGTTTCTCCCCGCAGCAGTTTTCCAAGCATTCCAGTGAGCCAGAGGTAATGATCATCGGGCAGATCTGGTTCTGCAAGAAACAGGCTCGCGCCGACAGGCGGTTGGTTTTCGTTTTTGAAAATGGCCGTGCCTTCATCCAGTTCGTCAAACATCGCGACATAGAGCATCTGCGAGCCAGCTTGCTTGGCGGCGAGCGCCTGTGACCAGAGGAATTCGCCCCCACGCCGCGGAATCGCGTCGAATTTCGCCTCCTGTCCGCGTGACTTGGAGAGATTGGTCCAGCTAAAGCCGGGAAAGATCACGGGCAGGTAGTCGATCTTGTGCTCTGCACACCATGCCACGTCGGGCTTCAATGTTTTTTCGATTCGGTTGGCCGCATCCTGTGGTGTGCCGAGCCTGCCCACGGCCCATGGACTGACGATGTCGGCACGGGCGATGAGCTCGTGGAGCTTTGGATCTTTGATGCAGTCATGATCAAGCGTGCGCCAGTAGTAGGGCACGCCGAGCATGATGGCACAGCCGTCATTGTGCAAAAAATTGATCAGACGTGACCATTCATCGAGCATCGGTGCACGGTCGTTGAAGCCGAGGCCCCAAAGGGCGACGAGAGGCTTGCCGTGATGCTTAAAGTAGGCCGAGCCATCGCGGTCGAGACGCTTCTCCGTGATGAGGCGTTTCCAATCGTCGATCACGAGCTGGATGCCGTCTTCTTTGATACCGCTGAGGTCATACATGAGCGTCCAGCCGCGCCCGTTGGCTTTGGCAGCGGACTGGCAGTGGGCCAGCACCTGGTCCATCGGTTCACGGAAACGCCTGTCCCGCGTGGTAGTCGCGAAACGCTGCACGAAGGCACCGTCGATGCCGTAGTCGCGCATCCATTTGAAATGAAGCTGCACAACGGACTCGCGCACGGAGCTGAACACCTCGGCGATGCGACCGTCGGCATGCTTGAAGGGCGTGGCAAAACGGTCCTGCGGCGACAGTTCGCTCACATCCGGCCACATCTCGATGTGCGCGTGCCCAGGCTCGAATTTTCCACCTACCGCGTAGTGATGCCAGCCGTTGTTGCTGCCGTCGCCCTCGCAGCGGAACCAGCCCTGATAGCCACAGACGACTTTGCCGATGAGCGTGCTGGTATCGACGGACTGGGCTTGAACGACACAGGTGAAGATGACGAGCAGTTTGAGGAAGCGGATCATGCGGTGATGTTTTCGTTGACGGATGCGACGCGTCAAGATGTGATGCTACCCGCATGAAACGACGCGCTTTTGTGGGTTCGCTGGCCGGATGGCCGGTCTTTGCGACCACGCCAGAGAAATCCGAGGCGGCGACGATTCGTGGCATCGCGGAGGGATTTCTGCGTGAGCATGGCATCCAGGGCATGAGCATCGCCTATGGCCGGGATGGGATGATCGAATTCGAGCAGGGCTATGGCTTCGCGGATGCAGAGCGCAAGGAAGCAGTCACGCCGGAGCACCGCTTTCGCATCGCCAGCATCTCCAAGCCGATCACAGCCACGGCGGTCATGATGTATGTCGAGAAAGGGCTGCTCAAACTCGACAGCAAGGTTTTCGGCCCGCGGGGCATCCTTGGCGGCGATCACAGCGGGGATGTGGCCGCCATCACGATTGATAACCTGCTCACGCACACCAGCGGCGGCTGGGCGAACGACAAGCAGGACCCCATGTTCAAAAGTCCGGCGATGAAACACGATGAACTCATCGCCTGGACGCTGGCGAATCAGAAACAGACACACAAGCCGGGCGAGCACTTCGCGTATTCGAACTTCGGCTACTGCGTGCTCGGTCGCGTCCTCGAAAAAGTGACCGGCAAGCCGTATGCGGAGCACATCCGCGATGCGATTTTCTCGAAATGCGGCATCACGAGCATGCGCATCGCCGGAAACACGCTCGGTGACCGCCAACCGCCGGAGGCCGAGTATCTCACCGAGAAGCCCGGCACGGCCTACAGGATGAATGTTAGACGCATGGACTCCCACGGCGGATGGATGGCTACGGCGGGCGATCTGGTGCGATTTGCCTCACAACTGCCACTTCTGCTGAATGAGGAATCGATTCGTGCCATGACCACGCACGGGGTGAGCGCGAGCTATGCCCGCGGCTGGAACGTGAACCAGGTGCCGAGCAGGTGGCACGGCGGCTCGCTTCCCGGCACGACGACGATCTTGGTCCACACCGCCAAAGGCATTTGCTGGGCAGGATTGATGAATGGCCGCAAAGAGGGCACCGGGCTGGCACTGGACAAGCTCATGTGGCAGATGGGCCGTGAGGTGATGGCATTGGGGTTGTGAATGTGATTTTTTCGATTTCCAAATCGTATTCTGCGTCCACTTCTCATTCCCAACCATGACTCCCCAGCAAAAAGCAGAATCTCTCGGCATCACCTTCGCGAAGCAGACTCCCGGCTACCTCAACCTCTGCATCCGCAGCGGCAACCAGTTGATCACCTCCGGCCACGTCAGTGACATGAAAGGCAAGCTGGGCGCCGGTGTCGCGACCGAAGACGGCTACAAGGCGGCAAGGAACTGCGCGGAGAAGATCCTGAACTCGGTTTGGAACACCCACGGCACGCTCGACGGTCTGAAAGTCATCAAGGTGCTCGGCTGCGTGAATTCGACACTCGAATACAGCGACCAGCACCTCGTCATCAACGGTTGCAGCGATCTGTTGCATGAGATCTTCGGCAAGGACGGCGACGGCTATCACGCCCGCAGTGCGTTGGGCTTTGCGCAGCTTCCCACCGGGGCTGCAGTCGAGGTCGAGGCCATCTTTGAGATCAAGGCCTGACGGAATGACAAATGAATGACCAAGCCCGAATGTTTTGACCCACTCGGCATTCGGGCTTCATTCGGATTTCGTCATTTCACCGCTTCGCCGCCCCTTGCGCCCTCTCCCGCGGAAAGCTACTCTGGCGGCCCCCAATGCCCCGCGTCCACATCAAAACCTATGGCTGCCAGATGAACGAGCGCGACACCGAGCAGGTGTCGCAGATGTTCACCGAGCGCGGCTATACCATGACGTCCACCGACACGGACGCCGATGTCGTTTTGATCAACACCTGCTCCGTGCGCGACCAGGCGGAGCAGAAGGCGCTCGGGAAGATGGGCATGGTGCGTCGCCGGCGCATCCCGCTCGTCACCGGCTTCATGGGCTGCATGGCGCAGAGCCGGGGCAGCGAGCTCGTGGACAAGGCCAGTGTCGATCTCGTCGTCGGCACGCAGAAGTATCATCGGGTCGTCGATTACGTCGATGAGATCATCCGCAAGAAGGAGGCCACGCTCATGGACGACGAGCGCTTCTCCATCGTCGATGTCGAGGAAGAGGAAGCCTCGCAGAACACCATCCGCGATCACACTTTAAAAGAAAAGCAGGCCAGCGCCTTCGTGAGCATCATGCAGGGCTGCAACATGAAGTGCACCTTTTGCATCGTCCCTTACACACGCGGCGGCGAACGCGGACGGCCCATCGCCGACATCGTGGAGGAGGTGAAACGCCTCGCCGACCGCGGGGTGAAGGAAGTCACGCTGCTCGGCCAGATCGTGAATCTCTACGGCAGGCACGAATTCCCTGCCGTCGATGGCAAAAGCCCCTTCGTGCAGCTTTTGGAGGCTGTGCACGAGGTCCCCGGCATCCGGCGCATTCGTTTCACCAGCCCGCATCCCATCGGGTATAAGAAGGACCTCATCGAGGCCTTCACCTACCTGCCCAAGCTCGCCGAGCACGTCCACCTGCCGGTGCAAAGCGGCAGCGATGCCATCCTGAAGCGCATGCACCGGCCCTACACCGCCGCGAAGTTCACCGAACTCGTCCAGCGCATCCGCGCCGCGCGTCCCGACATCGCCGTGACCACCGATGTCATCGTCGGCTTCCCCGGCGAGACCGAGGAGAACTACCTGGAGACCCGCAAGCTCTTCGAAGACATCCGTTTCGACAACGCCTTCGTCTTCCGCTACTCCAAACGCCGCGGCACCCCCGCCGCGGAGATGGAAGACGCCCTCCAAGTGCCCGAGAAGGTCAAAGAGGAGCGCAACCAAGACCTCCTCGCCCTCGTCAACAGCATCGCCCTGCCGATGTATGACAAACTCGTCGGCAAAGAGGTCGAGATCCTCTGCGAAGGCCCCAGCAAGACCAACTCCGAACGCCTCACCGGTCGCACCGGCAGCAACCGCATCGTCGTCTTCGACGGCAACCCGGCACGGCACACCGGCGAGATCTTCAAGGTGCGCATCACTGAAGCCGGGCACTTCACGTTGTTTGGGGATGCGGTGCTGCAGGCATGAATGCGAAGGCGCAGATCGAGCTTCGCCCGCTCACCCGCGAGCATGCGGCGTCGTTTTGCAGCCTCGTCATTGCTTTGGCGGAGTTTGAGAAGTTGACGCCGCCGGATACGGCGGCGCAGAGGCGGTTGGTGGAGGATGCCTTGAGTGAAAGGCCGCGCATCGAGGTGTGGCTGGCGTTTGTGGACGAGGCGGCGACGCCGTGCGGCTACCTGATCCTGGTGGAGACGTATTCGAGCTTCCTCGCGCTGCCGACGCTCTACATCGAGGATGTGTTTGTGCTGCCCGAGCATCGCGGCGCGGGTGTGGGCGGCGCTTTGCTGAAAAAAGCGGTGAGCCTGGCCCATGAACGTGGCTGCGGCCGCATGGAGTGGACTGCGCTCGACTGGAACGTAAACGCCCAACGCGTGTATGAGCAGCGCCTCGGCGCGAAACGCATGAGCGAGTGGTTTCTCTACCGCATGACGCGAGAGGACATGAGCCGATACCTGACAGCCAAAGCCGGTTAAAGTGATATCGTCGGGGCGTCGATCAGTGAATAGACCTCCACAGGTTCGGGCTGCCCTTTGACCGGGTGGATGCCGGCGTTCTGGAAGATTTGCAGGCCTTCCGGCCAGCCTTGCAGGAATGGCGCGCCCGCGAGGACCGGCACCTGGAGCTTGCGGGTGAGGCTCTCGATGCGGAAGGTAACATTCACAGCCTCTCCCACGGCAGTATTGTTTCCACGACCCATGGCACCGAGGGCGACATCGCCGATGTTCAAACCGATGTGGCAGTGGACTTCCAAATTCATGTTGTCACGCAGCCATTTGCGCTTGGGGGATTCGCTGGAATCTGGATGGCTGAGAATTCTGGCGGCCTCGGTTGCCTTGGCTCGGGTGGAAGCATCATCACCGATCCAGTAGGCGAAAACGCCATCGCCGATGAACTTGTCGATGATGCCGTCACGCGTCTTGATGACCTGCTCGCACTGGGCATACCATTCTCGCAGCATGGCGGCCACTTCCTCGGCACTAAGCTGGGCGGAGAGCGAGGTGAAGTTTCGCAGGTCTCCGACCAACAGCGTGGCCTTCACGGTCTTCACGGGGAGGGCGATGGTGTGAAGCGACTGCGTGCTGACGTTGTTGGACTCACTCGGCGGACGTTCGTCCTCCTGACTGTCAAAAATGAACATGCTGGTGCCAAACTGAACACGGTCACCATGGCGCAAGGCGCGCGCGGTCGTCACGGCCACATCGTTGACGAAGCTGCCATTCGCACTGCCGAGATCGGACACCCAGAACAGGGCGCCGTCACGCCGGATCGTGGCATGCTGGCGTGACACGCCGCCGTCCAGCAGACGAATGGAAGCATCCGGGCTGCGACCAATCATGTTAAAGTCCTCGAGAGGTATTTCGAGATTCTTTTCCAACGATTTAAGTGTAGCTCCCATGCGGGTAGGTGATGAATATCTTTTTGAAGCAATTTACTCGCCACTAGTCAAGCGCGGGCAGGCACTAGCTACAAGGTTTTTCGCGGGTTCTTTCTTGGACAAAAAAGCACCGTTATGGAACTCAATCCGTTGCTACCGGCGGGTTTTCTTTCGTTCTGACGATATGTTTGCCATGACTATAGGTGTCTCCACTATGCGCCATGCCATCCAGCACTCTCCGCCAACTGATCTTGGGAACTGTTTTGTCAGTCTTATTGGCGGTCGGTCACGCGGAGGCCCATGTGGTGCCAAACATGGTCGTGGAGGCAGATTTTGCGGCGGATGGCGCCTACACCCTGCGCATCAACATGGATCCGCGGACCTTCCTGGCCGCCGATCCTACCACGCTGCCGCCGGTGCCGGGATCATGGTATCAGGAGCAGACGCCGGAGCAAATCGCCGCCACGCAGGAAAAGGCGCGTGACTATCTGTACAAAGCGCTGGGCTTGATCTTTGGCGGTCAGAAAACACCGCTGCCTGCCTGCGATTTCCAAGCCATCGACGGAGAGGACAACGCGCCCCTGAAACCTGAAACGCAGGAGGTGCACCTGTTGGCCACGGTCAAAGGCCAGGCTCCAGCAGGCGGAGGAGGCTTTCAGATCGAGTTTGGCCGCGAGGCCAACACCACGCTCATTTATTTGCCCGGCATCGTGGGAAACAAGGAGCGGCGGGCGCAGGTGCTCTTTCCCGGCGAGACGAGCCGGCTTTTCCAGCCGCAGTTCCCTACAGAAAAAGCCGCGGTGCCTTCACCAGCGCCTGCAACGGCTCCAAACCGCCTGCCGTTCTTCGTTTTCCTGGGCGTGGTCATCGCACTGCTTTTCCAAGGCTGGCGGCTGCTCAGGAAATACCGGCACCACCATCGCGGGCATCGAAAACCGAAGTCTGATGAGGATGTGAACAACTAGGCCTTGTTCAGCACGTCCAAACGGGGTTAATCCTGCTCCCGCCGCATGCCAGATTCCTTCGTCCATCTCCATCTGCACACCGATTACTCGCTGCTCGACGGTGCGGTGCGGATCGATGCGCTGATGAAGCGTGTGAAGGAGCTGGAGATGCCCGCCGTGGCCGTCACTGATCATGGCAACCTCTACGGGGCCATCGACTTCTACATGGCGGCGAAAAAGGCCAAGACGAAAGCCATCCTCGGCTGCGAGGCCTATCTCGCCCCAGGCTCGATGTTTGACAAAAACGAGGTGCCCGGCCGCAAACGCGCCTCTCACCTCACCTTGCTCGCCGCGAGCAACGAAGGCTTCGAAAATCTCTCCAAACTGATCACCAAGGGCCATCTTGACGGCCAGTGGTACAAGCCGCGGGTCGATAAAGACGCCCTGCGTGAGCATGCGAAGGGTCTCATCTGCCTCAGCGGCTGCATCAACGGCGAGATCAACGAGTTCCTGCTCTCCGACCGCAAGGACGAGGCGGAGAAGAGCCTGCGCGAGTTCCGCGACATCTTCGGCCCGGAGAACTTTTATCTTGAGATCCAGGACCACAACACGGAGGCGCAGCGCAAAAGCGCCCGCCAAATGATCGAGTGGGGCAAGCAATACAGTCTCAAAACCGTCGCCACCAACGACGTGCATTTCCTCAACCGCAGCGATCACGAGTCCCACGACATCATGATCTGCATCGGCACAGGGGCCAGCATCTATGACCAGAACCGCATGACCTACTCCCCGGAGGTCTATTTCAAGACCGCCGAAGAAATGCGGGCGCTCTTCGCGGAGGTGCCGGAGGCCTGCGACGCCACACTCGAGATCGCCGAGCGTTGCGACGTCAAAATCCACCTCGATTCCACCTCCATCGACCGCTACCCGCAGTATCCGATGCCCGATGGAGGCGATCGCAATGAGTACCTGCGCAAACTGACCCAGGAAGGCCTCGAACGCCGCTACGGCCGCGATCGCGCCCTCAATGACGAGGTGCTGCACAAGCGCATGGAGGTGGAACTTGCCCTGCTGAAGGAGAAAAACTTCACCAGCTACTTCCTCATCGTCTGGGACTTCATCAACTGGGCCCGCGAGCATGGCATCCCCGTCGGTCCGGGCCGTGGATCAGCCGCTGGTTCGCTCGTCGCCTTCTGCCTCGGCATCACGGACATCGACCCGCTCAGATTCGAGCTCGTGTTCGAGCGCTTCCTCAATCCCGAGCGTGTTTCGCCGCCGGATATCGACATCGACTTCTGCCAGACACGCCGTCCGGAGGTCATCCAATACGTCCGCGAAAAATACGGCGACCTCAGCGTCTGCCACATCATCACCTTTGGCACCATGGGGGCCAAATCGGTCATCCGTGACGTCGGTCGCGTGCTTGGCTGGAGCTACGGCGATTCGGACGCGCTCGCGAAGATGATTCCGAACGAGCTGAACATCGATTTGGAAGAATCGGTGAAAAAGAACCCCGAGCTCGCGACCAAACTCGAAGCCGACACCAACGCGCAGGAGCTCTGGCGGCACGCCACCTTCCTTGAAGGACTCACCCGCGGCACGGGCGTGCATGCCGCCGGCGTCGTCATCGGTGACCGCAGGCTGGACAATTTCATCGCCCTCACACGGGACAAGGAGGACGCTATCCTCTCGCAATACGCGATGAAGCCGCTCACCGAGCTCGGCATGCTGAAGATGGACTTCCTCGGCCTCAAAACGCTCACGGTGATCCATGAGGCCGAGTATTGGATCAACAAACGCGTGCCCGGCTTCAAGGTGGCCGACGCGCCGCTCGAGGACACGAAGACCTTCGATCTTATCAAGCGCGGCGAAACAGTCGCTGTGTTCCAGATGGAATCCGGCGGCATGGTGAATACCTGCAAACAGCTCGGGCCGGACACCATCGAGGAAATCATCGCTATTCTCGCCCTGTATCGTCCGGGCCCGATGCAGTTCATTCCCGACTACATCAAACGCAAGAAGGGCGAGGAACAGGTCGAGTATCCCCACCCGCTGCTCGAAAAGGTGGCCAAGGAAACCTACGGCATCCTGGTCTATCAGGAACAGGTCATGCAGGCCGCAAACTTCCTCGCCGGCTTCTCGCTCGGACAAGCTGACTTGCTCCGCCGTGCCATGGGCAAGAAGGATGCCGCCGAGATGGCCCGCCAGCGCCTCATCTTCGTCGAAGGCTGCCTCAAGACGAACGACATCAAGGAGAAGACCGCGAACTCCATCTTCGATTTGCTCGAAAAGTTCGCGCAATACGGATTCAACAAGTCCCACTCCGCCGCCTATGGGATCGTCACCTATCGCACGGCCTATCTGAAGGCGAACTATCCCGTGGAGTTCATGGCGGCGGTGCTCAGCTACGAAATCAGCAATCCTGACAAGATCGCGAACTTCGTCAGCGAGTGCTTCGAGATGGGCATTCGGGTGCTGCCGCCCGACATCAACAAATCCTCGCTCAAATTCGCCCCCGAACGGTTTGAGACCGAGGACGAGACGCCAAACGCCATCCGCTACGGCCTCAGCGCCATCAAAAACGTCGGCGAAGGCGCCATGGAGGCCGCCATCGCAGAGCGTGAAAAGAACGGCCCCTTCACCAGTCTCGAAGACTTTGCCGCGCGGCTCGACAACCGTGCCGTGAACAAAAAGCTCATGGAGGCGCTCGTGAAATCGGGGGCCTTTGACTTCACCGGCGAGCTGCGAGCCGTCATGTTCGCCAAGCTCGAACAGGTGCTGGCCTCCGCCGCGTCGAGGCAAAAGGACAAAAAATCCGGTCAGGGCGGCCTCTTCGACGATTTCGACCTCGCGAAGCCCAAATCGAAGAAAAACGTGCCAGAAGCACCCTCCATCGTCTGGAGCACGGACGAGGTGCTTGCCTTCGAAAAGGAGCTTTTGGGCTTCTACGTCAGCGGCCATCCGCTCGACAGCTACCGCGGCCATTTCGACAGCGTGAAGCTCACCAAGATCGCTGCCATCGAGGAGATCGACACCAAGGAGAAAGCCTGCACCATCACCATCGCCGGTATTTTGAGCCAGCTTGAAGTCCGCTACTCGAAGAAAGACAACCGTCCCTTCGCCACCTTCAAGGTGGAAGATTTCACAGGCGTGCAGGAGATGATGTGCTGGAGCGACGACTACGAAAAGCTCAAGGACGTGCTCGCCAATGGCGCGGTGATGGCCTTCCGCGTGCGGGTCAGCAAGGATCAAAAGACGGACGGCAACCGCGTCACATGCAACGACGCCAAGCCACTCAAACCAAAAGCGGCGAAACCGCGCAACGCCTCCGATCCCGCAGTTGACGCACCCAAACCTCCTCCGCCGCCAAAACCCATCGTCCTGAAGCTCAACACGCGTCAGCACGATGAAACCGATCTTGAACGCATCCACGAAGTGCTCACGCAGTTCCCCGGCACGCTTCCCGTCTTTCTCGAAATCTCCCAAAACGGCCACAAGGCGCGGTTGGAGGTCGATGAAACGCTGCGCGTGACTCCCAGCGCCGATCTTCGTCGTGCGCTGACGGTTTGGTTGTAAATCACTCCACAGGCACCGCCACCTCCTCGCCGAGAAACCTCGGCCGCGTGCCCAGCACGTTCACATCAAGCACCGCCTTCACGCAGGCCAGCTTCTCACGCAGAAAGGTTTTGATGGAGAGAGCCACCGGCACGTCCGCCGCGTTGAAGCCCTGCGCCTCGATTCCGAACGCCTCGGCAAGGTAAACCGCCCGGTCATTGTGAAATCGCTGTGAAACGACGATGATCTTCGACTGCCCGAACACTTCCTTCGCCCGCACCACCGAGTCGAGCGTGCGGAATCCCGCGTAATCACACACGATCCGCGGTTCCGGCACGCCCATACTCACCAGGACTTGCTTCATTTCCGTCGGTTCATCATAAGCACGCGTGCCATTGTCACCGCTGACGATCAGCGCCCTCACTTTGCCCGCCTTGAACAACGCCGCCGCGGCTTCCATGCGGGGCAAAAAGAACAGGTTCGCCCTGCCATCCGCCAATCGCGGCGAGGTACCCAGCACCAAGGCCACAGGGGCTGCGGAGAGCGTTTTCACCTCATCGTAGCATCGGCCGGCCGCTGTTCTCGCGATCCACCACTCGCAGCCAAACACAAACACGACCAGCACCGTCGCCAAAACAGCGATACCCGGCCACCAACTCTTCAGGAGAGGTCTTTGCATGCCACGACTGCTGTGATCACTTCACAAAGTTCGCAAGCCGGCGTCGCGAACATTTTGCAATGTCCGCTCACCGCCCCAATGTGCGGACGCCCCACTGGTCCACAGCACTGATGCGCCCGAACCGTCAAGATCATCCCACCGCCCGTCAAAACCGCCATTCACGCGGCGACGCCTCGATTCAAACCTATGAAGAGGGTGATCTCGCCTCTCTGCTGGAGGGCAGGAAGGATCCGCTCGTGCTCATCCTCGACTGTGTGCAGGACCCGCACAATCTCGGCGCCTGCCTGCGCACCGCTGACGCCGCCGGCGTGGCGATGGTGGTCATGCCGAAGGACAAGTCAGCACCGATCAGCGAGACGGTCGTCCGCGTGGCCTGCGGAGGCGCGGAGAACATCCCGCTCGTGCGTGTCACCAATCTCGCACGGGCGATGGACAAGCTCAAAGAACTGGGTGTCTGGCTCGTCGGCACGGCCGATGAGGCCACGCAGAGCCTTTATGATCTCGATTTGAAAGGCGGCATCGGCATCGTGATGGGCGCCGAAGGCCCCGGCATGCGCCGCCTCACCAGCGAGCACTGCGATTTCCTCGTGAAGATCCCCATGGCTGGCAAAGTCGAGTGTCTGAATGTCAGCGTCGCGACCGGCGTGTGCCTGTTCGAGTGCGTTCGGCAGAGAACGGGCGCGAAGTAGCCGGTGGCATGCGTGAAATTCAGCAGTTGAGGGAGGGACGGCCCTCTGATCACTCGTCCTTGGCCTTTTTGTGCTGCACGGAAACCGAGCCAGCCTTTCCTTCGGGCCATTTCGCGCCTTCCACGATCCATTGGCGGATGGTGGCGACCTCGTCCTTCGGAATGCGGTGTCCGGTGGCCGGCATGGCCTTCTTGTCCTTCGGCGGCAGCGTGAGTGCGAGGTAGAGCATGCTCTTCTCCGGCGATCCAGGAACGATGGCCGGTCCCAGCTTGCGCTTGCGGAAGGCCAGGTCGCGGTTCTGCAGATTGAGCTCGCCAAGAAGCGTCTCCGAGTTGTGACACTCCACGCAGCGGTCGGCCAGGATGGGCTTGATCTGCTTCACGAAATCCACCGGCGCCTCGTCAGCTGCGTGAAGAAAGGAAGAGAGGGAAAGGCAGGCGGCGAGAACGGTGAAGTGTTTCATATTCATGAGTTGAGCATCCTTGATACGCTTCTGAACGTCAATCCTTCCTTTGGGACTCACTGCGCGCATCTTGTCGCCTTCGCGGTTGCTCCTGCGGGCGCGCGCCGCATCATGCGCCATGACCATCGAACAAATCACAGCGCGCATCTGCGCGTTCCGCGACGCCCGGGACTGGATGCAGTTTCATAATCCCAAAGAGCTCGCCGTCGCCATCACGGCTGAGGCGGGGGAACTGTTGCAGCACTTTGTCTGGCAGCAGCCGGACCAGATCGAGCAGCGCGTGAAGGACAAGATGCCGGAGTTGAAGGACGAGATGGCCGACGTGGGCATCTTGCTCTTCGAACTGGCCCACAATCTCGGCGTCGATCTCGGGCAGGCGATGCTGGACAAGATCGAGCGCAATGAGAAGCGCTATCCGGTGGCGAAAGCGCGCGGTTCCAACGCGAAATACAACGAACTGTGAGCGAGCCGGAAGCCCCAACGCCTCATCGCCGCCGTCCACGCTACTCGGGCAAGAATCCGCGTCGGTTTGAGGACAAATACAAGGAACTGAACCCCGAACGCTACGCCGAGACCATCGCCAAGGTGCGCGCGTCCGGCAAAACGCCCGCCGGGCAGCATGTGCCGATCCTTTTGCCTGAGATCATGCAAATCCTCGCCCCGCAGCCCGGTGAGCGTGCCGTGGACTGCACGCTCGGCTACGGTGGGCATGCCAGCGCCTTGCTAAAGGCCGTGCAACCGGGGGGCACGCTGCTCGCGCTCGATCAAGATCCCATCGAGATCGTGCGCACCGAGGCGCGGCTGCGTGCCAGCGGCTGCGAGGAGTCCGCGCTCGTCGTGAAACGCATGAACTTCGCCGGGCTGCCGCGTGCGCTCGGCGAACTCGGCTGGAGCGATGGCGTGGACATGCTGCTGGCCGATCTGGGCTGCTCCTCGATGCAGTTCGACAATCCCGCCCGCGGCTTCAGCTTCAAGCACGACGGCCCGCTCGACATGCGCATGAACCCCCAGCGCGGCGTGTCTGCCCGTGATCTGCTGCAAAAGCTCGCTGCGGCCAAGCTGAAGACGATTCTCGAAGAAAACGCCGACGAACGCCACGCCGCATTGCTCGCTGAAGCTCTCGCGGGCAGCGATCACGCTACCACCCGTTCACTGGCCGAGGCGGTGCGCCGTGCCTTGCCTCATCGTGTCGATGACGAGGAACGCGAGGCCACCGTTCGCCGCGTGTTTCAGGCGCTACGCATCGCCGTGAACGAGGAGTTCACCGCGCTCGACACGTTTCTGCATCAACTCACGAACTGCCTGCGCTCGGGTGCTCGCGTGGCCATCCTCACCTTTCATTCCGGCGAAGACCGCCGTGTGAAGCATCTTTTTCGAGACGGACTGCGCAGCGGTATCTTCAGCGCGACGAACGACGAGGTGATCCGCCCGTCACCTCAAGAAACACGCGACAATCCACGTGCAGCACCGGCGAAGCTGAGGTGGGCGGTGAAGGCGTGATCGCGGTCGTCTTCGCTGAGCGAAGGCTGCGTTCGGGTTCGTATTGATGGGCCATGTTTCAACCGTCCCGACTCTTTCTTCTGGGTGTTTTTTGCCTGCCGCTCGCCGCTTCTGCGCTCCAAGAGACCTGGGAAACGGGCTACACGAAAGACGATGCCAGCGGCAAGCATGTGCTGGGGCATTGGGCGTTTGAGAAGGAAGACGGGCTGAAGCTCAGCGGAGCTGTTTTGACGGCCAAGGGGCGGTTTGGTGGCGGGTTGGAGTCGTTTCCGGGTTTTCCCGTGCAGGACAAACGGCATGCGGCGCTGGTGAGCGTGCTGCCGGTGAAGAGCGCGTTCACGCTGGAGATGTGGATCAAGGCGAAGGCAGAGTTCAAACCGGAGCTGCGCTGCTTCTTGCTCGACAAGAAGTATGTCGATCACACGGACTACCAGTGGCAGATCGGCGAGGCGGACAAAGGCGGCCTGCGGCGCATGTGGGTGACGCTGGGCTTTGGCGCGGAGTCGAAGACGATCTACTCGCTGCCGTTCAAGCTGGGCGAGGAGTGGCAGCATGTGGCCTTCACTTATGATGGCGCGGGCGAAGGGAAGTTTTATCGAAACGGCACGTCAGCCGGCGGCGCGAGGCTGGAGGGCTTTGGAGCCGTGGTGCCGGGTAAAAAGGAGCTGAGCATCGGCGATCGGTTGGGCAGCAACTACGGTGGCTTTCCCGGCTTCATCGACGAGGTGCGCGTCTGCGACGGCGTGCTGAGCTTTGAGCGCGTGGCGATGCAGATCGCGACGACGCGGGCGGTTTGGCGGCGCATGGAGACAGCGAGGCCCATAGACATCGTGGTCACGAATCTGAAACGGGACGTGATGAAGGCCGCGTCGCTCAAAGTGAGCCTCGGCGGCAAGACGGAGGATTTCATTCTGCCGGATCTGGCAGCAGGAAAGGCTTTCACGGCGCGATACACGCTGAACACGGCACTGAAGGCGGGCGACTACGACCTGCGTGCTCGATTTGAAAGCGGTGGCTACGCGACGGAGCAGAGTGCGACGTTGAAAATCGTGCCGCGCATGCCGCCGCGCATGCCGGTGATCATGTGGGGCGCGGGCGGGAATGAGATCGCGCGGCTCAAGGACCTCGGTTTCACGCATTTCATCGGACTCAGCGGCCAGGGAGCGGCGGAGATGTGGAAGGAGAAAAAAATCCTGCCGCCAGGGTCGCCGGAATACATCGCGAGAAACCGTGCCTACCTCGACGAGGCCTTGGCAAACGGTCTGGAGGTCGTCGCCAGTCTCTCGCCGCACGACACGCTGGAGGCGGATGCGAAAAACCTGCGCGTGGATCGAAAAGGCGTGCCGTATGCGCGAAAAGACATCGCCGCCGCGACGCCGGAGTTCGCGCCGTTTTTCCAAACGGTGGGCGCGAGCGTCGGCAAGGCCTACGGCGATCATCCGGCCTTCACCACCGCGCTGATCGACACGGAGGTACGTGATAACAATCAGGTGAGCTTCAACACGGTGGATGTGGAGGCTTACAAGAAGTTCGCCGGCACGGACATTCCGGCGGAGGTCACGGCGAAGTGGGGCGTGGACTGGACAAAGCTGAAGGACTTTCCAGCGGATCGTGTGATCGCGGATGACAATCCGATTTTGAAATACCTGCGCTGGTTCTGGACGGTGGGCGATGGCTGGAACGGCCTGCACACCGCGCTGCATCGAGGCGTGAAAAGCACCGCGAGTCGCGTGTGGACGTTCTTTGATCCGGCGGTGCGGCAGCCGAGCATCAGCGGCGCGGGCGGCGGTGTGGATGTGATCTCGCACTGGACCTACACTTATCCCGATCCGCAGAAGATCGGTATGTGCGCCGATCAGCTTTTCGCGATGAGCGCGGCGAGCGGGAAGAATCAGCGCGTGATGAAGATGACGCAGCTTATTTGGTATCGTTCGCAAACGGCCCCCATCGGCAGCAAGGCACCGGGTGAGGTCGTGGCGTGGGAGGATCACGATCCGGAGGCGGCCTACATCACGATCGCGCCGATGCATTTGAAGGAAGCGCTGTGGACGAAAATCGCGCGGCCGATTCAAGGCATCATGTATCACGGCTGGCAGTCGCTGGTGCAGACAGACAGTCCGGCGGCGTATCGCTTCACGAATCCGAGCACCGCGCCGGTGCTGAAGCAGCTCATTCACGACGTGATCGAGCCTCTGGGGCCGACGCTGATGGCGATTCCGGATGAGCGGAGCGAGGTGGCGTTCCTGGAGGGCTTCACGTCGCAAATGTTCGCGCGACGCGGCGGCTACGGCTCGAACATGGGCTGGGAGGCGGATGTGTGGCTCGCCTTGCAGCATGCGCATGTGCAGACGGACATTATCTTCGAGGAAACGCTGCTCAAAAGCGGGCTCAGCGGTCGCAAGGTGCTGGTGATGCCGTATTGCGATGTGCTGACGAAGTCCGTGGTGGCCCGCATCGCCGACTGGCAGAAGAAAGGCGGCAAGATCGTGGCGGATGAGTTTCTGTGCCCTGGGTTGAAGGCCGATTTCACGATTCAGAGTTTCAAGCGCGAGAAGAAGGCTGCGGAGGACAAGAACAAGGTGCTGGAGCTGGCGAAGACGCTCGGTGGCTTTCAGCTGCCGCAGAAGGCGACGTGCGACAATCCGGAGATCATCGTGCGCACGCGGAAATTTGGCGATGCGACGTATGTTTTCGTCGTGAATGACAAACGCGAGCCCGGCAGCTACGTGGGCCAGCACGGCCTGGTGATGGAAAACGGCCTGCCTTCGAAGGGAATCGTGAGTTTGAAGGCTGAATCGGCCAATGTGTATGAATTGACCGGCACGAGCTTCATTGTGCCCCAGCGCGGCGACGACGGCTCGATGAACTGGCCGGTCGAACTCGGCCCCTGCGATGGCAAGATCTTCATGGTGATGCCGAAGCCGCTCCTCGGCATCCAGCTCGACGTGCCGGAAAATGCGACGCTCAACAACACCGCCAAAGTCAGCGCCCGCATCACCACCACGCAGGAAGCGCCGACGAAGGCGGTGATCCCTGTGCGGGTCGATATTCGCGACGCGAATGGCAACGCTGCAGAAGGGAGCGGCTTCTACGCCGCCGAGAACGGCATCGTCGAACTCAGCCTCAACCTGGCTCCGAACGACGATCCGGGCACGTGGGAGATCCGGGTGAAGGAACTCGCAAGCGGCATGCAGGCGGTGAAGTGGATGCGGGTCGCAAAATGACCTTTCATGGACTCCAGCCTGTCCAAGTGGCAGCAGCCCAACGATTTATCTGGATTCACAACTGCGGTGTCCAGCGACGCTTGCGGCGGATCACGGGGAGCTGGTCCCAGGTCAGATGCACGCCTTGGCGATGGATGTTGATGAGGATGCCCACGGCGGCCATCGCGGCGACGAGGCTGGAGCCACCGTAGCTGACGAACGGCAGCGGAAGGCCCTTGTTGGGCAGCAGCGCGGTGGTCACGCCCATGTTCAACAAGGCTTCCATACCGAGCAAAAAAGTCAGCCCCGCGCCGAGCAGCTTGCCGAAGCGGTTCGGCGCGTAGGCGGAGACCATGAAGCCGCTCATCACAAGAATCGCGAAGGCCAGCACCACGCCCGCGGTGCCGCGCAGCCCGAGTTCCTCGCCGACCATCGGGAAAATGAAGTCCGTGTGCGCCTCAGGAAGGTAGGAGAGCTTCATGCGGCCTTCGCCCAGACCACGGCCCTCGATGCCGCCGGAGCCGAAGGCGAGCTTTGACACCCACTGCTGCAATCCGAGGCCCTCCTTGTGCTTTTCGAGATCAAAGGTGACCATGATGCGCTCGAAGCGGTTCGGCAGATACTTCACACCCGCCCACAGGCCGCCACCGCAGATCAAGATGATCAGCGCCAGATAACGAATCTTCGTCCCGGCCACGAACATCACGCCCATTCCGACCGTCGCTGCCAGCAAGGCGCTGCCGAGGTCGAACTCGCACCCAATCAGGCCGACGATTCCCATCAAAATCAAACCCGGCAGCGCGAATCCACGCCAGAACGTGCGCGCCAGCGCCTCATACGTGGCGAACCAGCCCGCCAGCGCGACGATGAGAGCGATCTTCGCGAATTCCGAGGGCTGGACACGAAGTGACTGCCAGCCGATCCAACGTTTCGAACCGTTGATCTTGATGCCGATCACCGGCGCGTAGCAAAGCGCCAGCAGCACGGCGGCAGTGATCAAAATGTGCCAGCGCCAGCGCATCCAAGCATTGTAATCCACCAGCGCCGTGACGAAGCATGCGACTACCGCCACACCCAGCCACACGAGCTGCCGCCATAGTGTCACATAATCCTCGGCACCCTCATGCGCGACTTCGAAGGTTGTGCTCGCGAGCATGGTGATGCCCAGCGCGATGAGCGAGACCGCCGATAGGATGAGCAGGAAAATGGAGTGTTTGGCCATGACTCGGTTCGCTGTTCACGTTCCTCAGTTCAACGGCGGACCGCGAAATGAGAACCGCAGGCGCGGTTTTATTTCGCCGGAATCACCAGCTTCATGCCGTCCCGCATGGCGTTGGGATTCTTGATGTTGTTGGCCTTCTGAATGGCGGCGACGGAGACGCCGTATTTCGAGGAAAGACGGTAAAGCGTCTCGCCAGGCTGCAGGGTGTGCGTGCGGGCGGCGACGGCTTTTGGAACAGTTCTGGCAGGCTCGGATTTTTTCGGCGCGGGCGGAGCATCAGCGACCGATTTCTTCACGGGTTCTGTTTTCTTCGTCGCGGGCGGCGTGTCGGCGATCTTTTTCAGCATCTGTGTCGGCGGCGGCACGGGATTGGGTTTCGCGAGCGGCTTCGGCTCGGCTTTGGCGGCCTGCTTCGGCTTGTCCTCGACCTGAGGCGCATTTTCCTGGAGCAACGACACCACATTGGGCTTCGTCGGTGGTGGCAAGGCGGCCACGGTGGACTCAGGCGGAGCGGCAGCGGTCGCGGGAAGATCGGCGGCAGCGGCGAGCGAACCGGCCGAGGACGACGCCTCGCCGGGGGCGATCAACGACATCGGCGTCGTCGCGGCAGAGAGGCTCGCAGGAGCCTCGGAGGGCTTCACGGCCTCGCTCGGCTCTTTGTTCGTCACCGGAGGCTGGTCCTGCACAGGAATGGCTTTCGGCACCTCCTCGGCGACGTCTTTCGGCTTGAGCGTCTTCGGATCGACAGGGATCGCGCTCGGCACTGCTTGCTTCGGTACGCGGAGCATCGTGCCGGGGCCGATCTGCAGCCCTTTGTCGATCATGTTGAGCTTGGTGATCTCCTCCTCGGTCGTGCCGAACTTCGCGGCGATGGTTCTGAGCGAGTCGCCAGAGCGCATCTCATAGTTGTCAAACAGCTCCGTGTTCGCGGCGGCCTGCGCCTGCGCGCTGACGATCTCCGGGGACGCCTCCGGCAGACCGGAGGTGGAACTGCTGCTCATCGCACGGGCGGCCTGCGTGACCGTCTGCTGCGGCGTCTCCTCGTCGCCCATGAAATCATAGATGATGATGCCGCCGATGAGGACGACGTGAACCAGGAGCATTACGACGAACATGCGCGCCATGCCTGAGTTTGGCTCGTGCTGGTTCCATTCTCCCTCCTCGGTGACAAGCGCCACGCGGTGGCGGTGACGTTCGCCGTCGATGAGGTTGAGAAGCAGTTTCTTCTCTTTCTTGGGTTTGCTGGTCGTCTGCATTTTCATGGGACGTGTTGGGTTGGATTTGAAATTCAGGTCAGGGAAAGGACGGCCTCGCGGAACACATCTCCGCGTTGCCCGTAGCCGGTGTACATGTCGAAAGAGGAGGTGCCGGGGCTCAGGATGATGGCATCGCCGGGCTGGGAGAGCTGCGTGGCGAGCGAAACGGCCTCGGCCATGTCTTTGCCACGCTTGCAGGGCAGCAGGTCGCCAAAGGTCTGCTCGAGTTGCTGCGCAATCTCGCCGATGAACACCATCGCACGCACCTGGCCCTTCAATTCGGCACGCAGCGGCGTGTAGTCGAGCTGCTTGTCCTTCCCACCGGCGATGAGCACGATGGGACGTTCCTGGCTGCGCAGGCAGGCTTCGAGCGCGTGGAGGTTGGTGGCCTTGGAATCGTTGATGTACTCGCGATCACGCAGCGTGCGAACGAGCTCGCAGCGGTGGCGCGGCACTTCATAGTCGGCCAAAGCCTTCAGCATGGCATCGAACTCGAGCCCATAGACCTTTCCAGCCATCAAGGCGGCCAAAACGTTCTCCATGTTGTGCTTGCCACGCACCCTCAAACCCGCGGCGGAGCCGATCTCGCGGCCTGAATGGTAGAATTTGCCGTTCGCGTAGCTGTAGTCGGCTTCAGCGCCATAAGCGGAGAAGGTCCAGCGCAGCGCGTTGCCGCTCGAAACCGTTTCCCCTGCCCTGACGATGGCGACATCGTTTTCGGTGACGTTTTCGAAGATGCGGGCCTTCGCGGCAAAGTACTCCGCCATGCCGGGATAACGGTCGAGATGATCGGGGGCGAAGTTGAGCCACAGGCTAGCTTTCGCCCGGAACGTGCGGATGGTTTCGAGCTGGAAGCTGCTGATCTCCAGCGAGAGCACGTCGTAGCGGACGCCGCTGGCGACGACTTCGCTCAAGGACATGCCATGATTGCCGCAGGGGATCGACTTCATGCCGCAGCCGTTGAAAAGCGCCGCGATGAGCTCCGTGCAGGTGCTCTTGCCGTTCGTGCCGGTGATGGCGACCATCGGCATGTCGGTGAGTTTGAAGCCAAACTCCGTCTCGCCAACGAGCGGCACGCCTGCGGAGGTGAATTTCGCCGGCAGCGGCCAGTGCTCATCGAGTCCGGGGCTGATGATGACGAGGTCAAAATCGCCCGGCTTGATCACGAGATCGCGCGCGGCTTGTCCGAGCACACATTTGAAGTCTTCGACCTGCTTCGCCTTGTCGGCCTCATCGAAGATCGTCACCTCCGCGCCATGCAGGCGCGCCAGACGCGCGGCACCGAGGCCGCTGCGACCAGCGCCGAGAATGGCGAGACGTTGTGAGGCGTACTTCATCGAAGTTTGAGCGTGGCGAGTCCGAGCATGGCAAAGAGGAGAGAAAGCACCCAGAAGCGGACGATGACCTGGTTTTCATGCCAGCCGCCGAGCTCGAAGTGGTGGTGGATCGGCGCCATGCGGAAGATGCGCTTGCCGCGTTTTTTGAAGCTCCACACCTGCAGAATCACGCTGCAGGCCTCCATCACAAACACACCGCCGACGAGGGCGAGCACGATCTCCTGCTTGCAGCCGATGGCGATGGTGGCGATGCAGCCGCCGAGCGCGAGCGAGCCAGTGTCACCCATGAACATCTTCGCCGGATGGGCGTTGAACCAAAGGAAGCCGAGGCATGCACCCGCAAGCGCCATCGCGACGATGGGCAGCTCGTTGGCGAGGCTGTTGTGGGCAACGCCGAGGTACTCGGAGTAGCGGGCGTTGCCGCAGACGTAGCCAAACACGGCATACGCGATGGAGGTGGTGAGCGAGCAGCCGGTGGCGAGGCCGTCGAGCCCGTCGGTGAGGTTCACCGCATTCGAGGAGCCGACGATGATGAGCGCGAACAATGCGACTGCGAAGAGGTGCATGTCGGTGATGACCGCGTCCTTCACGAAGGGCAGGTAAAGCGCGCGCAGCGTGATGCCGTTGTCTTCCGGAACGGCATAGGCAAAGAGGAAGCCGGCGACGACGGCCACGGAGGTCTGCCACACGAGCTTTGTGCGCGCGCTGACGCCTTTCGAGTTCTTCTTGCTGATCTTGAGGTAGTCGTCACGGAAGCCGAGCGCGCCGAGGCCGACGGTGGTGAACAAGACGATCCAAACCATGATGTTGTCCCACTTTGCCCACAGAAGCGTCGAGAGGACGATCGCACCGAGGATCAGGATGCCGCCCATCGTCGGAGTGCCGGCTTTTTTGCCATGCAGCTCGTAAAGCTTGTGAACTTCCTCGGCCGTGCGGATCGGCTGGCCGATCTTGAGGGAGATCAGCTTGCGGATCAAACGCTCGCCATAAACCAGCGAAAGCACGAATGCAGTGACGGCTGCTCCACCGGCGCGGAAGGTGTGATACTTGAAGAGGTTGAGGATTTTGTACAGAGCGGCGTCATCGCTGATCCATTGATGAGCGGTGAGCCATTCCCTGAGTTCGTAAAGCCAGTACATCATGATGCGGAAAAATGCGTGAGGACCTGTTCCATCCGCGCGGAGCGGCTGCCCTTGAGCAGCACGACATCACCCTCACGCAGCCACTCGCGCAGACGTGCGGCGCAGGCGGCCTGATCTGGAAAATGCTCGGACGGGACGGCCTTCGAGGCCTCGGTGATCCATTCGGCCTCACTGCCGCCGACACTGAACACAGCGTCGAGTTTGAGTGACCCGGCGAATTCGCCCACACGGCGGTGTTCGGCCTCCGCGATCGGCCCCAACTCGCCCATGCGGCCGAGAACGGCCACGCGTCGGCTGTTTTTGTCGCCCAGCGTGCTCAGCGTGCGCAGGCCGGCAATCATGCTGTCGGGATTGGCATTGTAGGAGTCGTCAATGAACTGCACGCCGCGGACCATCTTAGGCTCCACGCGGCCGCCGGTGAGCTTTGCCTGGTTCAACGCATCCGCGATGTCCGCGGGTGCGATGCCCTGCCGCCAGCCCATGCAGGCGGCGAGCGCGGCGTTGCTGACCATGTGCTCGCCGAGAATGGGCAGACGTGTCTCGACTTTCTCGCCGCTGAAATCGAGCGTGAAGGTGGTGCCGGTGCCATCAGCGCGAAGATTCGAGGCGCTGACATCACCGCAGCCGACTCCGGCCGTCGAAACGGCGGCCTGGCAATGGCGGGCGATGACGGGCGTGTATTTGTCATTCGCCGGCAGCACCACGATGCCGCCACGCTTCACCTGTGCGGGCAGCGTGGCTTTCTCCCAGGCGATCGCGTCCTGAGTGCCCATGTGCTCGATGTGGGCCATGCCGACGTTCGTGAGGATTCCTGCGTCAGGAGCGGCGATGTCAGTGAGCACCTTGATCTCGCCGGGATGATTCATGCCCATCTCAGTGACGCAGCACTGCTCCCCTTCCTGAAGCGAGAGCAGGGTGAGCGGCACACCGATGTGGTTGTTCAGGTTGCCGAAAGTGGCGCGTGTCACGAACTTCCGTGACATCACGATGGCGGCGAGATCCTTCGTCGAAGTCTTGCCGTTGCTGCCCGTGAGGCCGATGATGAGCGGGCTGTGATGCAGCCGGTAGCCGCGCGCCATCTGCTGCAGCGCTACCAAGGTGTCGCCGACTTCGATCACCGCGCAGGGCAGCGCGCCCCAGGCCGGATTGATCTTGCTGACAACCACCGCGGCAGCACCCGCGGCGGCGACCTGCGGGATAAATTTGTGAGCGTCGAACTTGTCACCCACAAGCGCGACAAAGACATCCCCGCTGGTGATTTTGCGCGAATCGGTGTTCACCTGGGTCACCAGACGCGATCCATCGCCCCGCAGCGTGCCTGCGGCGAATTGGGCGAGAGTTTGGATCGGAATGGGTGTCATCGACGGTCTGGACGATTGAATCCGCCGCGCATGGCTTCGCGTTCGGCGGCCTTCTCCTCACGTTCCTTGGCGCGGGCGGCCTTGAGTTCGTGAAGGAGCTGGCGGGCGACCTTGCGGTCGTCGAAGGGATGTTTTTTGCCTTTGATGTCCTGATAGTCCTCGTGGCCTTTGCCGGCGATGAGGACGATGTCGCCCTCCCAGGCGTTTTCGAGAGCGACACGGATCGCATCCCGACGGTCTGCGATGATGGCGTGGTTCTTTGGACGGGCGAAGCCGGCCTTGGCGTCGTTTAGAATCTGCTCGGGGTCTTCGGTGCGCGGATTGTCGGAAGTGAGCACGCAAATGTCACTGCCCTCCTCGGCGGCGGCGGCCATTTTCGGGCGCTTGGTGCGGTCACGATCGCCGCCGCAGCCAAACACGGTGATGATGCGGCGCGGACGGAGCGCGCGGACGGTTTTCAACGCGTTGATGATGCCGTCAGGTGTGTGCGCGTAATCCACGAAAACATGAAAACGGGCGTTTTCAGAGACGCGCTCGAGCCTGCCGGGCACCTGGGGTGCTTTTTGCATGTTCGCGATGGCCTCGCGCAGATTCAAACCGACACCGTGCGCGGCGGCCAGGGCGCCGAGCGTGTTGCAAACGTTGAAATCGCCGATCAACGGCAGACGCACGAGAAAACTGCGGCCACGTGCTTCGAGTTCGAAGTTGGTGCCGGTGAGGTCGTAGCGGACGTTGATGGCGCGGAATTCATTGTGCACGCCGAAACCAAAGCGTGTGACGCGGCCGGTGTGCTGGAAGCGCTCGATGAGTTTTCGGCCCCAGGAATCGTCGCCGTTGATGATGAGCGCGCTACGCGGCTCGGCGGCGGCCATTTCAAACAGGCGCACCTTGGCCTCGAAGTACTTCTCCATCGTGCCGTGATAGTCCAGATGGTCCTGCGTGAGGTTCGTGAAGATGGCGGCGGCAAACGGCAGACCGTGGACACGATCCTGATCCAGCGCGTGCGAGGAAACCTCCATGGCGCAGGCGCGGCAGCCGTTGTCACGCATTTGCGCGAGCAGACCCTGGATTTCGAGCGACTCCGGCGTGGTGTGCGTGGCAGGAACATGCTGCCCTCCACCGAGATCATAAAACACCGTGCCTAGCAGACCGCTGCGCAGTTGCGCGGTGTTGAACAAATGATGCATGAGGAAGGCCGTGGTGGTCTTCCCGTTCGTGCCGGTGACACCGGCGATGGTGAGCGACTTCGCGGGATGTCCATTCAACGCCGCGGCGGCATCCGCGAGGGCGATGCGCGAGTGGCGAACATGAATCCATGGAGTGACACAATCGTCCGCAGGCGCTTGCTCGGCGATGATCGCGGCGGCACCAAGTTCGACAGCCTTTGGAATGAAGGCGTGCCCGTCGGCATGCGTGCCACGGATGGCGACGAAGGCGATTCCGGGGCCTGCTTTGCGGGAGTCATAGGTGAGGCCCTTGATCTCGGTGTCGAGGCTGCCGGACACGGCGGGCTTGTCGAGATGCGGGACGAGATCACGCAATTTCATTGCGCACCTCCTTTCGCGGCGACTTTGAGCGGCTGGTGGTTGCGGATGGCGAGGTGGTCGAGCGTCTCGCGCACGACTTCGGCAAAGACCGGCGCGGCGACACGGCCGCCGCGGATCATTTTAGAGCTTTCGGCCTTCGGATCATCAAGCATCACGAGGCAGACGAGCTGCGGATTATCGACCGGAGCGATGCCAATGAACGAGGTGAGGTAGGAGCCGTCGATGTAGCGCTTCTTTTCAGGATCATAACGGCGGGTGGTGCCGGTTTTGCCGCCGACACGCACGTCCGGCAAAGCGGCGCGGCTGCCGGTGCCCTCGAGGACGACGCCTTCGAGAAAATCGCGCAGAGAGGCGGCGGTTTTCGCGGTGCAGGCCTGCCACACGGGTTGCGGCGGCATGACCTCGGTCTCGCCGTTCTCTTTGACGACGCGGTCGATGAGGCGGGGCTTCATGAGCACGCCGCCGTTCGCAATCGCCCCGTAGGCCATGCACATTTGCAACGGTGTGACGGAAACCTCGTAGCCGATGGGCATGCGCGAGTAGGTGGTGTTGCTCCACTTGCCGGTGTTCACATAACCGGCCTTCTCGCCGAGCAGGCCGATGCCTGTGGTCGAGCCGAAACCAAAACGCGCCGTGTAGTCGAGCATGAGATCCTGGCCGACGCGTTTGCTGATTTTGTACATCCCGATGTTGCTGGAGTGGACGAGCACGCCTTTGACCGTCTGCATGCCGAGGGGCTCGTCGTCGCTGAGCTTCACCTTTCGGACGGGGTCTTCGTAAAACATCTGGCAACAGTCGATCTTCTCGCCGGGCGTGACTTTTTGGTTGTCTAGCGCGGCAGCGAGCGTGACGACCTTGAAGATGGAGCCGGGCTCGTAGGGCTCCGCGATCACATGGTTGGTCCATGTGCTGAGGTCAGGATTGCTCGTGTCGCGATGCGGGCGCGCGGCCATGGCAAGCACGGTGCCGGTGGAGGGCTCGGTGACGACAATGACGACACGCCGCGCCTCGTTCGCCTTCCATGCGCGCTCGCAGATGGCCTCGACATTGTCCTGCAACTGCATGTCGATGGTGAGGTAGGCATCGCTGCCGTGCCGAGGTTCGACGACAAGGCCGCGATAGGCGGGCAGCTCGTGGCCAAACTTGTCGCGCTCGATGAACTGCTCGCCCGGCGTGCCTGTGAGCTTCGCATCCATCATCTTTTCCACGCCCCAGCGGCCTTTGTTGCTCGCGGCGTCCGTGTCGCCCAAAACGAGTGAAAGGCGATCCTTTGCTGGAAAGCGACGCGCCACCGCGGGACGCATGTGGATGCCGAAGATGTGCTCCGCTTTGAAAAGGATGCTCCACTGCTTCGCGGTTTCCTCATCGACCTGTTTTGCGAGGACGATCTCCGGTTTGTCGGAGGCGAGCTGCTCACGGATTTCTTTTTCCGGCGCGGGCAGGATTTCCGCGAGGACCTTGGCAACGTGATCGTGGTAGGCCGAGATGGTTTCATCCTCGTCAAGCTGCTCGCGCAACTCAACCGCCTTCACTCCGCGCACGGCCGCGAGTTGATGGCGCACGGTGACGAGCTCGCGAAGGTGTGTGCGGTCAGTGTAAAGCTCGCTCACGTCCTCGTCGTGGGCGAGGTATTCGCCGTTGAAATCCTTGA
>Ga0315900_10002257_pt1 | contig 29888 bp, 21 predicted proteins | sample LakEriMetagenome_FD_203521 | JGI IMG/M metagenome (GOLD analysis project Ga0315900, IMG submission 203521) | Freshwater fungal communities from buoy surface, Lake Erie, Ohio, United States - Buoy 12 MA114 | ecosystem: Environmental > Aquatic > Freshwater > Lake > Lake biofilm | place: USA: Lake...
TTGGTTGAATTGATGTTCATTAGAAATTATTAAAATAATAGGCTGGAAATTATTTGTGCTGCAATATCAGAAGGAGAACCAAATTATTCAAAAACAGAAATTTGCTTTTTTTGAAAATGTTGTCTGCAAAAAAATCGTAAGGATTTAATCAGGATTCTCAGCTGGAAGAACACTAAAACTTAATCCCCATTTCCAGATTGAGCTGGCTGAGATTCATGTCATAGAGGCCGTCTACCTCCTTGTTTCGCCAGATGAGCGGACCTTTCACCGAAGGTACATTCAGCAAACCGCGGTTATAAGAAATGCCGCCGAACAAAGTGGTGTTTTCTCCCAGGCGGTATTCGGCTCCGGCGCCCAATAGCAAACCGAAATCGCCGATGGAATAACCTTTACCAAGAGCTGCTTTCTGAAATTTCTGGTTTTCATTCTTGTTTGAAATGGCTATTTCTTTGAGAGCCAGCGACGCGGTTCCGCCAACTACAAAGTACAACTTAACATCCGTTGCAATTTCATTGGTAAAAAGCTTCAGCGCCAGCGGCACCTGCAAATATTGAATGTTGATTACCGAAGCAGCCGCGCTTTTCGTCCCGGAAGAATCAAAGTTTGCCTCCAGTCCTGCCTTCATTACCGTATACCAGACCCCTGTGTAAAATGAGTAATTCCGGCCAAAATAAAAATCACCGGTAAGGCCGGCTGAAAAACGCACTCCCGAAGATCCGGCTGCCCAGGTAACCTGGTCGGTTTCGTCCAGATCCTGAACCCTTGACATGGAAATTCCGGGTGCAAACCGGAGGCCGAGTTTAAATTTGCTGTCCTGAGCCTGAGCCAGAACGGGTGAAAGCATCAGTATCAGACCATATAACAATTTGTTTTTCATAAAATTATCAGGGTATAATTGTCATTCAGAAATGAAAATAACCGAAGTAATGAAATTTCAGCTTTTCCTTAGAGGCGCAATTATAGGATTTTGTTTGGTAGCTTGGCTTACCTCCTGTGGAAAAAAGAAATGCAGGGAGGATGAAGGGACCCGCAAAGCAGGGAATCCGCTGAGCATCATCCGTCTTGAAGACAGCCTTGCCGCTCTCAAAGATACCGGTGAAACCAGACGCCTTCTCGAAAGGCATCCCCTGTTTTCAGAAAAATACCTCAGATGGTCGGTACTGCCACACGATAGCATCCTGATAAATGATGTCTGGAAAATTGCAGAAAGCCCTTTCAACGACACCCTTCGCATGGATGTGGCCAGGGAATTTTCTGATCTTGGCTGGCTGCAAACCGACCTGCAGTCTTTCTTTGATCATGCCCGGCACTATTTCCCGGAAATCCCGAATCCACAGGTATACACCCTCACGGCCGGCTACGGAGTTGACATGGAAGTGAAGGACTCTGTTATCGTTCTGGGCCTGGAGTATTTTCTTTCGGATTCTTCCCGCTACATTCCCAGAGACCCCGTTTCCGGTGTAATGATTCCTGGCTATATCCGCAAGCGGTTAAAGAAACGCTTCATACTTCCATCCATTGCGATGGTGGTGGCAGACCGGTACTGCCAGACTGATATGCTCGACAACAGCATGCTGGGTGAGATGCTGAAATGGGGAAAGATTTATTATTTCATGGAAAGAACCATGCCCTGCATGCCGGATAGCCTGATTGCTGGTTATTCGGAGATGGAAATGAATGATGCCGAAAAAAATCTCAAAACCATCTGGACGCACTTTTCAGAGAATAAGCTGTTCTTTAATACCGATCTATTCCTCATCAGAAAGTATTGCGATGAAAGGCCTAATGTACTGGAAATCGGCGATAAGTGCCCGGGACGAATCGGTCGCTGGCTGGGCTGGCAGATTGTGCGAAAGTGGGCCGGAGATAAAAAAATACCTCTGCAGCAGGTGATGGCCGAAAAAGATGCGCGGAAAATCTTCAATGAAAGCAGGTTCAGGCCATGAACAGGCCCGAAGTACTTCTTTAAAACTTTGCATTTACCCAGAAAGCTCCTCATTTTTGAGCACCTAGTACAACGATGAATCAGGACATTACCGCCAAAACAAAATCAAATGACTGGCTGCCACTGGCGGTCACCATACTGCTTACCCTGCTCTATTTTGCTTATTCGTTCAAGTCAAAGGGCTTTTACCAGCAGGACGAGGCCAATCACTACCTGTCTATGCTTCGCTTCTGGTACGACCCGGCTGCCATCATGGGAAACTGGGCTAAACCAGGCTATAAAATTCTCTATGTAATCACGGCGCTCGGAGGTCAGAAACTGGTAATTCTCCAAAACTGCGCTTTTGCCGCTTTTTCCTGTTTTTTCGCCTATAAATCGGCTGAACGCCTGGGTGCAAAAAATCCCTGGGTTGCCTTCATACTGCTGGCTTCGCAACCCTTGTGGATTGCCCTGGCCTTTCGTAATTATTCCGAGTTTCCAGCTGCCTTCCTCCTGATTCTTGCTTTCTGGTTTTACTCCGGCAACAAAATGTGGCCTGCGGCCATCATTTCGGGCCTGATCTGTACCATCCGCCAGGAGTTTTACCCGATTGCGGCCATATTCGGCGTATGGCTGCTTTACCGTAAATTCTGGCTTCCGGCGCTTTCCATTGCCATTTTTCCCCTGCTTCAGAATCTTGCCGGCTACCTTCTGTACGACGACCCGATTTACCTCTACAACCAGATTCTCGGCACCAGTGCAACTCTGAAAGATGCCTATGAGCGGATGGGATTCGATCATTACTTCCTCACATCAGCTGTGGTTTTCGGGCCGCTGGCCCTTACCTTTTTTGTGGTGTACCTGGGTCAGATTCTCCTGCGGAAAAAAGCAGAGCACCCCAGTCTTCTATTTGCCGCTCTCGGATTTTTCCTAATCAATTGCCTTTTCAACTGGAAAGAATTTCACATCGGTCCGGCTACAGGCGGAAACCTGCGCTACATGTGCATCATTTCACCTTTGATAGCAGTAATGGGTGCCCTGGCTCTGGATAGCCTGGGGGAATTCAGGGAAAGGGGCAAACTGCTATGGGTATTGCTTCCATTCCTGATGCTCGTTGGCATTTACCTGAACTATGAACACAATTTCCTGAGGCTTCTGGAAGACAAGCCCGACAGCCTGCCGCTAACCGGCGCAATTTTTGCTGCCGCAGTGATTTTCCTTCCGCTCAGCAGCAAGATTCAGACGGCTGTTCTCGGAGGTCTTTGCGCCTTCCTGGCATTGCTTGCGGTAAAACCGATAAAACTGAGCCCGGAGGACAAGGTATGCCAACAGGTGGCAGACTGGTACAGGCAAAATTCCGCTGAATTCGGTGGCAAGCCACTTTACAATACCCACATTATGTTCTACTACTTTTCAGGTAAGGTAGAAAAGGAATTTCATCCTGAACCCAGCCCTATTACCGACACTGCCACCATGGAAAAGGCTCCGGTGGGAAGTCTGGTTCTCTGGGACTCGCACTACGGCTACCGGCCCAACTACAAACGGGGCGTTCCTTACGAATATTTTGCCCAAAGCGGAAAGTACGAAACCATGCAGATTCTGGAGGCAGAAGACAGGTCCTTTGCCTATGTGCTGATGCGAAAAACAAGGCAGTAATTTTCATCCATCTGCCAAATGCTTCGGAAAATCCGCTTTCACAAGGCTCCCGGGAGAGACTTCCCGGATAAACAACGACTGAAAAAATGCCTCATCGCAACGCTTCAGAACCACGGTTTGAGCCTCTCCTCACTTCAGTACACTTTCACAAGCGATGAAGAACTCCGGGAGATGAATATGAATTTCCTTTCACACGACTACTATACCGACATTCTCACTTTCGACCTTTCCGACCATGCCAGCGAAGTTGAAGGTGATGTTTACATCAGCCGGGACCGTGTCCGCGAGAATGCTCTCCGGGAATCGGTGTCTGCAGAAGAGGAATTCTGCCGGGTGATTGCCCACGGTCTCCTTCATCTTTGCGGCTACAAAGACAAAACGAAAAAGGATAAAGAACTTATGCGCAGGAAAGAAAATGCCTTCATCGAACTTTATCATTCAGAAGGCTAATGTTTTCCGTAAACTACTCCGGAAAGTTCGTTCATGGCTTATCTGAAATTGGTAAATTGCGGGCATGATACCGGACAACGGTAAAAAACAAAAGAACATTCTGTTTATCAGTTCCAATGATGGCAGCGACATGCGCATCAATAAGGAGATAAAAAGCCTGCATGCTGCGGGGGCCAGTGTTTATTTCGTGGGCGTGGAGAGCAAACCGGAGAACTGCTTCGCAAGGCCCTTCTGCCATGAAGTCTGTCTGGTAAGAGGACCGAGAAATACAGCATTGAGTTTCATCCGTTTACTTATGACAGTCCTCCGGATTCTTCTTACGAGGAGGATAAGCAGCATCCACATCATCAATGAGCAACTGATGGTTTTCTTTTACCCCCTGTTGTTCTTCCGTCACACTGTTCTCGACCTTTTCGATTCGCTTTTTCTGAAATACAATCATCCGGGCAATTCACTTAAAATGCTCAAGTGGTTTGTCTATCTCCCTGTTAACCGGATTATTGTGACGGATGAAAGAAGATTGAGCCTGATGCCTGATTTTGCCAAGGAAAGATGCCTTGTTCTGCCCAATTATCCACCTATCAGAACCCCAGAAACCCGCAAAAAAAGAAGCGGACCACTGTGCATTCTTTACAACGGTTGGATGGGCAGAAACAGAGGAACGGAAATCATCGAAGGTCTGCTTACCACAGGATTACCACTTAAGGTGATAATGGCCGGATGGTTCAGTGATGAAGCTACACGAATAATGGTTGAGAAACATCCTGAATCGATTGATTTCCGGGGTGTGGTACCACAGGAAACGGCCCTGACCTGGGCAGAAAAAGAGGCAGATTACATACTGTGTGTGTATGCTCCGGTCAACGATAACAACATCAACGCATCACCGAATAAAATTTATGATGCTATTCACACAGGCACCCCGCTGATAGTGAACAGTGAAATCGGTATATCTGTTTTTACAAATGCCAATAACCTTGGAATAGTTCTTCCATCCTACTACAACATTGATTTTCAAGCTCTTTTTTCTGAACTAACTGAAAAAAGAAATTCTTTCCACTGGGAAAACAGGCTTCGAGAACAATATTCCTGGGAGAACACAGAAAAAATTCTAATCAATTGCCACCAATTGACATGAGAGTTCTGTTCTGCACCAATGCTTTTTCTACTGTGAGTAACGGGCCAGCCAAGTTTGCTGCCATCCTCGCATCCACAAAACACCTGAGCGGCAATAGAGAAATCAGAATATTAACAGAAGACTCCATTGAAAGCCAAGGCAATGTGTACCAGGTTAAACTTAAGTATCCAGCTTTCTTTCAGCCCTTTTCTCAGTTTATCAGAATGTACCAGTACCACCGGGTTGCCATGCAGATCCGGAAAAACTATCCTTTTGATGTATTGGTTTACAATAATGCATTGGTCGGATTTCTAAGTATGCTGCTTTTCAGAGGAACCACAGGTATGATTAACGATTATACCAATGCCACCTGGAATGAGGACCCCTTTGGAAAATCCGGCGAAAAGAACCTGAAGCGAAGGGTATTTTTTGAAGTGGAAAAATGGTTTTGCCGTCTTTCCAGAAGAAAAATAATAACCAATTCACAGTATTTATCTTCTGTACTTACAGCCACATATGGTGTAGATTCTTCCCGATTCAGCGTGCTGCACAAGGGAATTGAGGAAAAGCTTATTGCACAAAACCGTCAGGAATTATTACAGAATAAAATATCTAACAGCGTTTTATTTGTTAAAACCAACTACCTGCTGGCCGGATTTTCTGACCTGGCAGACGCATTAAAAATATTAGATAAAGAAATCAGGCTAACGGTTATTGGTCCTGCAGAAAGCAACCATAATTCCATTCGCGAAATGTTTCATGGCAGCAAAGTCCAACTCGACCTGCGGGCCCATCAAAATCAGGATAAAGTATTTGAACTGATGAAAAGCCACCGTGTTTTCTGCCTTCCCTCCTACAAGGAAGCCTTCGGCGTGGCCATTCTTGAAGCTCTTTCCTGCGCCTGCCGCGTGGTGGCAAGCAGGACCGGCGGAATTCCGGAAGCAACCGGAAACGGGCCCTGGGGTTTTCTTTTTTCACCCGGCAATCCCGGTGAACTTGCCATCAGTCTGGAGCAGGCGCTATGCAGCAGTGATGAAGTTATTAATGAACCCCTGGAGCAACATCTTCTTGGATTTGCCGAAAGCAGGCTGGTAAACAGGTTTTTTGAAATTCTGGAAAACGATGAATCCAAATAAAAAAATCCTGACCAATCCGGTTTTTATTCTGCTTTTTCTGAACAGTATTCTTGTTCTGCTTTCATACTCATATAATTCCTATAATGGCTACATCTCTGGTACATTCACAATTGCAAAGCAGTTAATTCTGCTTTTTTCACTCATCTTCCTGTTATTCAAATCGGTTAGCCTTAAGATATTCCGATCAGCCTGTTTAATAATTCCGGTTGCCTTTTTTATTTTTTCCATTTTCAGATCTTCTTTTTTAAGCTCCCTGTATTCCCTTGCAACGCTTTTTGTTCCTTACTTTTATATCCTAAGTACCCTTTCATATCTAATAAAGCAATTTTCATTTCGGGAAACTTTTGGCCATCTGCTCCTTCTCTTCAATTTCGTTTATCTCTATCCTATTGTCATTTATTTCCTGCTGGGAACAGGATTTGAAAAAACCAATATTTATGGAATTGAGGACCAGGGCTTCTTCTTTTCGAATCATTATGGATGGGCTACAGCTATTTTTTTAACCACCACGCCTGCAATTATCTACCTTTTCAAGTTGAATAAATTGTTGCGCACAATATTCCTGGGATGCACCATCCTTGCATTCTATCTGCTTATTATCAGCGCGAACAGATCTGCCATGCTGGCCGTTACAATCGCATTAATCATACTGGTCTTTTTTCCGAAAGGCATCCACCTTCTCAGGGGCTCCAATGCTGTTCTGTTAATTTTCCTGATTTCTGTTCCTTTCTACTTTTTGACAAATCTGAAAGATCAAAAAAACTCTTCCGTTAATTTTCTTATTAAAAAAAATGAGAAGCAATTTGAAACAAAAGAAAAAGCAGAAACACGATTTGTTGTTGCCAATTTTGCATTTGATTATTTTAATAACAATCCGATTTTATGGCTCACAGGAGTAGGCTTGTTTAACCATGCTTTTATTCAGGGCGTAACCAATCTGGGAGCTTATCATAATTCATACTGGGAAATTCTTTTCGGCGGCGGCGTCCTTGTCTTCTTATTTTTTCTGAGTGTAATGATTTTACGTCCGATTTATGTATTTAATAAATACATAGGCAACTTCGGGCTGATAATGATTCCGCTTATCATTATCCCGTTCTTTGAATCAAACCTGACGGGAGGACAATTTTTATTTTTCCCGTGGTTCAGCATTATGCTACTTATGAATGTGCGGAAGATTGTATGATTTCTAAGAACTGCCTTCTCTAAAATTTCCTGCTGGCAGAATTCCGGCTCACTTGTTATTCGTCTTTTATTCGGCCAATAATCTTTAACCCAGATAATGCATTAGAACTTCGTTATGAGAGCCTAACATGCAATAAATCAGCGCCTTTTATTCGAAATTCGTAGCAGCGCTACGGATACAGAAGAAAAGGCGGCGAAGCATCTGATTTGTCCGCCGCGGCGGATAGGCTCGGAATAGATTTTCTAATGCGTTTTCTGGGTTCATCGTTCCCACATGCATTTTTTTACATCATCCTTCAGGCGCACAATTCCGCGCCCGTATACCACTTCTGCCATACTGAATCGGGGGGCGGTGGTGGGGATATAATTGGTTAGTTTCAGTGTATCGCCGAATAATTTCCCTTCCGGTGAATAAGTCGCGATGGACTGAAAGTAATCATTGGTTGGAATCACGGATGCCATATTGATTTTGAGCGTACAGCTCAGTGCCTCATTGTCTACATCGATTGAAATAGACAGACTCTGGGCATCCTGCGTGGTAATTTCGGCACTAAGGGAGCAGGCAGAGCGGCAATAAGGCTTGGAGCCGGAACCGCCCACACTCAGGACATTTTGCTTCTCAGTGCGTGCCGGAGTTTTATCATAATTCGTCGTGTTGAATACAAGGCTGTCGCCGGCTGCATTATGAAAAACCAGTCTGCTTTCATTCGGAATGTAGGGCGTGAGATTATCACTGAAGCCCGGACATTCCTTTTCTTCTCCGCATGAGACCAGTATCAGATACAGGAAGAGGCTGGTGCTGAGCCTGGCAGCCCAGCCAAGGATGGTTTTTTCCGATTTCATTACTGCGATACTACAACATTTCTTTTTTCTGATGGAAGCCGGGAGAAGCTATTTTTACCTGTTTCCATATTTGATGTATGCAGTTCCGGAACAGACCTTCTTCTCCATAAACGGATTTCAATACAGCACCCGGAAGCGGATCGTATGCTCGATGGCGCGCAGGTCGCGGATTACCTCCTTGTCGTATTCCTTGTCGATGTCGGTTATCACATAGCCGATGCTGGGATTGGTTTTGAGATACTGACCCACAATGTTGATGCTGTGGCCGGCCAGCACCTGATTGATTCTGGCCAGAATACCCGGTACGTTTTCATGGCAGTGAATCAGTCGGTGGGCATTGGCCAGTTCCGGCAGCTGAATTTCGGGGAAGTTCACACTCATGTAGCTGCTGCCACTGTTGATGTAATCGATGATTTTTCCGGGTACATATTCCGCAATGCTGAACTGTGCTTCCTCCGTACTGCCACCTATGTGCGGAGAAAGGATTACATTCGGCAGGTTCTGCAGTTCAGAAACAAAGGGTTCCTGATTGGTCTTCGGTTCTTCGGGAAAAACATCCAGACCAGCCCCCCGTACTTTTCCGCTTTTCATGGCAGCCGTAAGGGCGGCAATGTCTACCAGATGGCCGCGGGCCAGATTAAGGAAAACCACGCCTTCCTTCATACGGGCAAATTGGGCTTCGCCGATAAGGTTTGTATTCGATTTCCGGCCATCGGCATGCAGGCTGATGATGTCGGCCTGCTCGAGCAGCTGGTTCAGGTTCTGGCATTTACGGGCATTTCCGATGGCCAGCTTGTCGACCACATCGTAAAATAACACCTGCATGCCCAGTGCTTCTGCCAGTACGGAGAGCTGGGTGCCGATGGATCCGTAGCCGATGATGCCCAGTTTTTTACCCCTTATCTCATAGCTGTTGCCGGCACTTTTGTCCCAGATGCCCTGGTGCATCAGGCTGCTTTTTTCCACCATGCGGCGGGTTAGCAGAATCATTTCTCCAATGGCAAGTTCCACCACCGAGCGGGTGTTTGAATAAGGTGCATTGAAAACGGCAATGCCTTTTTTCAGGCAGGCATCGAGGTCTATCTGATTGGTGCCGATGCAGTAGGCACCCACAGCAATAAGCTTGTTTGCTTTTTCCAGAACCCTTGGTGTAAGCCGGGTTTTGGAGCGGATACCCAGAATGGAAACCTCGCCTATGCGCTCACAAAGTTCATCTTCATCGAGCGCGCCGGGAAGGCATTCCACCTGATAACCTTCTTCGCGGAAAAGACTGGTTGCCTGCGGATGTATGTTTTCCAGCAGAAGCACGCGGATGCGGCTCTTGGGATAACTGATCTGCATAGGCAGTTTGTTGTCGTAGAGAAATTCCTCCAGGCTGGCGGAATGCCGGTCGGCCAGCGATACCACCGGCTCACGCTTTACATTTTCGGTGAAGGCAAAGAATTTGTTAGCCAGACCGGCTTCCCGTATTTCATAGTCAGTATAACCATCACCCAGCACATACACCTCACCCGGCAGGGAAAGGGCCTTGAGCAGCTTCACCTTTCCTTTATCCTGACTCAGGTAATTGTCTTCATCAAATCCGCAGATCATGTTGTTTTCGTCAAAGCGGAAAGAATTGGCATACACATTTTCCTCCGGTATTCCGAAATCAGCCACAATGGGCACAATGAACTCACGGAATCCGGAAGACACAATGAATACCTGCTGGCCGAACTGCTCAAAAAAGGCGCGGTTGCGTAGAAAGGACTCTGATACCATTTCACGGAGGACTGTAACCAGTTCTTCGAGGTGATGGCGCCCGGCCTGAAGCAGTGCAACCCGGGCCCGTAGTGATGCTGAAAAAGAAAGGCTGCCGTTCATAGCCTCTTCGGTGAGCCGGCTGATTTCCTCTGCTACATTTTCTGCTTCCGGCTTGTTTCTCAGTGAAATGCGGACCAGTTCGTCCATGGCTTCCACCCGGGTAAAGGTAGAATCAAAGTCTATGACAAAATACTTGTCAAATTCCTTCATGATAATAATTCAAGAAAAAAAAGTACGTGCCTGAAAAAAAAGTGTGGCAAAGGTAGCCTTTAACAGGGATTAAGGACATAAGTCCCGCGGCAAAAAATCTGCATTACCCGGCCACGGCAGGGAAAATTGCTTGTTGCCTTTGCCCTCTTTGCTAAATCGTACGGAAGATAAGAATTACAGAATCTTCCGGGTTCGGCCAGAACTATGCTTTTTTGTCGGCTTCTTTCAGATTACTCAGATACTGAATCAGTTCTTTGGCCAGCACAATGCTTTCTTCCTGGTCTTTTTCATGACTTGCCGATTCGAGTTTCCGTGACAATTGTATGCCCTCACTCTTATTCAGAATGGCCAGTGAACTGATCAGGTTGTGTGCCTTGAATTCTATGGCCGTCCAGTCCTGGTTTTCAAGGGCTTCTGAAAGAATCCGAACATCCTCCGGTATTTTAGATACAACGGCTTTGCTGAGCCAGTCGGCCGGCCTTCCTCCCTTCCTTCCATCGCTCAGCGGATTTTCAGATTTTGCGGTATTGTTTGATTCCGGCTGGATTTCGCCCGGTTGCCGGTGGATATGATTCTGGCCATCCGTATTTTTTATCGTAGCTGCAAAGTTGAGTATAGTCTGAATCAGTGTTTTTTCCGTGTACGGTTTGGAGATATAATCGTTCATGCCATTTTCCAGGCATTTTTTTCGTTCACTGCTCATTGCGTGAGCAGAGCAGGCAATTATTGGCGTATTGAGCTGAAGTTGTTTTCTTATTTCCTCTGTGGTACTGATACCGTCCATGATGGGCATCTGGATATCCATCAGAATGATGTTATAGGTATTTTCCCTGAGTTTTTCAATAGCCTGCTTTCCGTTATTGGCAATATCGGGTTGGATGCCGAATTTTTCAAGAACAGATGTGGCAAGTAACTGATTGTGCTCATTGTCCTCTACCAGCAGGAGTTTAATTCCGGATAATTTGTCGGTTTTTTCAGAATAGGCAAGTTCCTCATGCGGTTCCGGATTTTCGTATTCGCCGGAGATTTCATAAGTAATGGAAAAAGAAAAGACCGAACCTTCTCCTTGCCTGCTCTTTACGTTGATACTGCCATCGTGTAATTCAATCAGTGATTTTACTATGCTCAAACCCAGACCGGTGCCTCCGTACAGCCGGGTTGTATACGTTTCTGCCTGAGAGAAGCGTTCAAAAATTTTCTTGATTTTTTCTTTTGGAATACCAATCCCGGTATCAGCTACGCTGAAGACAATACGCGTTGAATTTCCGTAGCGTTCTGCTTCACGCACCTTGAGTTCAACATGCCCTTTTTCCGTGAACTTAATGGCATTGGAAAGCAGATTGATCAGGATCTGACTGAGCCTGACCTCATCCCCGTTAATGAGTTCCGGAATTTCATTGTCATAGCTGAAAAACAGCTTGATTCCTTTCGATTTCGCTCTTGAAGAATGCAGTTGGATTACCTGCTTGCAGGCATTTTCAATCCGGAACGGATGGGCATCAAGTTCCAGTTTCCCGCTTTCCAGCTTCGAGAGGTCCAGAATATCATTGATGATGACGCTCAGGGTTTTAGAGGCTGTACTGATAATCTCTACTTTTTTTCTCTGATCATGATTAAGGTTAGTCTGGGCCAGAATTTCATTAAAACCAATGATGGCATTCAGCGGTGTTCTGATTTCATGGCTCATGTTGGCCAGAAAAATGTCCTTTGCCTTTGCCTTTTCTGCCTCAATTTTATTTTGCATCAACAGTTCCTCAAGTTCAGCTTTACCGGTAATATCCTTTGCAGTGGCATAAATACGCTTTATTTCCTCGTCATAGGCTGCGGTCCACTCCAGGCTGATTTCTTTGCCGTTTTTATGAAGGAATCGGTTCTGCAGACTTTTAAGCTTTCCGTTAGAAAACAGCATACTCATACCGGAACGGGTTTTTTCTATGTCTTCAGGATGGATAAAATCGAATAAATTTCTTCCTTTAATATCTTCATCAGGGTAACCCAGAATTTCCTGAAATGAGACACTGTTTTTTATTATCCTTCCATCCGTATTGGTTATGCAGAGCATGTCCGGAGAAAGTTCAAAAAATCGTTGTAAATCAAGCGCCTTTTGCCTTTGCTCGGTGATGTCCTGACAGGTTCCCTCAATCAAGATCAGTTCTCCGGAATCATCCATAACCGGGCTTCCTGATACCTTGACAATTTTGGTACGGCCGTCTTCAAATACCAGTCTCTGACGAAAGGAAAACGGACGACCCTTCCGGGCCAGGTCCATGGAAAGGGTTGTGGCTTTTTGCCGGTCTTTCGGGTCTATTCTTTCCACAGCCAGTACTGATAGTTGTTCCGGGCTTGTTGGTGGAAGCTCAAAAATGCGGTACTGTTCTTCAGACCAGTAGGTGCAGGCATCCTTTACATTGTATTCCCAGCTTCCCGTTTTGGCAATGGCCTGTGCTTTAATCAGCTGGCGGGTAATTTTTTGATTCTCCTGTTCGGCATTCTGCTTCTCGGCATCCGCCTTCATGATTTCAAAAAGGGTATTGCACGCTGAGAAAACAGGCTTCAGAAATTCAGCTTCCATTTCAGAATAGGATTTCGAATCTCTTCCTATACCCAGCAAGCCGGTTTTTTTGCCATCCTTGCCAGTAATCGGGCTGAAAAGAAAAAAAATTGATCTTTCATCATCACCTTTAAGATTCACAAATCGAAAATCATCCTTCAGGGTATTTTGTCCATCCTTCAACAGCAAATCCGGAAGTTGCCTGTCTGAATCTATGCCTACCCCGGCGAGAATTTGATATTCCTGATTCAAGGGAGATTGTTCAGCGATGAATCCCAAAGAGCTGCCGCTCAAACGGATTGTCACCGAGAGGATTTTGCCAAGAACAGAATTAATATCGGAACGGGAAGTTATGATGCCTTCGTTTATCCTATGAAGCGATTGCAGCAGGTCATTCGAGCGGGCTAATTCCTCCAGCTTATTGCGGTGTAAGAACATTTTCATGGCATTGTTTGCCAGTGCAGCCAGGTGCTCTTTCTGAATTTCCGTTAAAGCCCCCGGTTTGCAGTCCATCACACAAAGGGTACCGATGCAGATATTGTCATGCATACGCAGCGGAGCGCCGGCATAAGACCGCAAGCCCGGTTCGTTTGAGACCATAGGATGATGCCGGAAGGCGGGATCTGCCAGTGTGTCCGGAATCTCAAAAAAAGAATTGGATCGAACCACATATTGCCCCAGCGCAAGGTCTCGTGGTGTCTGCTCCATGTCCAGCCCTATTCTGGCTTTGAACCATTGCCTTTCTTTATCCAGAAGAGAAATGGCTGCAAATGGTTTCTCGCAAATCTGCGAAGCAAGCTTAACTATGTCTTGAAATTCTTTTTCCGGCGGACCATCTAAAATATTCAATAGATATAGCGCGTTGAGGCGATGCTCTTCCGTTTCTGGTAAAGAGTTTTTTTTCATATAATAATAAAAAAATCAACACAGTACCCTCAGGTTGGTCAGGCCTCAGGCAATAATAAAACACTCCTGCAATTACCGGCATTTTTGGTGGCCTTTGCAAGATTGTTTCAAATAAAAAATCTTGTATGAAGAAAGAAAATATTATTTAGTAAACAATTTTTCTGATATCGGTCAATTGCCCGTATTTGGGAATTAATGGCGGACTTTTTTTTTAATTATCGTAAATAACAATCCTTTGCTAGATTGATTTGGGGAGTTTTATTTCCGGTCATAATTGCCGGAGATTTCTCCCGACCAGATGCATCTACCTGAATTTCTATCAGGCGGTATGTAATATTTTATAAAAAAAGCTTCTGAAACTGCCCCGAGAGGGAAAGGTTGCCGGCATGCAGGCAAAAATTCACCATTGCAGCCGGCAGCCCTTAGCCAATTATGCCTGGCGAACAAGCTGAATTTCTGCACTGAGCTGCACCTGCTCGCCCACAAGAACCCCGCCTGTTTCGAGTGCAGCATTCCATTTCAGACCCCAGTCGGTCCTGTTGATGAAGCCATTCAGGCTGAAACCGGCCTTTTCATTCCCCCAGGGATCCTTGTTCTTCCCGTTGAAAGTGAGCTCCAGTTCAGTTTCCTTAGAAACACCCCTGATGGTAAGTAAACCTTTGAGTTTGTACTCGGGCCCGCCTGTTTTGTTCAGGCTTTGGCTTTCAAACAGGATTTCCGGGTATTTCTCTGCATCAAAAAAATCCGGACCCCGCAGATGAGCATCACGGTTATCGTCGTTGGTGTAAACCGAGGCTACCTCAATCTGCACCCTGATCGGATCTGTGCTGAAGTCTTCGCCGTCAATTTCTGCATGAAATTTCCTGAATACTCCCTTAACATGTGAGATCATCAGGTGACGAACCTTGAATTCCAGTTCGCTGTGTGCAGGATCCAGAATCCATTTGCATTTGTTTAAGTGATTTTCCATGGTAATTGTTATTTGATAATTTCTCCTCAATTCCTGTGCCATGGCAGTCTGCCACCAGAATCTGACATCGCATCTGTTTCGAAAAAAAACAATTATTACCCAGGCTTTCCTTTGCCATCTGCCTTCGGGGAACTTATTTTTTTTGATTACACAGGGATTAACCGATGGTATTTACGGGGAAGATTTCGTCAGAATTTTTGACCTTAAAAACCGGAGTTTTTTAAAATAATATTTGGCAAATTCCATATTCCTAAAAATTCTGGCCTAAAATCCTTCCTTTTTACTGATATATATAGAATTGCAAGCAAATTTTATTTTGCAGCTGTCTTTATTTTTTTTAGAAATTTGTATCCGGATTCAGGGTTACCTCCTGTTATTCCTGCCTATTAATACACTACCATTTTACACCAAAACATGATTGAATCTGGCCTTAGGTCTGCCCTGAGCGGTTTGAACGCCTGCAGACTTTCTACTTCCGGAAAGGTTTTCTGGAATCTTTCAGCCCCCGAACTCGTCGAACACAGCCTTTCTAACAAAGAAGGGGTGCTCACTTCAAGCGGAGCGCTTATGTGCGACACCGGTAAATTTACCGGCCGCGCTCCGGACGATAAGTACATCGTACGCGATTCTCTTACCGAAAATCAGGTATGGTGGAAGGAATTTAACCACCCGGTCGAGCCTTCTGTATTTACCAATCTGAGGAACAAGCTCACGGAGTTTCTCAAAGATAAAGACCTTTATGTCCGCGATGCCATGGCCTGTGCCTCCTCCGGGCACAGAATCAAGGTGCGCGTGGTAAATACACTTGCCTACCACAATCTGTTCGTTCATAATATGTTTCTTCGTCCGACAGCCGAAGAGATTCATGACTTTGAACCGGAGTGGACGGTAATCAACGCTCCTGCTTTCGAAGCCGATCCGGCTAAAGACGGAGTACGAAGCAAAAATTTCGCCATCATCAACTTCACGGAGAAGTGCATTATCGTAGGAGGCACAGGATACACAGGTGAAATCAAAAAAGGAATCTTCACGGTTCTGAATTTTACCCTTCCGACTGAAAAAGGAATTCTTTCGATGCACTGCTCCGCCAATGAAGGCCATGATGGTCAGACCGCCCTGTTTTTTGGTCTTTCAGGAACGGGTAAAACAACCCTTTCCACTGACCCGGAACGCAAGCTGATCGGCGATGATGAACATGGCTGGGCCGAAAACGAAATCTTCAATTTTGAAGGTGGCTGCTATGCCAAGGTAATTAACCTGAGTGAAAGCGGCGAGCCGGATATTTACCGGGCCATCCGTTTCGGTTCCGTTCTTGAAAATACCCGCTTCATTGAAAACAGCAGGGAAGTGGATTATACCAATTCTGAGGTTACGGAAAATACCCGGGTTTCTTATCCCATTCACTACATTCAGAACTCGAAGGAAATTTCAACAGGCGTTCCTCCCACCAACATTTTCTTCCTTACATCTGATGCACAGGGCATTCTTCCGCCCATTGCAAAACTGAGCGTGGAGCAGGCAATGTTTCATTTTCTCTCCGGCTACACCGCGAAAGTTGCCGGTACTGAGGCAGGTGTAAAAGAACCTAAAGCCGTATTTTCTTCTTGTTTCGGTGCACCTTTCCTTCCGCTTCATCCCGGAAAATATGCATCCCTGCTCGGAGAAAAACTTAAAAACTCTAATGTAAATGTCTGGTTGGTAAACACCGGTTGGATTGGTGGTCCTGTTGGTACGGGGTCCCGCATGCGCCTTTCGCATACACGCTCCATCATCACGGCCGCGCTCAACGGCCAGCTCAACAATGTGGATTACATTGCCCATCCGGTATTCGGCGTAAAGATGCCGGTTAGCTGTCCGGGTGTACCTGTGTTTCTTATGAACCCAAGGGATATCTGGCAGGACAAGGGAGCCTATGATGTGGCAGCCAACAGCCTTGCAGCTCAGTTTCTCAAGAACTTTGAAAAGTTCCGTGAACTGGCGGATGAGAAAATCATGGCAGGAGCTCCGCGTCAGCTGGAACTTCAGAACTGATTCAACCTTAAACTTTTATTTTTATGAGTGGACAGTTTGAACAGCTGGTTCTGCCAATTGGCACAACCCTCGACCGCTTTATCAACACACAGCAATCGAATTTCCCTTTTGCCAAAGGAGAATTCTCTCAGTTGCTGCGCGACATAGCCATTGCATCCAAAATTGTAAACAGGGAGATTAACCGTGCCGGCCTTGCCAACATTGCCGGTTCCTATGGCTCCCAGAACAATCATGGGGAAGAGCAGCAAAAGCTTGACATTGTGGCTAATGTGCGTTTCATCCGCGCCCTGAAACTTGGCGGGGAAGTAGTGGCCATTGCCTCGGAAGAAGATGAGGAACTCATCGATACCGGAAATCACAACGGCAAGTATGTAGTGGCAATCGATCCGCTGGATGGTTCCTCCAATATTGATGTAAATGTGGCCGTTGGTACCATTTTTTCGATTTACCGGAGGAAGAGCCCGGTTGGAACACCGCCTACCCAGGAGGATATTCTTCAGAGAGGCACCGATCAGGTAGCTGCCGGCTACATTCTTTATGGTTCGTCCACCATGCTGGTGCTTACCAGCGGTGCCGGCGTGGATGGATTTACCTACGAACCTTCCCTGGGCGAATACTACCTGAGCCATCCCAACATGCGTATGCCGCATAACGGAAAAATATACTCTGTCAACGAAAGCAGTTTCTCCGGATTTCCTCCCGGCGTGCAGGAATACATCACACATTGCCATGAGCGGAACTTTTCAGCCCGCTACATCGGTTCATTTGTAGCTGATTTTCACCGCAATCTCCTCAAAGGCGGAATCTTCATGTATCCGGAATCGGCGAAAGCGCCGGCTGGTAAACTAAGGCTCATGTATGAGTGCTTTCCCCTTGCCTTCATTGTAGAGCAGGCGGGCGGAAAAGCAAGTACAGGGAGCATGCGGATTCTGGAAGTAGAGCCGTCGAAACTGCATCAGCGCAGTCCGCTTTACATCGGCTCTGCCGAGATGGTGGAAGATCTTGAAAAACACTTACTACTCGACCGCGTACGTGTTTGACGTTTTGGTTAAATTAAAATCCGAAAAACCCGGTTCCATGGACCGGGTTTTTTTATGCCGGATGCCCCGAAATCTGTAAGCAAATAGCAGTCCGTTCAAATGACCAGAATAAGCCGCGTTTAGTCTCCGGCCTCATTGTCAATTTCTTCTGAAATTTTTCCGGAGCGGTCAAAAATTCTGGTTTTACCTACTGCCACCCCTGCGTTGAAGCGGGTTTCTTCTGTAATTCCACCTTCAGGGCGGTAGAATTTCCAGAGGCCCTGGCGTTTGCCGTTTTCCAGCATTCCTTCTGCCTGCAGTTTTCCATCCGGGAAGAAGAAAAGCCATCTGCCGCTCATTTTTCCATTCTGCAGAGTTCCTTCACCTTCTTTTTTACCATCGAGATTATAGGTGATGATGCTGCCGTTTCCCTTTTCAAGTTTTCCGTAATTCAGCTTTTTCCCTTCGGGGCTAAGGCAGGAGGTTATTTCAATAAGTCCGCCATCAGACCAGATTTCCCTGCTCTTCAGTTTGCCGTCCGGATAATAAAACTCCCAGACGCCGCTTTCTTCTCCATTGATGTAGCTGCCTTTGGCGGATATTTTCCCATTTCCGAACCAGGTAGTCCATTCACCTTGCGGCCGGCCATTTTCGAAGATGCCTCTGGACTGCAGGCTGCCATTGTCGTAAAAGAAAGTCCATTCGCCGGTTTCAAGGTCATCGGAGAATTTACCTTCCGAATGGAGTCTGCCGTTTTCAAACCACTCCAGTGCCGGCCCGTTCTTTTTGCCGTAGCGAAAAAACTGGCTGCTCAGCCGGCGCCCCTTTTCATCCCGGGTTTCGGAAAGGGAATCCTGCTTTCCATCCCGGAACCAGGCAGACCGGGCCTTTTCGCCATTGGGGTGAAATTCACAATAATTGCCGCTAAGTTCACCATCAGTAAATTCATAGCGCGCTTTAAGGCGTCCTTTTTCATCGTAGTCGGTCCAGACTGAATCTTCCAGCCCGCGGCTGAATTTCCCTCTGATCAGCAGTTTTCCCTCCGGCGACCAGGCCATGTAGGGACCGTCTTCCTTGCCGGAAACGAAACAGGTCCGTGAGGCAAGACTCGAGTCGGGGTAAAACTCTTTCATAATTCCATTGAGTTCACCTTTCCGGAATTCCCGGATTCTGATGATTCTTCCAAGGCTGTCATAATCGGAAAATGCACCCTCTGCTTCACCGCCACTGATAAAAAACACCTGCTTTCTGATTCCGGAATCGAAATAGCGGCGGATGGTACCGAAGCCGTTTCTGGCTGTTCCTCCGGGGTGCATCCGGCCTTTCTCATCCCTGAAATCCGAAACGCTCAGCAGCAGTCCTTCTTTCCATTCCTCCCGGTATGCCTCCGTACTGTCGGAATGAAAATATTGCCAGAGGCCATCTTTGCTACCTGATAAATAGCGGCCGGTACTCCGGGGTTTTCCGTTGCTGTGGAATGTTCTCCAGAAGCCCTTTTTTTCGCCGTTTTCAAACTGCCCGGATTCCAGCAGAAGGCCTGCCGGAGCATAGACCTGATAGTCTCCATCCGGCTTGTCGTTGAGCCAGCAGGATTTTTCTTTCAGATTTCCTTCAGGATGAAGAAAACGAATGCAGCCGTTCATCGGAATCCTGCGCTTTCCTTCGAAGCGGAATTCAACCGAACCTCCGGGCCGGTAGCCCAGCATTACGCTGTCTCCTGTGGCCGCATCCAGCCACATTTTCATCCGAAGCAAACCGTTTTCATCCAGTACACGGATGCTGTCGTGTTTTAGTTCAACCATCCGGTTGCCTTCCGGCCATAGGGGCGGAGATGTCTGGCCCTGCAGGTTCCGGTATCCGGCTGTGAGCAGGGTGGTGAGTAGCCAGCAGAGTACAGTTCTCATAATGGGAAGAATAGATATGCCACGAGTACGGCAGCAATGAATCCTGCCAGATCGCCAAGCAGGCTGAAAGAGAGTGAATACCGGATGTTTTTGATTTTAACGGCCCCGAAGTAGACGGTCATGATGTAAAAGGTGGTATCAGCCGAGCCCTGCACTATGCAGGCAAGTCTTCCCGCGAAGGAATCTGCGCCAAGCGTCTTCATGGCATCCAGCATCATGCCCCGGCTTCCCGCTCCGCTGAGGGGTTTTAGCAGCATGGTTGGAATGGCGGGTACAAAGGCATCGTTTAGCCCAGCCATGGAAACCACCCAGCGGATGCCCTGCAGGCAAAAATCCAGGGCGCCGCTGCTTCTGAAAAAAGCGATGGCACAGAGCATGGCAATGAGGAAGGGAATCACATTCAGGCAGAGCTGAAATCCATCTTTTGCACCGTCAACAAAGGCATTGAACACTTCCACTTTTTGCCTGAATCCCCAGATGAGGATGCCGGTTACCAGAAAACAGAGAAATCCGTTTCCTGCAAGCGAACTCCAGGTATTGAGGCTTTCGGATGCCATGCCTTTGAGGGTCCAAACGGAAGCCACTACCAGAGAAAGAAACAGGAGAAAGGGGAGGAGGAATACAGGCCTGAATACAGGCAGTCTTTGCCGGAAAGCGGTTAGCACGAGAACGGTAAGGGTGGAGGCAAAAGTGGAAAATAGAATCGGAATGAAAACATCCGAAGGACTGGCAGCCCCAAGCTGTGCGCGGTATGCCATGATGGAAATAGGAACAATGGTGAGGCCGGAAGCATTGAGCAGCAGAAAGAGAATCTGGGCATCACTTGCGGTTTCTTCCGAGGGATTAAGGCGCTGAAGTTCTTCCATTGCCTTCAGGCCCAGCGGTGTGGCGGCATTATCCAGTCCGAGCATATTGGCCGAGAAATTCAGCAGCATGGAACCCTGTGCAGGATGTCCGGCCGGAACCCCCGGGAAAAGAACGGCGAAGAAGGGAGCGATTTTCCGGCTCAGCCATTCCACCATTCCGGCTTTTTCCGCTACTTTCAGCAGGCCCAGCCAAAGCGACATAATGCCGGCAAGGCCCAGACCCAGTTCAAAACCGGTTTTGGCCATGGAGAACAGGCCTTCACTCAACTCGTTGAAAACCTGCAATTCATGACCAAAAAACAGGCGAATCAGAGCAAATAAAAATCCAAGAATAAAAAATCCAAGCCAGATAAACTGCAGCATATATCGAATTTCAGATGGCTTTGACGAGCCGGTTTTTCTGTGGCAAGTACGAACTTTTTCCTTTTTGCCCAATCAATTTGCAACTTTGCATCTGCTAATCTTTCTCAATGGAAAATCAGGCGTCAGCACTTCTGCAGGATTTCAAGCTCCGGCAGACAAGTCAGCGGATCAAAATTCTGGAAACCTTTTTGAGGCATCGGAATGCCCTTTCCCATACCGACCTGGAAGAAGAATTCTCCGGGCTGATTGACCGTGCCACGATTTACCGCTGCCTCAGGCAGTTTCTGGATGCCGGTATTCTTCACCGCATTCCGGATGATCAGTTTCAGACGAAGTATGCAGTTTGTGCTGCCTGCGACCATGGCCATCATCATCATGATCATGTGCATTTCAACTGCCTCACCTGCAATGAGACCACCTGCCTGGAGAACAGCAGCATACCGGCAATAGCCATGCCCGATGGATTTCGGGTCAAGGAAAAGATTCTTATTATGCAGGGCTACTGTCCCCGCTGTGCCTGATTTCAGGCCGACTGCATTTCTTTCGGGTTCAGAATCCGGCTTGTGGCCAGTTCTACTACCAGATCTACCTGTTCTTCAATTGTGATGTAGCTGGTGTCAATTTCAATGGCATCTGCAGCCTTCATTAAAGGAGATTCCTTCCTGCCGGAATCAATCCGGTCGCGGTGCTCCAAATTGGCCCGGATTTCATCAAGGTTTACCAGCTGGTTTTTATCCAGCAACTCCTGTTGCCTTCGTACAGCACGCAGATGAAGATCGGCCGTCATGAAAAGCTTAAGTTCCGCTTCGGGGAATACCCTCGTGCCGATGTCCCGGCCATCCATAACAATGCCCTTTTTTCGCCCCATTTTCTGCTGCTGGCTTACCATGGCATGCCGCACTTCTGCAATGGCACTTACCTCGCTCACCTGATCGGAAATGTACATTTTCCGTATTTCCTTTTCTACATTCACTCCATTGAGAAAAACTTCATTCTCAGTAGTTCTGGGGTTATGATGAAAACTGATTTGGATTTCGTTCAATCCTTTTGAAATATCCTTCGGATTGGTAAGGCTTATGTTTTGCTCAATAAAATAAAGGGTGACAGCTCTGTACATGGCACCCGTGTCGATGTAACCATAGCCCAGTCTGGAGGCAACCCTTTTGGCTGTAGTACTTTTCCCGCAGGAGGAATAGCCGTCTATGGCTATGATGATTTTCTGGATGGCCATACCGAAGTTTTCCGGATCATTCATTCCGGCGGATATGGCCTCAAAAATAGGCCGGGGTTTTCTTTTTCTCTCTGGTAAGGGAAAATAAAATCAAAAAATCTTATAAGTAATTCTGATTCAGTTTTCAGCGAATCAGGATTTTGCTTTCAGTGGCCTGAAGAATTTCATCGTTGTCTGCCCGGTACACAACGGCAACCACCGAACAATGTTTCTTCTCTATCCCGTCACGAAGAGAGCAAACCCAGCGGCCTGTGGCAATTTTACCGGGCGCGTAGGGAGCAGGGCCTGGCGCCTCACTTCCTCCCACCGGAGTAAAGGCATCACGCAGCATATGACGATGGAGATAATTGGGATTTCGCTGTACGGTGTTGCCATAGTCCAGCTGCCAGTTCACAATGCTGTCTTCCAGAAGGTAAAGAGCCAATCTTACCGGAGTTGAAATGGCAGACCTCATTTTAACATGCGTAATGGCATAAAATTGCTTCAGGCTGTCTTCGAAGTAGGGATGAAGATACAGGGTGAATCCCGGGTCGGGTTTGGCCAGCAACTCTGTAATTTTTCCTTGCCAGGAACTGCTTGCCAAAAGCGCGACGGAATTTCCGCCAAACCTGCCCCTGTTGATCAGACCTTTCGGAACACTTTCGCTTACCTTGAATTTATTATCCAGAAAATCACCTGCCGCACTGCGGAAGTCGGCCGAAAATGATCCATCCGGATTATTCCTTGGTTGCGCAAAGAATCCGGCGTGGATGGCCATGACATGCAACTTTTCGGCGTAGACAGAATCCAGTTTTTTCGCCTGCCGGGCTGCATCGGGACAATTCCCGCACCAGTGGCCGGTGTATTCCTCCAGCAAAACCATATTAGGCTGAACCGAATCTTTCTGCAAAAAAGAAGTGTCAATATCCCATTTGGTTATCAGCGTGCGGCTGCCTTCGTAAATGTCATCCGGATCGACGTAATCGCAGGAGAAAAATCCACTGAATGCTGTATATACCAGCAAAAGGAGGCTTATTCTTTTCATGGGTTTTTAATTACAGATATTCTTTGGATTCCGTTTGTGGTACGGATAATCAGCCAGTAATTTCCCGGTGCCAGGCCTTTCATATCAAGGTCGTAAAGATGGTCTCCCACCTGTAAGGCCTGTCTGAGCATCAGCTGACCAAGGCTGTTTCGCAACTCAAAACCGCTCAGACTGTTTCCGTTGACAGAAAGATGAAGCACATCTCCGGCCGGATTGGGGTATGCATCCACCTGGGCAGCCTGCAAAGAATTTACACCTGTAACCGAAACGACCTTTGGCTGGGAATTTCGGCTGCATCCGAAGGCATTTTGTACCACAAGGATGTAGGTTCCTGATACCGCAGCAGTGATGCTCTGGGTCTGATCGGGCAGGGTATCACCGTTCAGAATCCAGGTATAAGTCAATCCCGGAGGGCCAAAAAGAGTATTGCCTGTCTGGGTGATGGCGGGCACAGCAGGCTGGGGCGAAACGGCGATGTTAATACTGCTTTGTTCCGAGGTACAGCCATTTACGGTTACAGAAGCCTGATAAGTCCCTGCTGCGTTAAGGTTCATGACCCGGGTGCTCACCCGGCTGCCGGAAGAATAGTTCCCCGGCCCGGACCAGGTGTAGGTTGCATTGGCTACTGAATCTATGCTGAGAATCAGGGTCTGGCCGCTGCAAAGGGAATCACTGCTGGCCTGAACCATCGGGGCGGAGGGGCAGTTGTCCGATGTGTCGATGCTGATGTCGTCGATGAAAATGCGGTTGCCATACCCGAATGTATTTTCAAAGCCAATGGCTACCTCAGGATAAATGAGGAGACTGTCGAGATTGAGGGAAACGGTTTTCCAGTCACCGGCTGCCGGTGTGTAGGTGGAGGTGGCAGAACCTGCCGTTGCCAGCTCCTGACCGCCTTTTTTCCAGAATACGCTGAACTGAGATCCGCAGGCAGAAGCCCGGCCAATCCGCAGGGTGTCGGGAGAGGCTGCTCCACCAAAATTCTGGTAATACTTGTAGGCATATTTCAGGCGGACTTTCAGATGCTGTTTTCCGGCAGTGAGAATTTTGGGAAAAACAATCAGATCTTTTTCACCTGTAACATCCGGGTTGGACCAGTTGTCGAAAAACAGCGATCCTCCCTGAGAACCCGGCGCATTCACCGTGCTGTTTCGCTGCCAGGTAATGTTGTTCTGAGGATTAACCAGTACATATCCTGTTCCCGGGAAGGCTGCAGTAATATTGGCATAGTCCTGAAGAAAGGGTGTTTCTTCGGTACCGATGGACTGAATCAGGATGTAGGATTCTTTTTCAAGTGTATCACTTCCCTCTTCATTGCTCACTACCAGCCGGACCTTGAAATTCCCGGGATTGTCATACTGAACGCTGGGATTGGCATCGGTGGAACTTGCCGGATTTCCGCCCTCAAAAAACCAGGTTCTTGAGCTGGGATTGTTGAGGGAAGAATCGGAGAACTGAATGCTTATGCCGGCACATCCGCCGGTTTCACTCGCTTCAAAGCGGGCAACAGGAAGCGATTTGGCCGTATCTCCGGAAACCAGAATTTCATCCAGCCAGAGGGTTCCGGCATTGCCTGATGTCATTCCGAAGGCAATCACCAGCTGCTCGGCACGGCTGAAACTTGAATCGAGCGGTATTATGTGGTCAATCCACTCGGTGGTGTCAGCAGGATAAAAGGCAGAAGGGCTGCCTGTTGTTGAATTACTGACAAGCGCCTGGCCGGCGAAACTGCCAATCCTGCTGAATGAAAAACCGCAATCGCGGGAAACCAGAACCGCAAGTGTATCTGAAACCTGCGTATTTTTTCTGCGGTAGGCATGGTGAAAATGGAGCTTCAGGTTCTTGTAACGGGAAACCCCTACCGGCGAAACCAGAAGACTGTCGCCCCGGCCTGCCGGATTAAAATTCTCTGAATTCAGACGAAAGGCTTTTCCCGAAAGATTGCTGAAACCGCCGGATACCAGTACAAATGCGGAATCAGCATCCGGATTACGGATTTTCCACAAGTGCGGAAGCGCCTGACTCACGGTATCGAGGTCTTTTTTCCATGGCAGATTTACATTGATTTTGTTGCAGGCAGGGTCAAAACCATCCAGCACTGTGATTCCGGCATTGTTCGGATCAAGCCAGTCTTTCAGCCTGCTCGCTGCCGTGGCTCCGGTCTCCCAGGATTTGGAAAACTTCCCGTAAAAATCGGAGGATATGTTGGTGCAGGATGCCGGACCTCCGTGCAGCTGCCCTACAATGCGGTGGTTCTGGTCAAACTGAGGACAGCCGGACGATCCGCCTTCGGTGGTGGAAAGTTCGTAGTTCATTGTTCTCCAGTGCGAATTATCGTTGGGCGCATTTACACCATAACCGGAGCTGACTGAGGGGTCATAATCGAAGGTGATTTTTTTGATGTCGCCTGCCGGATGGTGAATCATGGTGGAGGTCTGGGAAGGAACTTCCTCGGCACTCCATCCGCAGTAATAGGCATTGAAAGAAGCAGGTGGTTTTGAACTCAGCTCCAAAAGACAGAAGTCAGAGAAAGCATTCCTTGAACGAAGCGTACAGCCCGAAATGGTCTGTGTTTCGGGAAAGGCAACCGAGGGTGTTTCACAACCCGGGGCTTCCCAGTTGAAGGCAAAAACCCAGGTACTGGAAGAATTGTTGAAGCAATGGTTGGCGGTAAGAAAATAAGGCTTGCCGTCCATCATTACATTGTTTACCAGCGCGCCGGTACAATGGTCGCCACCGTCAATGATTTTGGCTACAGCACGCTTTTCCCGCTGCCAGGGCTGGCCTTCGGGACAGTTTACATTGACTTCACAAAATTGAGAATCTCCCCAGCCCAGTGTGCTGAAGGGATTGCGGTATCCGTGCGTTACACGGCCAATTTCCAGTTTGCCTTTTCCTCTGGCGGCAGCAGGCTCGAAGTATTCCACCATCACCTCATCTCCTCCCAGTATGCCTGTGCCCAGTTTTTCATCGTCCTGATTGTTGAGCGATGTGAAAGCTCCGATGACATTCTTTTTACCAATGATAAAAAGATCTGCACCAGCCGGGAGCTTGTACTGTGAAAAAGTCAGGTTGACGGAGAGGGCTTCCGGACAGGAAATCCGGAGCTGCCAGAGCCGGTCTCCGCCGGGAAGTTCTGTCCATATCCCGGAGTTTGAGGTATTCCAGTTCACATAAAAATTATGGCCGAATCGGCGGTCAAATTCCTTGCCCAGGGCACGGCGCTGAGCATCTTCTTCCTGTAGTTTTTCGAGGTCGATTCTTCCCGGACTTAAAACCGGTATGCTGGTGTATGGAGCAATTTTAGAAAAGCTTCTTGGATTTCCGCCCTGGCTGATCTGGGCCTGTGAACCGGGTATCTGCAAGAATACGGACAGAAAAAGAAGTCCGATTAAGATGGTGTTTTTCATTTCGGCCCGAAAATACAATTTGCCTGTGTTATTGAAGAAGCCATCTTATGTTTTTTTCGATGAAAATGTAATTCTGACTCCAGAGTGTATTAAACATTGGAAAGCCCGATGGGCTTTATTATTTTTGATCAAATATTTAAAGATGGGCCTTGTTTATTCTGAGATTACATTATCAAATCCTGTACTGCCGGAATTGAAACCTCTTAAGGTGCGCTGTCTTGCTGATACTGGTTCTACTTTCCTAGTGATTCCTCAGCACATTGCTACGCAGCTCAAGCTGCAGCCACTGGAAACACGGGAGGCTACCACAGCCGATGGAAGTTCGCATACTGTTCCTTATGCAGGACCAGTCAGAATTAACTTTGAAACAAGAAATTGTTTTGTGGGGGCACTTATCATGGGGGATGAAGTTTTGCTCGGTGCCGTGCCAATGGAGGATATGGATCTGGTTGTTCATCCGAAACTATTGAGAATTACAGTTAATCCGGAAAGTCCGAACATTCCCCGTGGCCATGTAAAATCAGCCTGATTACAGGATTTCTGCGGCTGGTGCCGAATTTCATGAGAACTTCTTTTCCGCAATCCTTGTCCTTGCCGCAGATTATGCCGAATTTTGCACCCCCGTAAGGGCATTATCCTAATCAATAAACTGACAGACAGACTAATATGGCAACCAACAGGACTTTTACCATGATTAAGCCAGATGCTTTTGCAGATGGCAACAGCGGCGCTATTCTCTCTATGATTGAAAAAGCGGGATTCAAACTCATCGCAATGAAGCTCACCCGCCTCAGCGCCGAGACGGCAGGCAAATTCTATGCTGTGCACAGCGAGCGTCCATTTTATGGCGATCTTTGCCGCTACATGAGTTCCGGTCCGATTGTGGCTGCCATTCTGGAGAAGGACAATGCCGTTGCCGATTTCCGCAAGCTCATCGGAGCCACCAATCCAGCCAATGCGGAAGATGGCACCATCCGTAAAATTTTCGCCAAAAGCATTGAAGCCAATGCCGTTCACGGTTCAGATTCGGACGAGAATGCCGCCATTGAAGGTGCTTTCTTCTTCTCTGAACTGGAGCGCATTTAATCTTTACTGAACCCATACTTTCAAAACCTGCTTGCCAGCGGCATGGCAGGTTTTTCTTTTCAGAATGGCACGAAGAATTCAGGAAATAACCCTGCCCTCAGATCTGGATGAACTGAATCCACGCGATTTTATCGTGATTAAGGGAGCGCGTGCACACAATCTGAAAGGTTTGTCAGTTGCGCTTCCCCGGAACAAACTCATCGTCATCACCGGTCTTTCCGGTTCGGGAAAATCTTCTCTGGCGTTTGATACGCTGTTTGCGGAAGGTCAGCGCATGTATGTGGAAACCCTCAGCAGCTATGCCCGCCAGTTTGTGGGCCGGATGGAAAAGCCGGAAGTGGATTATATCCGGGGTGTTTCGCCGGCCATTGCCATCGAACAAAGGGTAAGTACCCGCAATCCGCGTTCCACCGTGGGCACCAGCACCGAGATTTACGATTACCTCAAGCTCTTTTTTGCCCGGATCGGGAAAACCTTTTCCCCGGTTTCGGGAGGAGAAGTCAGAAAGGAAGGCGTAAGCGATGTGGTCAATTACCTGCACGCACTCAGTGCCGGCACCAAAGCCATGATCATTTGCCCGCTCAGAATCCGGGCCGACCGAAGCCTGCGGACAGAAATTCAGATTCTGCTTTCAAAAGGTTATCCCCGCCTTTTTCACAAAGGGGAGGTGGTTTTTACCGAGGATTTTCTTGCCGGGATGCCGGAAGAAGGCAAGGCGGTGAAATCAAAATCGAAGGCGGAACCCGAAAATCCGGCGAAGGACCTGTACATTCTCATTGACCGGGTTGTCATCAACCACAGCGAAGAAGAATCTTTCAGGCTTGGCGATTCGGTGCAGACGGCCTTCTTTGAAGGGGAGGGCTACCTCGAAGTACGCCATGGTGAAACCATCCGCCCTTTTTCCGATCGCTTTGAGGCCGACGGTATCAGTTTTGAAGAGCCTTCGGTGAATCTTTTCAGCTTCAATAATTCCTACGGCGCCTGCAAAACCTGCGACGGATTCGGCAATGTGCTCGGCATCGATCCTGCATTGGTTTTTCCCGATCAGAACCTCTCGGTTTTTGAAGGTGCCATTTCTCCCTGGAATTCTGAAAACCTGCGTGCCGAATGGCTGCAGCCGCTGCTGCGCAACGGAATCTTATTTGATTTCCCCATTCACCGGCCTTATTTCCAGCTTACACCAGAAGAAAAAAAGCTGCTCTGGACCGGTAACGATAAGTTTCAGGGACTCGACACTTATTTCAAGTACCTGGAATCCAATTCCTACAAGATTCAGTACCGGGTGCAGCTCAGCCGCTACCGTGGAAAAACCACCTGCCCCGATTGCCAGGGAAGCCGCCTGCGCAAGGATGCCGGTTATGTAAAAATCAGCGGCAAATCCATCATTAATCTGGTGCTGATGCCGGTGGAAGAGCTGCTTACCTGGTTTCAGAACCTGCACCTGAACGAGCACGAAAAGGAAGTTTCCAAGCATATTTTCCGTGAAATCCGGAACAGGTTGCTGTACCTGCAGGAAGTTGGTCTCGGCTACCTCACCCTGAACCGACTTTCTTCCTCGCTGTCCGGAGGCGAGTTTCAGCGCATAAAGCTGGCTACCTCGCTTGGCTCGGCACTGGTGGGATCGATGTACATTCTGGATGAACCCAGCATTGGCCTGCATCCCCGCGATACAAAAAGACTGGTTGCTGTGCTGAAAACGCTTCGTGATCTTGGAAACACGGTAATCGTCGTTGAACATGAGGAGGAGGTGATGCTGGCTGCCGATCAGCTGGTAGACATTGGTCCGGGTGCAGGCACCAACGGCGGCGAGCTGGTTTTTCAGGGCCGCGTGCTGGAACTGGCTGAAGCTCCGGCCGATGTGTACGGAGGGCGCTCTCATACCTTCCGTTACCTGAACGGTCTCGATGAAATTGCTGTGCCTTCTCAGCGCAGAAGCTGGCGGGATTTCATCAGCATCCTCGGTGCCACCGAAAACAACCTCGACAACCTGGATGTGAAAGTTCCCATGCACATTCTCACGGTGGTAACCGGCGTGAGTGGTTCCGGAAAATCAACCCTGATCAACAAGGTGATGTACCCCGCCCTGGCCAAGATGCTGGGCGTTTCTGCCGGTGAGAGCGGCAAGTTCCTCCGTCTGGAGGGTTCTTACCAGAAAATCCGTCAGGTGGAGTATGTAGATCAGAATCCAATTGGTAAAAGCTCC